>Ga0256406_1004471_pt1 | contig 15968 bp, 16 predicted proteins | sample RumenRJG_03DNA_FD_185986 | JGI IMG/M metagenome (GOLD analysis project Ga0256406, IMG submission 185986) | Bovine rumen microbial communities from Lethbridge, Alberta, Canada - RJG_03 | ecosystem: Host-associated > Mammals > Digestive system > Stomach > Rumen | place: Canada: Alberta | collected... | reverse complement strand
GTAAGTGTCAAGTTTTCCTCGGTAATTCATTTGACTGTCGATAATTACTATCTCCGTGGCTTCGGTTTTATCAGTATTTCTGTATAGCTCTGGCCAGTCTCCCCATTGGTGAAGAAGAAGCTCCATAAACGCCTATACGTCCCTCCAGGCATCCCGGCCTATAGTTTCTCATCTTACGCTTCTGCGCCTCACTCCGGACATTCTGAGCGATTTTACGCTCTGCCTGCACCGCAGCCTTGTGCATGGCTCTATCCATCTTTTTGTAGCTTTTCCCATTAGCATGGTACAGGAGAGCTGCTGTAAGTGTTTTATTCTTCCGGGCGGTCAATACCCAAACCATACACTCCATTCCCTCGCTGGACCAGCTCCGTCCCTGCCGCTTCATGCGATAGCTGTAGAACCGGTGATTTGTTTCTGCAGTCCCCAGGTGAATCTCTGTATGGATGCCGCGCTGACTCAGGCTGGGGATATAGGGAGCATTTCTCTCCAGATAGCTCTGCAGCTTGTCTACCTCCTCCAAATCCGCCTCTGTTCGGGCGCAGCTCCGGGCAGTATCCATCCATACGGGAATCTGTTTCATAATATCGTCGCTCTGGTGAAGTTCTCGGATAATACGGTCTATCAGTTTCCTGTTGCAGAAGCTGAGCCGGGTCCGGATCTTTTCATGCACATGATAGCAGTCGCGGAAGTGCTGGTGATCCAGGCAGCCTTCTACCATTCGCTCAAAGTCCTGAAACTGGTATCCGGACCCTCCATCCCCATTCGACAGCACTGTGGTCTTAGACAGGTCATAGTGCCCAAGCAGATAGCTTCTTACCATTGCAAAAAGTTCTTTTCTGCTGGTAGATGCAAAGCAGCGAAGTCCTACCAGTTCTGTCCTGCTGCCATTTTTCCTGACTCCCTCATATACCTGGATGCGGTGCACTTCCGAAACGCCGCCTTTCTCCTTGTTCTTGAGTACAATTCCATCTCCTTCAATCGCTATAATTTCCGGCTGTGTCGGCTTTTCAACCTTTTCCTCTTCTGCCAATGCTTTTTCGTAAGCCTTTGCCTTCTTACCGGCATAATTCTTGAGTGAGATAACGGACTGATGGGAGATGGTAATCCCTGCCAGGCTTTGCAGGAGTTCGCTGGCACTGCGGGATGTGGTAATTGCGACAGCCTCGACAATCCGCTCAATCATTCCCAGGCTGTAGTGCTTTCTGGACTCAAAGCCCATTTTGCAGTCCAGGGGATAGAAGCTCTTCCCTTCTTTCTGCAGAAGTCTTCGGGTATAGGTCAGCTCTCCATAGCGGCAGCAAATCGTCCTAGAGTCCCGGCGCGCCACACGCCACCCCTGTACCTTGTAAATCTGATACAGCTCAGTGTCAATACGCGCCAGGGCCATAGCTATAAGCTGACAGTTCATTTCAGTGAGCCAATGAGTTAGCTTCCTTTCAGCCTCGATAGAGTCATCAGATTCCTTAATGATAGAAATGACTGCTCCTATTGCATTTTCAGTCCAAATCTCTCCAGTTTTTGTTATAATATCCACGAGGAAAGCCTCCCTTTAAGTGGAAATTATAACATTTCCACTTAAAGGGAGGCTTTCCTTTTTTATTGTTTCTGGAAAATTCCCTACCGAGTAAAATTTTACACTAAGCGCCTGCGGCGCGAAGATTCAAAAGGTTCAAAGGGTTCAAATGGTGGTGGCGCCCTGCGGGCGCAATATTATTATATATAGTAATGGTGTCTGATGCACCCTCCTTTTGGGAATACAGCCAGCAGTCAGCGGCCGGCGGAAAGCGGGCAGCTGATAGCCGAGCCCCCCGTCATTTCGAGCGAAGCCGCGAAATCTCTCACCGCCATGCCACCTGCTTCAATGGCCTCACAGTAAAGCACGTAACGTTCTTGCGTCTCCTTGCCACCACTCCGTGGTGGGACTATGGGATGTTTAGCAATGGGACAATGTCTCTACAGGAAGACATAGTGAAGCCTATTCTGCCCCCTGCATAGGGGTGGCAAGGGAACACGATTCATAAGGAAGCAAAGCGACCTGAGAATCGTGTGACACGTTTTCCCGTGGATGCACAGCGAACATGATTTGCACTATGCGAACTGGATTTGTAAGGGAGCATCCGCGACCTGAAAACCCAGTGAGTCAGTGACAGCAGTGGATGAAGGAGCGCTAGCGACGCACAAATCATAGTGAGTCGTTTCACCTTTAGGTGGAAGTCCGGCGCAGCCGGATAGGGGTGTGGCGAACGCAGTGAGCCAGTCAGCAGACTGCCTAAACTTTTCTATTAATGTACCCATCAGTTGCATGCGCTGCATGTCGTATCACGCCCGGATTTCCGACAACAATGGAGTGATCCGGCACATCAAAATTAATATAAGCCCCCGGTGCAATGAGGACATCATTTCCAATGTGAACATTTCCAACAATGGTAGCATTTATACCAATCCATACCTCATCACCAATCACAGGAACACCCTTACGCTTTCCCCGATTCTCCTGACCGATGGTGACACCTTTATGAATGTTGCAGTTCTTTCCTATTTTCACCTTCGGATTCAGTGTAATGCCGTGTACATGCCCCATATAGAGACCAGGGCCGATATCAAGCTTCAGCCCCCAGTCCATATTTCTGAAATAACGCTCCAGCAGAAAAAGTACTCCATACCATGGACGCAGTACCCCCCCGCATTTGTCAACCTCCAATATTTTTGAAATCCGGACATTTTGTCAGTTCCGTAGCGTTTCTTATCTAATGTATATAAATCTTCATGGCAGTTCATATAACTTTTCCTCAATCTCGCTCAAACAGATCTCTGGTATACACCTTCCCTCTCACATCATCCAGCGAGTGATCATAGCGATTAGCAATGATGCCATGGCTCTGCTCTTTGAATTTTTTCAGATCATTCACCACGATACTACCGAAGAAAGTTGAACCATCTTCCAGCGTCGGTTCATAGATGATGACCTGCGCGCCCTTCGCCTTGATGCGTTTCATGACTCCCTGGATACTGCTCTGGCGGAAATTATCCGAATTCGACTTCATCGTCAGGCGATACACGCCGATCGTCATGGGCTGCTCCTTGGCAGGGTCAAACTTACTGTTGCTGTGATAGTAGCCGGCAAGCTCCAGAACCCTGTCAGCAATGAAATCTTTACGGGTACGGTTGGAATCTACGATAGCCTTGATAATGGTTTCCGGTACATCCTTGTAATTAGCCAGAAGCTGTTTCGTATCTTTCGGCAGGCAGTAGCCGCCATAACCAAAGGAAGGATTATTGTAGAATTCTCCGATTCTGGGATCCAGGCAGACACCATCGATAATTTCTTCTGTCTGAAGTCCTTTCATTTCTGCATAGGTATCCAGTTCATTGAAATAGGACACCCGCATGGCCAGATAGGTATTGGCAAAGAGTTTCACCGCTTCCGCTTCCGTGAATCCCATGAAGCGGGTAGGAATGTTTTCTTTGATGGCTCCTTCCTGAAGAATAGAAGCAAAGTCATGAGCTGCCTTCACCAGCCTTTCGTCCTTCAAATCCGTACCCACGATGATACGGCTGGGATACAGGTTATCGTAGAGAGCCTTGCTTTCGCGGAGAAACTCCGGACTGAAGATGATATTCTTCGTCCCCATCTTTTCACGGATGGCTTTCGTATAGCCTACCGGAATGGTAGACTTAATCACCATGATAGCATGGGGATTGTACTTCATTACCAGCTTAATCACTGCTTCTACGGAAGAAGTATCAAAGAAATTCTTCTGGGAATCATAGTTGGTAGGTGTCGCGATGATGACGAAATCGGCATCCCTGTAAGCAGCTTCTGCATCCAGCGTTGCCGTGAGATCCAGATCTTTTTCCGCCAAGTACTTTTCAATGTAATCATCCTGGATTGGCGACTTTCTGTGATTCACCATATCCACCTTTTCCGGAATGATATCAACCGCCATCACATGATTGTGCTGCGAAAGAAGAGTTGCCAAAGACAAACCTACATACCCTGTACCTGCTACTGCAATATTCATTTAATCAAATCCTTTCTATTAAAAATAGATCTACCAATTATGTACAACATCTTATTTGATGTAGTAAGCCTTATACCATTCAGCAAACTTGCGAAGACCTTCACGCAAAGTCGTCGTAGGGCAGTAGCCATAATCCCTCTGCAGTGCTTCCGTATCCGCATACGTCACAGGTACATCTCCGGGCTGCATCGGGACGAGCTTCTTATGCGCCTCGAAATCATAATCCGAGGGAAGCACACCAGCCCGTACCAGCTCCTGCTGCAAGATATCTACAAAATCCAGTAAATTCACCGGATGACCACCACCGATGTTATACACCGCATATGGCGGAATCGGAAGTCCATCCGCTCCATTTTTTCTCTCTGGCGCCCCCTGCATGACACGGACGACGCCTTCGACGATATCATCTACATACGTGAAATCCCTTTCACAATGTCCATGATTGAAGATCTGAATCGTTTTTCCTGCCAGGAGTTTATTTGTGAACCCAAAGTACGCCATATCCGGACGGCCAGCAGGGCCGTAAACCGTAAAGAAACGCAGTCCCGTGCAAGGGATGTTGTACAGCTTCGCATAGCAATGCGCCAGAAGTTCGTTCGACTTCTTCGTTGCTGCATAGAGAGACACCGGATGATCCACCTTGTCATCCGTACTGAACGGCACCTTCGTGTTCCCCCCATAGACAGACGAAGAAGACGCATATACCAAGTGCTCCACCCCTGGTGCACCACCATCATACGAATGGCGGCACGCCTCCAGAATATTATAGAAGCCAAGCAGATTCGATTCGATATAGACATCCGGATTCGTAATCGAATACCGCACTCCCGCCTGTGCCGCCAGATTCACCACGATCGACGGCTTGTACTTCGCAAAGATTTCTTCCATCAGTGCCTTGTCTGCGATATTTCCACGGATGAATGTCCATCGGCTTTCCGAAGCCGCAGCCACCTTTGCAAGCTCCTGCAGACGATGTTCTTTCAAGGACACATCATAGTAATCATTCATATTGTCTATGCCGATGACCTGGCACGGCTCTTCACACTGCAACAAGCACTTAACCAAATTGGCGCCAATAAATCCAGCCACACCTGTAACGAAAATGACTTTCCCTTTCAACTCAATTTCAGTTTTCATAAAATCCTCTTTTCATATGACAAACCTATAGTCAAGAAAAACAATAAATATGTTACTTCAGTATAACACTCATACTGAAATACATATGAAACAGCCGAAAACAACATTAGAGAACCACATACTTAAGGAAACACTGATTAAAACGTTATTCGATTTAATCAACATCCCCTTAACCAACTCGTGCCTCCACTTTTTTGAATATTGCTAACAAGAAATCCCTATTTTCTCGGCTCAAACATACAATGCCCAAATATAGCACACCAAAAAGCAGCATCGAAATAATAGAAACCATTATGCTGTCTGTTCCCAAGAAACTCCGGAATAGATACACCATTCCGCCCGCCAGTGCCGCACTTCCCATGGCCGGGCAAATACTTCCAATGAGCTTGCGCAAAGAAAATCCCAGACATCTATTCAAAATAACCAATTTAACACAGTCTAATTCCAAAGAGCACAAACAAGTACCTATCGCCAAAATGTCAAATCCCAATGGCGCCGTGACATACAACACTGCAAACATGACAGGGAAATAGAAGATTTGCGAAAGAGCCGATAAACGAGGCATCCCCTTCGCCCGCAACGCTTCACTCCCCATCGAATTGATGACTACGGAAAAGCAACCAACCAGCCCTCTAAGGCCAACAAGGAAATCTGCTTCATGCCACTGCGCCCCCAAAAGGATAGAAACCGCGATATCCCGAAAAACAAAAATACCAACCCCAATAGGTGCCACAAATAAAATGGATTTCTTTTCAATGTCATAATACATACTATGAAAAGCATGCATATCAGACTGCACACGAGAGAGCCCGGAAAAGAGAACAGGTATAATCGCCCCTGTTATCAGGGAGAACGCAGCATTCGTCAACGTCGAACTCCCGCGGAAAAGCCCCAGGTAATAACTGCTTAGAAGCGTACCTACAATAAAAAGGTCCCCCCACGTCGAAAGCCATATCGTAATCGACTCAAAAAGCGTCCACAGTGAGAACGATAGCATTTCCTTCAGGCTGGCAAAATCAAATCGAAAAGACACCGGGATTGACACATATCGGGCCTGAAAAATACAGGTCGCGAGCTGCTGCACCAAAGTGCCGATAATCAAAGCCCAGTAATCAAATCCGAGAAGCGCCAAAGGGATGGAAACAAAAATCGGCGTCAAGAGAGCAATCACCCTGACTTTGAACAGCAGCTGAAACTGAAACTCCCTGCGAAAAATTGCCCCCTGCATCCCATTGAACGAATTCAGCAAGATTCCAAGCGAAGCCACCTGCAGCCCCCGGTATATGTCCGGCACCCCAAGAAGCGCCGCAATCGGTTTCGCAAAAAAGCAAATCAAAAGCCAGCAAAAAAGCGCTACCGTACAACACGTAATCAGCGCCGTGATAAAGCAGCGCTTCTTGCTCTCTTCCGACTGGAAATCATGCTGCACAAAATATTTCTGAAATCCTGCATCAGCAAATATCTCCGCAAAAGACGTCGCCACCAGAATAGAAGCCACGACACCAAATGCAGAAGGCGATAAAATCCTCGCCAGCACCATTCCTGTGACAGGAACAATCAGCTTACTCAAAAACTCAGTCGCAAATGTCCACTTAAACGATCGGCGGACTTTTTCATTTACTTCCATATGACCTCATTCTTTGACATTTCTTGCGAACCAGGCCTCTCTTTCCGTATAGCTCATCCGTTTCATCTGACGAAGCCAGCGCAAGATCTCAGGTGTCAGGCTTCCAAATGCACTCTTTCCATGCGCTATTTCAAAAAGCCAGATGCTCCCGCCCAAGACATTCGCCTCGATGAGAAGCGGAGTCCCATCTTCATCCAAAGTAAAATCCCAGTTCACAACGCCCAGCTGAGGGATGCTGCGATGCATCCGCTCCGCCGTCTCTATCACACGTGGCAAAAGCGCCACCTTACATTCATCAAAACGAATATGCGTATCCGGATGTTCCTCATACTGCTCTTTGAATTCTGTAAACGCCTTAGTATGCAAAGAACCATCCTCATCCAGCGCGATAAACATACCGCCCGCATGCGCATTGTCCAAATGGCGACCGCCCTGGCCGATTCGCATGATTACCGGCGCATGCAAGACTTTTCCCTTCCAGAAATACGTCATGATGCGGAACGTATTCACCGCTTCCGGGTAAATTTTCCGAAGACTCTCATGGCACCGCACCCTGCGCTGCACCACAAAGTCCCTTCCCATGCCGCGAAAAATATCCGCCAGCACCTCTCCGGTCAAAGTATCCACGCCATCCGCTGCATGCACCAGACGGCAACCTACACCACTCGATGTCCCAACAGAAGGTTTTAAAAACAAATCGCCCGCATCATGCAGCCGTTCTGCCGCCGCTTCGATAGTCTCATGCTCATTTCCCGGATTCGTCCCATACCCACTCACACATTGATACAGCCGCTCCGGCATTCTGACCCCCACTGCTTTTGCAATCAGAGGCAAGACATTCTTGTTCTCGAATACATGCGCATACTCCGTCTGATAATTCATAAAATGCTCAAACTCCGGAATATACAACAATTCCGGAAAATAATTCACATCAAACTGCCCAGTGAATGCCGTATAGTGTCTGTGCCAGGTATCGGGTACCCCCCCCATAATTTTTCTCAAACAATTCTTTAATCTGATTCTTTTGCGAATCTGTAAGCTGCATTTTCTCATAAATTTCTTTCCGCCGGGAATCCTGGAATTTCCGGATTTCAGAACGACGTAAAACTTTTACATGTGCAAAATCCATGACATTACGTTCAAACATTTTAACTAAATGAATAACCTGGCTCATTTTTGCCTCCACATTGAATTAATCATTTTATTGGCACGAAATCAAATCCCCCCATTTCTTATCTGTTTGAGGTAATAAATCCGTGTCAAATCCCGAATCTGAGAAAAAAGTCATTTCTCCAAAATATGGCCGTCCATTAATCACATATAAATCTACGCGAACATGCGGAATTCCTTTGGCCAACTGCTCAGCAATCTGAAACATCTCTTCCAGACAAGCTGGCTTTGGCAACAACTCCCTTGGCAACTCACCGCCCGAATATGCCAATAGCAATTCCTTCCATTTTCTATCAAAATAATAATAACGAGGATGCCCTTTACTCCTCTCTCTGCAAACCATAACACACGATGCCTGTCCATGAAAACAGTAAAATTTATAATCCGTCAACTCATTGGAATCGTGCAGCATTTTTGGCGCATCGGGGTTCCCTTTATCACTCTGCTCATGCAGCCATAAAACATAGCTATCACTTAATACTAAGTACCCCCCCGATTTTCGGGTAGCTTAATCAATTCGCCAAGTTTTTTATCCCATTTTTCCGGGCTGAATTCTTCCAGTCCACTTCCCGGATAAAAAGTCAACTCCCCGAAATAAGGTCTTCCTTTCACCTCATAAAAATCTACTCGAACAAAAGGTATCTTCTGTGCCAGCTTTTCGGCAAGTTGTTTCATCTCATCATAAGACTTTGGCTTTTCTATCTCTTCCTCTGCCACAGGATAGTGCCGCTCAAAAGGAAGCCGCTTCCAGTCCGTATCATAGAACGTAACTCGAAGACCTTTATCAGAGAATCGATCACTACATACAAAAGTTGCTTTTACCTTGCTGTCAAAACACATGATCTTGTAGTCTTTCAGCTCATCGTCCATATCATCGCACATGTATTTCTCCACAATGATACGAGGTTTTACATTCTTATACGGCCATTCACGCCCAGACCAGTAATAATTTCGCTTTAAGCACTTTTCAATACGAGTTTTAGTTATTTTTTTGTCCAGCTTACTCTTGTCTCTGCAAATCACCAGCCCTCCACTATCATGTGTACACTTCAAAACGAACTGATCTGGCAAAGTATCAAAATCAATGTCATCAAAGTGGTCCCATACCCCTAGTGTCGGGATGATATATTGCTCCCCAATCTTATCCGCTACGTACTTCTTGACTTCGTATTTATCTACTAAGGTAGTATAAAGGGGATTCCGATCATGAATCTTCAGCCACTGCAGCTTTTCATTAAACGTCTGCGGATTATCAAGATGAAGCGGCTGCCCCATGGTAAGTCTATACTTCACTTTTAGATAGGTCTCATCATCAAGAAAATTGAGCAAGCCCATTTTCGCGAAATAAGAAAATAATATATCTTTATGCTTTAATGCTTTGAATAACATACTGAAATAATTACGCATCTATTTCCTCTTTCCAACAAAATATTACATCACGATCAAAATACCATAAACTGATATGGATTACTCTTTTGAAGGATACTCCAAATAATCATAAAAATCGAAAGTATCAAAATAAAAGGCACCCTAAAGCAGTAGTTCCTCCCTGTTGTGATTTGATTGATCAGTTCTGGTAATAAAACTACCAGAGAAATGGAAAAATAGACAACGACTCTAGCCCAATTTGAAAAGACGAAAGCAATAGGTTGGAGCACTGCTGCAACCCATAATAGCTGGTAGTAGAGCTTTATATTATCAGGAATATTGCCTTTATAAAAAGCAAATATAATCAAAACACAGCCCCATAGAACCACCAGCATTGAAATACCACCATTAAGCTCATATGCCGTTTCATTTCGCGCGAAAGCACTTAAAAAGTGCACAATATAGTTACCCAAAATACCAATAGCCCCTGATGCCAGAATAGATGCTCCCATTGTAAACAATTTCACCGGAATCATAGGTAAAAAATACGCTATGATAAAGATTGCTGCCGTTCTATGAAACAACGCGGCTAAAAGCACCATCCCCAGAAATGGAAAAAATTTTCTATTCTTTATGTATTTATACGAATATGTCAAAAGAGCCATTGCGCACCATTGCCGAAAGATTCCCATGGAAGCCCACCACATACCACTTCCAACAAAAATAACAAGGCTTAATTCTGGCATAGATGATTCTCTCTTTATCCACGAAAAGATGGGAACCAAAATGACAAATGCGAGAACCAACAAGAAAGACCTGGAATCCTCAAAAAAAATGCCAACAATCCAGTTTAGCAGCATATACAAGGGTTCCCAGCCAAATCCAAGTGCATCTTCAAAATCCCAATTTTGAATATATTCATATGCATTGCAGTAAACGGCTGTATCCGCTCCTACAGAAACATCTTGCATCGCAAACAGAGCAATCAATCCCAAGCAGCTTGCATGGTAGATTATATTTTTTAAAAAGCGACTATTTATGAAACCCAAAAGTACAGAAAAGAGTGTAAATGTTAAAATCAAATATACATACATTCAGCAAAACTTCCTTCCCTCAAATGGCAGATAGCGTATCAATGCATCAAAGCAACCAAGCTACGCAGCCGGTGAAATGAAAGCACTTTTCGCAGAGCTCACAAATGACTCTCCCGATATTTTGATATCATTCAATTCCTGATTCATGTTTAAATCCATCATCAATTGTTCCGCCATAGTTCGATACGTTACTTTCGACAAGCTCATTTCTACAGGGATAAATTTTTCTCTATAATCTGCCCCTAAATTTAATCTATCAAAACCAGTTTTATCGTATTCATAGATGACTTTAAAGTTTCCACTCTCAATTTCATTAACTATTGCTCATACTCTCTTCACATCTTCTGCGTTAGATACTCTTTCTAAATCCTCAAAAATCACAAGAACTTTCTTGCCCGTTTTCTTTATGTCCGCGGATAAAGTGAAAAAAATATCTGATTGTTGTTTCGCATTCACATTCATCGTTTCACGTCCTGTAACTGCAAAAATAGATTTCTTTTTACGACAAGCACTCCACATACTCCCGCCAAGATTGATTTACCACAGCAGGAGTAAATTGCACCGCTCTATCTTTCATCTTACTCCCCAGCAACATTTTCCCTGTTACCGGCAATTGGATTGTCTCGGCCATTTTAGCAGCCAATGCATCTTCATCTGTTGGAATCAACTGCTTTTTCAGCTCATCACCAAACAGCTCTCTCGGTCCACCGCATGGGCAATCTGTCGATATACAAGGCACTCCCGCGGCCATTGCTTCCATCAGTGCATTCGGCATTCCCTCAAAGTCCGAAGAAAGTACAAACACATCGGCTGTCTCTAATACTTTCTCCACATGATTCGTTGCCCCCATCAAAAAGGCTTTCTCGTGAAGACCAAGCGCATCGATCTGCTTTTGCAGTTTTCCACACAGAGAACCTTCTCCATAAATTTTCAAACGGGCCTCAGGATACCGCTCGACCACTTTCGAAAAAGCCGCAATTAAAAGAGCATGATTTTTCTGCTCTTCCAAACGTCCACAGGTCACGATTTCTCCTGGAACCGGATGTCTCTCCACGTGATAAAAATCCTCTTTCACTGAATTATAAATGATACGGGACTTCTTCTGCAGTCTTTTCGGAAACCAGTTCTTTGCCTCTTTCGTCTGAAATACGCAGCCATCTGCAAAAGGCAGCAGGTACTTCCCCACAATATGCCCCACACGCCCAGCATACTCCTTGTTCGGATCATTTCGTACAGAAATCAGGTTTTTCACAGGCAGTCCCCATGTCGCCAGTATTGCACGGAAATTGGGTTCTGCCATAAAAGAAACTAAAATATCTGGTTTTTCATCTTTGCAAAACTTTCTCAATTTTTTAATACGCGTAATATTTCTTTTTAGCCTGGATTGTTTAATCTCATGCTCTTCCAGCGTGATTCTTTTCACAGCATTCGGAACTGTATATTCCCAAGTATCTCGAAAAGAAGTTACAAGAATGGTTTTATATCCCTGACGTGAAAAGTAATCTGCTAAATTAATCATAACTCTTTCCGCACCACCATCATGAATGGCATTGATATAAAACATAATCTTTTTCATACTTTATTATCGCCTTCTGATAAAATACAGTTTTTTAAGAAATATATCCAGTACAGACTTTGACCGTTTCCGTAGTGGTATGTTTTGCATTTTAGTAAAATCATTAGCATTCGAAACTAAGAATTTTTCCAAATAATCAAATGCATCAACATTCATCATATTGGGATGGTAGCAGAATGTAACTACACAGAAAGGCAATTTTCTGACATGCCCAGACTGCTGCGGTACAAAATAAAAATCATTTTGGAAATATACATCGTTTGCAATGGTGTCACTAATAACCCTTATATCAGATTCCTTCTTCAGCGCTAATAATGTATTTTCATCAAAAGTATGCGATGGAGCGAAAAAAACTTTCGGGAATACATCATGAGCATGAAGTATCTGCAATCCATGCCGAATCATTTCACACTGATGGGAAAGTGGGACGCCTGCAAATTCACTTCGGGGATTGATTGGGTTCAATCCCCCTTCCTGGGTCGTATACTTATGGTAACAACCATGTAAGGCCAGTTCCCAGCCCTTTTTTCCCCATCTATCTACCGTTTCCCAGAAATTCACATCTCGAGGATATGCATTCACCAAAGATGGATCTTTATTGTCGGGAATAATCCCCACGAGTGGTTTGATATGGTATGCATCCAGCAAATCTTCCATCCGTTTCCATTTCGGTACATTCATATACTCAGAAGCATCATCAAGACGCATAATATACTTGGTCATTCGACACCATTCTTTCCATATAATTTCAAATAAAAAGCAGATAGTTTTCTCGCCACTTCTTTGGCATCAAATGCCCGCAGTTTTCTCTGATTTTCTTCGCTGCAGCCGGTTCTCTTCTTCTGGCTTTCTATTTCGAAAGCATTGAGCCAGGCAGTCATATCCGTCACAGGAAGATACTTCGGAAGAGACGTAAGCTGTACGTTTCTCGTGATGTTATCTGAAATCAGGCACGGCAGCCCGCTTGCCTGTGCTTCTACGACAGAAACGGGAAGGCCTTCCCACAGGGACGGAAAGGCAAATACATCCATTACCTGATAGTAGTCTTCTGTATTGGACCTCGCGCCGGTAAAAATCACATGGTTCATTATATTCATCTGTCCGCAGATCTTTTTCATAGGCTGCAGCAGCGTCCCGTCTCCCACCAGCAGCAGCCGGCTATGCGGATGCTTTTTTAAATAGGCTGAAAATGTCTGTAGTAAAAAAATATGATTTTTAGGCTTTGTAAATCGTCCGATATGTCCGATGACAAATTCATCCTCCAAGATTCCAAGCGATTGTCTAACGATTTTCCTCTTTGCTTCGCTATAAGTGAAGCGATGGATGTCGATACCATTGGGAATCATCTGATAATTGTCCTGCTTCGTCGCTTTCTCTCCATACATCCACTTCCCTGCCAAGTCTGAGCAGGAAAAGAGATAGTCTGCGATATACCGCGTGGGGTACTGCATAATGGTCTTGACCAGCCCCAAAAGGCCTTTCCCGTTGGATGTGCTATGGCTATGTGCAATGGTCGTCAATCCATGTTTCTTGGCTATCGAGAGGTAGATGGCCGATGTACTTCTGACATGGCCATGTATGATTTTATATTCCGGGTGTTCCGTGAAAAAGTGTTCCCACCATTTCAAATAAGTGAAATGATTGATAAAGGTATACTTGGGGCAGACAAAGATTCTTCCTCCCATCTTTCTGACTTCTTCGTATAAGTCTTTTTCTTCTTCCGGCGTAACCACGAAATCAAATTGTAATCGGGTACGGTCTATATTTCGATATACGCTCATAATGAATGCCTGCGAACCGCCAAAATGCAGGCTGTTTATCATGTGCAGGACTCTAACTGGTTTCTCCATGCTGATATATGACCTCAGTTTTTCGTTTCTGTATAATTACGGTATTGGCCGGGTAGCTACCTCGAATCACCGCTCCCCCTGCCACGACACAGTTATCTCCTATGTGTGTACCACGCAGAATCAGGGTATTCGCCCCAATCCAAACGTTGCTGCCAATGGTAATGGGGCTGGTCTTGAATTTCATGGCACTTACCCCCCCTATTTTTGTATAATCATGATCTTGGTCGTATATTAATACATTCGGTCCGAGCATCACATGATTTCCTATCGCAATCGAATCGTAAGCTGTGACAACGCATCCATTGCTCATGCCGAAGTGGCTTCCTATGGTCAGTGTCCCACCTTTTCGAACTCGGATTTTGGCGCCATTGTGCATTTTCAAGATTTTCCCAATGTGAAGTGTCGAGCCGCGTTCACAGGTAATCTCCGTCAGCGGCGATGTGAGGGCGGGAAATTTGCCTTTGAAATGGCCGCCATTAGTCGCTTTCAGCATGATATATTTGAGCCCCGCCAGGGGAACACAGAATAGTGCTTTGAAATATTTATTCACGATTTTCTCCTGAATCAGCTTTTGCTATTTCATCCATATAAGCTTCAACAACAATTTTTCTATCAAACTCACGTACCATCTTTTCTCTACCGAAAAGCCCCATCTTTTCCTGTTGTTCCGAATTCAAAAGTAAAAATTTTTTCACTGCCTGGATAACGGCGTTTTCATCCTTGATGGGTATCAAAAAGCCTGTAATGCCATCATCCAGTGTTTCTCTGCATCCAGGTCGATTCGCAGCAATGACCGGCCTCCCGGACGCAGCAGCTTCCAAAAGAACGTTGCTCATCCCCTCTGGATAATAAGAGGGATAAAGGAAACAGGAGCATTTTTCGTAGTAAGAGCGCAAATCTTTCTGTGGGCCATGATAAACAACCTTCGGATCATTCTTTAATATTTGTAGGTATTTCGGATCATCACAAGCACCGCAGATATCAAAAATCACATCATTGGAAGCAAACTGATGCGCAGCAGCCAGAAACAAGTCAATTCCCTTTTCTTTCATCACTCGTGCAACGAAAAGGAAATGTACTTTCCCATCATGCCACGGAAGTAACTTGTATTTCTCTAAATCAACGCCTGACCCCGGTAAAACTCTAGTACGAGCCTCCTGCTTGAGCATTCCATGCTTTTTGAAAAATTTCAAGTTATCTGTATTTTGAAAAAACACACAATCGGCTCCAGCTACACCTATTTTGTATAAACGGATAGTAAGCTTCTGCATAAGACCAGGTATCTCAACAGGCGTTCCCAAGCCAGTCACGTTTGGCAGATAATGGATGTGTAAGTTTTGACAGGCCATGCCTCCATATACATTTGGCTTGATGTTATACGTGAGTACGACATCTGGATTTTCATTTTTTAAAATTCTGCGATACTGCAAAAGAAGGCTCAAGTCCGCGAATGGATTCTTCCCATGCCGTCCAGTGTTAACACCTATTAATCTCGCACCCATTTTTTTTAGTTTCTCTTGATGTTCCAGAAGCTGTCCTACAATAACCACATCATAATTAGCTTCAATAAGCCTTTGAATGATGGCACCACGTAAATTATACGCATAGGTCGTATCGTTAATTAGTATAACTATTTTTTTCATTTTCTCGCTGTAATCTGTCCTTCTGCTACCCCTTCCGTACTCTCCTTCATGAAAAGGATTTTCACTGTGGCGAAGATGATTTTGATATCTTCGACCAGGCTGGGTCTGGCTATATACATGAGATCCATCAGGAGTTTGTCATAGGGGGTGGTGTTGTACTGGCCATAGACCTGGGCATAGCCGGTAAGCCCACATTTACATTGAAGGCGGAGGGGCCATTCGGGGATGTCTTTTTCATACTGGGCAGAGATTTCCGGACGTTCCGGCCGGGGACCTACAATGGCCATATCTCCCTGGAGGATATTCAGAAGCTGGGGGAGCTCGTCGAAGCGGATGGCCCTGATAATGCGCCCCACTTTTGTAATGCGGGGATCGTTTTCCCCTGTGGAAAGGCGGGCCACGCCGTCTTTTTCAGCATCCATGCGCATGCTTCTAAATTTTAATACGTCAAATTCTTTTCCATCCTTGGTCAGCCGCCGCT
>Ga0256406_1004470_pt1 | contig 15976 bp, 8 predicted proteins | sample RumenRJG_03DNA_FD_185986 | JGI IMG/M metagenome (GOLD analysis project Ga0256406, IMG submission 185986) | Bovine rumen microbial communities from Lethbridge, Alberta, Canada - RJG_03 | ecosystem: Host-associated > Mammals > Digestive system > Stomach > Rumen | place: Canada: Alberta | collected... | reverse complement strand
CCATATTTTTTTGAGCATCCTACGGATGCTCTGTTTGCTATGCAATTTTTCCAAAATCTACGTAAGAAAGACAAAACGTACAAAATGTTTCTGATTTTGCTTGACAAAACATAGTTGGTCTACGCATACGAGCGGATATTGGGCGTAGTGCCTATGCTTTCCGGGCGGCCAGGGTGTTCAGGACCATGGCGCTGACGATGCAGGCGGCACCGATCAGGAGGCTTAGGGTCATTTCCTCCCCCAGCAGCAGGACACCCAGCAGCATGGACGTAAGGGGCTGCAATGGGTAGAACGAGGCGCAGTACGTGGCGGGCAGCTTTTGCAGCAGTTCGTTCCACATCAGGTGCGCAAAAGCAGTGCACACCAGGGAGGTGTACAGAAGCGGTGCCCACAGGCCGCCCGTAAACGACACCGGTGACCCCGTCACCCGGATGAAGGCCCAGGCCGTGGGAAGACTCAGCACGGCGGCAATGGCCATGCCGTAGCCCGTCACCAGCAGCGGATCGTATTTCGCTGTGAGCTTCTTCAGATGGATGGTGGCATAGGCCCAGGAAAACAGGGCGAACACGCTGATGAGCATGCCGGCGGTGGTAACGCCCGCCGTGGGCTTGCCGATGATGATGCCGGCCCCCAGTACGGCCATCAATAGAGATCCCATCTGCAGCTTCGTCACCTTCTCGCCCAACAGCGCAATGGCCAGCCCGGAGATCACCACCGGGGTCAGGGAGTTGATGAGCGAGGCGAACGAGGCACTGGAATACTGGATGCCCAGAAACAAAGCGGCGTTGGACAGGTAGTAGCCCACCAGGCCCACGAAGAACAGTTCGCCCCAGTCTTTCCGGGCGATGGCGATATGGCCGTGGAGCGTATGGTACCCCACCCTCAGCAGGATCACAGAAGAAAGGGCGTAGCGGATGAACAGAACAAGAAGTGCCGGGATGTATTGCAGCACAAGGCGGCCCGAAATGTACAGGCTGCCCCAGATGACGATGACCAGCGTGCAGAGCAGCGTGCTCTGCCAGGATTTTGACATAGATAACGCCTCGATATGGTAACAGATAAAATATTCTTCTATTATAGTATGAAAAAAGCTGGGAGGCAAATGGACCATAGCAAAGCCACGGAATCACTCAGGACCCAAAAATTGGCAAAACTGGCATACCTAGCATTGCACCGCTGGAGGCTGTCCCTGGTTTTCTCACAGAGTGCCTCCCCGATTCAAAAAATCCGCCCGGAGGCGGATTCTTTCAGTCTTCTACAGAGACCAGTTCGATTTTGAAGTTCAGTTCTTTGCCGGCCATTTCGTGGTTGGCATCGAACGTGATCATGGTGTCGGTCTTTTCGGTAACCCGCACCGGGATCTGGTGGCCGTCGGGGGTACCCAGGCCCACCCGCTGGCCCACTTCCAGGGCTTCAGAACCGGGCATCTTGGCGATTTCGATGGTCAGGATGTTCTGGGGGTTGGGCATGCCATAGGCTTCTTCGGGCATCAGGTGGATGTTCTTCACTTCGCCCACTTTCATGTCCCGGACGGCGTCATCGAAGCCCTTGATCATCATGCCGGCGCCCACCACGAATTCCAGGGGTTCGCCCCGGTCGTAGGAAGAGTCGAATTTCGTCCCGTCGTTCAGGGTGCCTTCGTAATGGACTTTCACTTTTTTGTTTTCGTTGCTCATGAGGTTGCTCCAATCATGTAATTTTCCGAATAAGTTCAGATGGTATTTATTGTACCGTATAGTAGGTAGAAAGTAAACCGTGACGATTTTTGTCCTTCCCTGAAAGGGAAGGGGGACCAGCCGAATGGCTGGTGGATGGGTCATACCCCCGATGTGAGACCCCCTACCCGCAAGCGGGCCCTTTCCCCCTTTCAGGGGGACACAATCACCCTTATACCGTCGCCAGTCGTCCGGCTTCGTGGATGACCTTTGCAAACGCCGGGGGCACTTCCTGTTTTTCCAGGCTCTGGCCGATGAGCCGGCCCAGGATCACGCCCTTGTTGCTGTACAGCCAGGCAAAGTACGGTACCCACAGAGGCGCTCCGTTGTGGGCTTTGGCCTTGTACAGGGGCCCCGGCGGAAAGTCCTGGGGGTCCAGCTGCAGCTTGTGGCAGGCCTTCTTCAGCATATCGCTGCTGGTGCGGCCCGTGGTGCCGCAGGCGGCGTCGATGATCTTATCCAGGGCCTGGCGCTTGCCCTTTTGCAGCATGGTCTGGGCCAGGTCCTGCTCGAAGCAGATGCCCTGGGTGAAGTATACGCCCTTTTCTTTGGCGTGGGCTTCCTTCACGTCCGCATCGTACAGGGCCACCACCGGCAGCCGGAAGTATTCCAGCAGCTTCTTGATCTTGGCGATGGAGCTTTCGCCCCGGGCGTTGATGAGGCAGATGCCGTAGTAATCGAAGGGCACCCCCACGGTCTGGCCGAACAGCTGGAAGCAGCCGAATTCCGTCTCCCCTTCCACCAGGATCACGCTGCGGGCGTACAGGGCCTCCTTCACTTCCGGGAAGTGCATGATCAGGTGCTTTTCGATTTCCCGCTTGACGTGGAAGCTGGAGCCGCAGGCAGCCTTGACCTGGCCCTGGTGGTCCCGGTACAGCCGCACGATGTTCCGGTAGTCGTCGATGAGGGAGTCCGTGGAATGGGTCACCACGAACAGCTGGCCCCGCAGGCCGTCCAGGCCGAACAGGTCCTTCAGCAGGGCGCAGAACGAGGCGTCCTCGTTGCGCAGCAGCTGCTGGTAGTATTCCAAAATGGACCGCTGCATGTAGGGGTGCAGGTGGATCTCCGGCTCGTCGATGGAGATGATGAGGGGCAGGAACCGCCGGCCGTCCTTATCCACGATGATGTTGTGCTCCAGGGGCACCGCCAGGCTGTTCGCCATCTGGTAAATCTGGGTGATCACCCGCAGAGCCGCCAGGGAAATGAACTTCAGGTTGTCGGCCCGGTGCCGGTTGCTGCGGCACAGGATGCGGGAAAGGTAGAAGATGCACTCATAATAGGAGGAATCGAAGGTCCCCACGTTGACTTCGTGCTGGATGTAGCACCGCTCGTCCTGGGGAATGGGACCGCAGTGGCTGGCTTCCCACTGGGCCAGCCGCCGTTCCAGGGCCCGGTACACCTGGGGGCGCACCTCGGCGTCCTCCTGGCTCAGGGCTGAATAGCTCACATAGCGCAGCCGGCGGATGGTCTCCAGGGGCAGCGCTTCTCCGGTGTCCAGGTCGTACAGCCGGGGCACGATGTCCGAAACCCGCATTTCCAGCCGTACCCGGATGGCCCGGCGGTGGTCGTCGGGGGTATCGGCGAAATGCTCCTTCGCCCCTTCCAGCAGCTGCACCTCCAGGTCGATGCGGATGGGCTGATGGGGATCGTCGTACTCGATCTCGTCCACATTCCTGGCCCGGGTCACAAAGGAAATCAGGCGCAGGAAGCTGCTCTTGCCGATGTCGTTTTCCCCCACCAGGTAGTTGGCCAGGGGGTGGAAGGTCATGGACAGGTCTTTGAAATTGCGGTAGTTCTTGATGCGCATCTGGGTGATATACATGGGTTACCTCCCGAATTCTTTGGCCAGAGCGGCCAGTTTTTCGGCCAGGGCCGGGGTGAGCTGGCCCTGCTGCAGCTGCCAGTGCCAGTTGCCGGTGGCTACGCCGGGCACGTTCATCCGGGCGTCGCTGCCCAGGGCCAGGAGGTCCTGCACCGGCGTGATCACCGTTTCGGCCCGGCGGCTGTACAAAAGCGCCAAAAGCGCCCACACGATGGTTTCCGCCGGAGCCTCTTCAGGCAGCCCCAGTTCCCGGAGCAGCTGCTTCTGCTGCCAGGCGGGCAGTTCCTCTTTGAACCAGCCCCACAGGGTGTTGTTGTCGTGGGTGCCCGTATAGGCCAGGCACCGGGCCGGGGTGTCGAAGGAGAGCCGGCCGTCGCTCCGTTCCTTCAGATGGAACTGGAGGATCTTCATGCCGGGCAGGTCCAGGCTGTCCCGCAGCTGGAACACGTCCGGGCTCAGGCTGCCCAGGTCTTCGGCCACCAGGGGGAAGTTCCCCAGGGCCTTGCGCACAGCCTGGAACAGGGCCTTGCCCGGACCGGGGCGCCAGGTCCCCTCTTTGGCTGTCTTCGCCGTGGCCGGTACGGCCCAGTAGGCGGCGAAAGCCCGGAAATGGTCGATGCGCACGGCGTCGGTCAGGGCCTGCATCCGCTGCAGACGGGCCTGCCACCAGGCATAGCCGTCTTCGGCCATGGCCTGCCAGTCGTACAGGGGGTTCCCCCACAGCTGGCCGTCTTTGCTGAAGTAGTCGGGCGGTACACCGGCCACTTCCCGGGGCAGCCCACTGGGCAGCAGGTCGAACAGCTCCTGATGGGCCCAGCAGTCCGCACTGTTGTGGGCCACGTAGATGGGCAGATCCCCCAGGATCGTGATGCCTTTCTTTTGGGCCGCTTCGTGGAGGTCCTGCCACTGGACCTGGAACAGGTACTGCAGGAATTTGATGTGGTCCACCGTACCCCGCAGTTCCCGTTTGTACCAGCTGAGGGCATGGGGCTGGTGGGTGCGCACATCCTCGGGCCACTGGGTCCAGGGACGGTTGCCGAAGAAGGCCCCGATGGCCTTGAACAGGGCGTAATCCTCCAGCCATTCTTTGTTTTCCTGGCAGAAGCCGGCAAAGGGCGCCCAGTCAATGGCGTTATCGGGGTCGTGGCTCAGCTGCCACAGGGTCTGGTGTTTGGCGTTCCGGATGTCCTGCCAGTCCGTCTTGCCGGCAATCTTTTGCCGGAAGGTCTGCCACAGGGCGTCGGACAGCCAGCCCCGGTCGTGGAGGTCCTCCAGGGAGATCAGGTCGGGGTTGCCCGCAAAGGCGGAATCTGCCAGGTAGGGCGAATCGCCCAGCAGCGGCGGGTTCAGGGGCAGGATCTGCCAGACGGTCTGGCCGGCCTGTTTCAGGAAGTCCAGGAAGGCAAACGCTTCCTTCCCCAGCACCCCGCTGCCCTCGCTGGAAGGCAGGGACGTGGGATGGAGCATGAGCCCGGCCTGTTTCTTTGCCGGTTCCGCTTTCTGCAGCACCACGGCGCCGAACGCAGGCAGGGTCAGGGTCATGTCCCCATCGAAATCCTGGAGCGGTGCGCCCAGTTCTCCGGCCACGCAGTGCCACTGCCCGGCCAGCAGGCCGTCGGAGTGGATGGTGAACGTGCAGGGTTTGTCGCCATTGCGGTTCAGGGCCACCAGGAACGTGCCGTCTTCCGCCTTGTGGCCGAACACATCCCGCCCCCCTTCGATGCTGCGTACAAAGGCGAACCCGTCGCCCTGGGCGTACACGGGCAGGAACCGGCCGGTGCGCAGGGCGGCGTGATTTTGCCGCAGTTCAGCCAGGTCCCGTACCCAGCCCAGGATCTCCCGGTCTTCCCGGCCCCAGGGGTACGTGCGCCGGTTGTCCGGGTCCTTGCGGCCGGTGACGCCCACTTCGTCCCCGTAATAGATGCACGGGGCTCCGGGCTGGGTGAACTGCCAGGTCAGCAGCAGGTGCAGCCGGGCCTTCCCCGCTTCTTCCGCGTCCCGGGCCCCGGCGGCCCCGCCGTCAGTCAGGAGTGTCAGCACCCGCTCCACGTCATGGCTCCCCACCAGGTTCAGCATGGCGTACGTGTGCTGCAGCGGATAGTTCTCCCACAGCTTCTGCAGCCCGGCGGCCATAGCCTCAGCAGAGGTCTTCCCCAGCACGTAATCCAGCTGCAGAGCACGCTGGGCATAGTTCATGGCACTGTCCATGTCCCGTCCGCACAGGTACTGGCGCTGCTCTCCGTAGCTGACCTTGTTGGAGGCATCTTCCCACACTTCCCCGATGAGCACGGCGTCGGGATTTTGCTGCTTCAGGGTGCAGTAGAACATCTGCAGGAACGGTTCCGGCAGCTCGTCGATCACGTCCAGCCGCCAGCCGCTGATGCCCCGGTGCAGCCATTCCTTCAGCACGCTGTGGGGTTCCCGGATGATGAAGTTCAGGTAGCTGGGGTTCAGCTCGTCCACGTCGGGCAGGTCCTTTACGCCCCACCAGGATTCGTAGTCGTCCGGGTAGTGCTTGAACCGGTACCAGGAATAGTAAGGAGAATTCTTGGACTGGTACGCCCCCGTTTCCGGGTAATGGCCGAATTTGTTGAAGTACCGGCTGTCGGCACCGGTGTGGCTGAACACCCCGTCCAGGATCACCCGCAGGCCCGCCTCTTTGGCGGCCTTGCAGAATCGGGTGAACTCCTCGTTGGTCCCCAGCATAGGGTCCAGCTTCAGGTAATCGGCGGTGTCGTACCGGTGGTTGCTCACGGCCTCGAACACCGGGTTCAGGTACAGGGCCGTCACCCCCAGGCTCTTCAGGTAGTCGAACTTTTCCCGGATGCCCGCCAGGTTGCCCCCAAAGAAGTCGTAGTACAGGATGTCTCCGGTATTCGGGTCTTTCCAGTAGCCGGGCTTGTCGTTCCAGTCGCTGTGGATCACGGCGCCGGTCTTGCCCATGAGGGTGCCGGTGGTGTTGCGGCCCTTCCGGAACCGGTCCGGGAAGATCTGGTACACGATGGCGTTTTTGAACCAGTCCGGGGTATGGGTGTCCCTTTCATAGACGGTCAGCTGGTAACTGGCAGGGTCCTTGTCCCAGCGCTGTCCCACGCCGCCCAGCTGGCCGGCGTTATTGCCGTAGTACCAGCGTTTGCCGGCCTGTTCCAGGATGAAGTAGTACCAGAGCAGGCAGCCGGCTGGGGGCAGGGGCAGGGTGGCCGTAAAGGTATGGCCGTCCCGGGTCATGGGGGTTACGGTCTCCCCCGCCCCGGTCTGCCACACCCGCAGGGTCACGGTGAGGCCTTCCAGGTCCTGGCCGTCCGTTTCCAGACGCAGGAAAACAGAGCTGCCCGCAGGGGCAGCTCCGAAAGGAAACCGGTCATAGGGATTGTGAGAATCATGCCAAACCTGTACCGTCATTCGTTACTCCTTTTACAATCGTTCGTTAGTCGTTCGAGGCGGGCGCGCCGGGCGGGATCCCTTCGGGACCCTTGGCACGCCCCTACGGAAAACAAATTCCACTGTCGGCAGGAAATCCGTAGGGGCGTGCCAAGACTGGCGGAACGCCATGTCGCCCGGTAAGCCCGTCCCCGGCCGTCCGGAGGGTTTTATTCCGTTACTTTCTTGTACAGCGCCAGGTAGGCTTCCGCCGATTTGCTCCAGCCGAAATCGCTGGTCATGGCGTTATGGATCAGGGGATCCCACTGGGCTGCGTCTTCGTAGCACCCCATGGCCCGCTTCGTGGTGAACAGCAGCTCATGGGCGTTGTAATCGGCGAACGTGAACCCGTTGCCCTGCTTCGTGTACTTGTCGTAGGGCTGTACCGTGTCCTTCAGGCCGCCGGTCTCCCGCACCACCGGGATGGTGCCGTAGCGCAGGGCGATGAGCTGGCTCAGGCCGCAGGGCTCGTACCGGGACGGCATCAGGAACATGTCCGCCGCCGCATACACCTGATGGGCCAGGGCTTCGTTGAACAGGATCTGGGCGGAGCACTTCGTGGGATGGCGCTGGGCCAGGCCCCGGAAGTAGTCCTCGTATTCCGCGTCGCCGGTGCCTACTACCACCAGCTGCACGTCTTCGTCCAGCAGTTCGTCCATGATCCGGGTCACCAGGTCCAGGCCCTTGCTTTCCGTCAGGCGGGTCACCATGGCCAGCATGGGGACGCCGCGCTTCACCCGCAGGCCCAGCTGCGCCCGCAGGGCATCCTTGTTCACCCGCTTGGCCGCCCGCACGTTCTGCAACGTATACTGGGCCTTGATGTACGGGTCCGTGGCCGGGTCATAGGCCCGGGTGTCCAGGCCGTTGATGATGCCCGTCACCTTGTCCTGGTGGTCCCGGATGTACCCGTCCAGCCCTTCGCCGAAGTAGGGATACGTGATCTCTTTGGCGTAGGTGGGGCTTACGGTGGTGATCTGGTCCGCATAGACCAGGCCAGACTTCATGTAGTTCACGCAGCCGCCACATTCCAGGTTGCCGTTGTCGAACAGCTCCTGGGGCAGGCCGATGATGTCGCTCATGATGCCCTTGTCGTAGATGCCCTGGTATTTCAGGTTGTGGATGGTGTACACCACCTTGATGCCCTGGTACCAGGGATCATGCTGGAAGTCTTCCTTCAGGTACACGCCCATGAGGCCCGTGTGCCAGTCGTTGCAGTGCAGCACGTCGGGATGGAAGCCCACCTTGGGCAGCATGGTCAGCACGGCCCGGCAGAAGTAGGCGAACCGTTCGGCATCGTCCCCGAAGCCGTACAGCTTGTCCCGCTTGAAGTAGTATTCGTTGTCGATGAAGTAGCAGGTCACGCCGTCCAGCTGCACTTCCTCCACGCCGTAGTACTGCTGGCGCCAGGCCAGGTTCACCTGTCCCCGCACCACTTCCTTCATCTTGTCCTTCCATTCCTGGCCGATCTTGCTGTATTTGGGGATGACCAGGCGCACGTCCAGGCCCTTGGCGGCCAGTTCCCGGGGCAGGGCCCCCATCACGTCGGCCAGGCCGCCGGTCTTGATGAAGGGCACGGCTTCGGAGGCCACGAACAGCACTTTGAGGGGTGCTGCCTTTGCAGGAGCCGGGGTGGCCGGTTCGCTGACCGCCGGTGTCAGCCCTTCCTTAGTCTCTATCTGCACTTCCCGCTTCACCAGCTTCCGCCGGGCGCGGGTCTTTTTTGTCTTCAGGGTTCTCATTCGGTTCACCTTCCTTTACAAGCTGTAAATAAATGGTACCCAGCGGCGGCAGGGTCAGTTCCAGGGATTGGGGCCGCCCGTGCATGGGAATCGCCTCGGTGGCAAGATCCCCGCTGTTGAGCACGCCCGAACCGCCGAACTCGGTGGCGTCGCTGTTCAATACTTCCTGATACACGCCGGGCCGGGGTGCCCCGATCCGGTAGTTGTGGCGGACCACCGGGGTGAAGTTGCACACCACCACCGTCATGGTCTTTCCGTCCTTGGCCAGCCGGTAGAACGCGATGACGCTGTTGTCGCAGTCGTCACAGCTGATCCACTGGAAGCCCTTCCAGTCGTAGTCTTCCTCCCACAGCTCCTTATGGGCACCGTAGTATCCGTTCAGGGTCTGCACGTACTTGTGCATGGCCGCGTGCATGGGATACTTCAGCAGGTGCCAGTCCAGGCTGTCGTCGTACTTCCATTCGATGAACTGGCCGTAATCGGCGCCCATGAACAGCAGCTTCTTGCCCGGATGGGTCATCCAGTAGCCGTAGAAGGCCCGCAGGCCGGCAAACTTCTGCCAGTAGTCCCCCGGCATCTTGTCCAGCAGGGATTTCTTCCCATGGACCATTTCGTCATGGGAAAGGGGCAGGATGAAGTTCTCCGAGAACGCGTAGCACAGGGAGAACGTAATGAGATTCTGATGGTCTTTCCGGAACAGAGGATCCATGCTCATGTATTCCAGCATGTCGTTCATCCAACCCATGTTCCATTTGTAGTTGAAGCCCAGGCCGCCGTCGCTGACCGGCCGGGTCACCATGGGCCAGGCCGTGGATTCTTCGGCGATCATGAGCGCACTGGGCACTTCCTGGAACACGGCGGTGTTCAGCTTCTGCAAAAAGGCCACCGCCTCCAGGTTCTCGTGGCCCCCGTTCTTGTTGGGGGTCCATTCCCCGGGCTTCTTGCCGTAGTCCAGGTACAGCATGTTGGCCACCGCGTCGATGCGCAGCCCGTCCAGATGGAATTCCTTCAGCCAGAACAGGGCGCTGGAGATCAGGAACGACTGTACTTCCGTACGGCCGTAGTCGAAGTTCATGGTGTCCCACTCTTTGTTCTCGGCCAGGTTCGGGTTGCCCGATTCGTAGCAGGGTTCCCCATCGAACAGCCGCAGCCCGTGGGCATCCCGGCAGTAATGGCCGGGCACCCAGTCCAGGATCACGCCGATGCCGTTTTTGTGGCACTGGTCCACCAGATACATGAAGTCCTCCGGCTTGCCATAGCGGCTGGTGGCGGAGAAATACCCGGTGGCCTGGTAGCCCCAGGAACCGTCGAAGGGATACTCGCACAGGGGCATGAGCTCGATGTGGGTGTAATGCATCTCCTTCACATAGTCCACCAGCTGGGGGGCGATCTCCCGGTACGTCAGTAGCCGCCCCTCCTCGCCCCGCCGCCAGGAGCCCAGATGGACTTCATAGGTCAGCATGGGGCTGTGGTAGGAATCGTAGGAAGGACGCTCCTTCTGCCATTTCTGGTCGTGCCACCGGTACGAGAGTTTCGTCAGCCGGCTGGCCGTGTTGGGCCGCACCTCCGACCAGAAGGCGTAGGGATCGCTTTTCAGGATCTCTTCGCCGCTACCGGTGGTGATGGCGTATTTATACAGGTCCCCTTCCTTCAGGCCCGGGATGTAGGCGGCCCACACCCCGTTTCCCAGGGGACTTTTTTCCATGGGGGTCGCGGCCGGGTCCCAGCCGTTGAAATCCCCTACTACACTGACTTTCTGCGCATGAGGTGCCCATAAGGCAAAGCGCACGCAGGGCTTCCGTTTGTACACGGTGAAATGAGCCCCGAACAGGCGGTAGCTTTCATAATTCGTTCCCTGATGGTACAGGAACGTACTGTATTCATCTATGGCGCTGCGCTTCATGGTCCATGCCTCCCTAACTCAGATGTTTATTTTTTCGGTGCCACCGGCTTGATGTGCCAGATGTCGTCCGCGTACTGGCGGATGGTCCGGTCCGTGGAGAAATAGCCGGAATGGGCGATGTTGATGGCGCTGGATTTCCGCCAGCCCTTCTGGTCCCTGTACCGCCGGTCGATCTCCTCCTGGGCGGCACAGTAGGGCTTGAAGTCCTTCAGCACGAAGTATTCGTCGTTCCGGTCCAGGAACGAATCGTACAGCATGCCGAAATGCTCGCCCCCCAGCTTCAGGTTCACCAGATCGTCCATCAGCCGATGGATGTCCGGGTCGCCGGTGTACATGGACCAGGAGGAGTAGTTGCCGTTGTGGTAGTAGGCCATGACTTCCTCGGCCCGCAGGCCGAAGATCACGCAGTTGTCGTCCCCCACCTCCCGGTGGATCTCCACATTGGCCCCGTCCATGGTACCCAGGGTGATGGCTCCGTTCATCATGAACTTCATGTTGCCCGTGCCGGACGCTTCCTTGCCGGCGGTGGAAATCTGCTCGCTCACGTCCGTGGCCGGCATGATCAGCTGGGCCAGGGACACGTCGTAGTTCTCCAGGAACACCACTTTCATGAGCTGGCTCACCCGGGGGTCGCTGTTCACCAGCCGGGCCACCACATTGATGAGCCGGATGGTCTCCTTGGCCTCCCCGTAGCTGGCGGCCGCCTTGCCGGCGAACAGGTACGTATGGGGCAGGATGGTCTTTTCCGGATGGTCCCGCAGCTGCAGGTACTGGTGCAGCACGTGGAGGATGTTCAGGGTCTGGCGCTTGTACAGATGGATGCGCTTCACCTGGGCATCGAAGATGGAATCCAGGTCCACGGTGATGCCGGTGGTCTTTTCAATATATTTGGCCAGCACTTCCTTCCGGGCCCGCTTGATGCGGCCCAGCCGTTCCTGCACCTCCGGATCCGTGGCATAGGGCTCGAAATCGATGAGCTTCGCCGGGTCCTGGCGCCAGCCGTCCCCGATGCAGTCGTCCAGCAGGCCGGACAGCTGGGGATTGGACTGGATGAGCCAGCGGCGATGGGTGATGCCGTTGGTCTTGTTGGAGAACCGCTGGGGGAAACAGGTGTAGAACGGGTGCAGCGTGGAATCCTTCAGGATCTGGGAATGGATCTCTGCCACCCCGTTCACGCTGTGGCTGCCCAGTACGGCCAGATGGGCCATGTGGACCTGTCCGTCCCACAGCACGGCCACCCCTCTGGCCTTTTCCTCGTCGCCGGGGAACACTTCCCGCACCTCTTCCAGCCACCGGCGGTTGATTTCGTCGATGATCAGGTAGATGCGGGGCAGCAGGCTCTTGAACAGGGGGATGTCCCATTTTTCCATGGCTTCCGGCAGGACCGTGTGGTTCGTGTAGGCCATGGTCTTCGTGGTCACTTCCCAGGCCGCATCCCAGCTCAGCCCCTCGTCATCCATGAGGATGCGCATGAGTTCGGGGATGGCCAGGGCCGGATGGGTGTCGTTGATGTGGATGGCCACGTATTTATGGAAGTCGTACAGGCTCTTGCCGTATTTCTTCTTGTAATGGCGGACGATGCTCTGGATGCCGGCACTGACGAAGAAGTATTCCTGCATGAGCCGCAGCCGGCGGCCTTCCTCCGTGCTGTCGTCCGGGTACAGGAACCGGGAGATCTGCTGCACGTTGTCCTTGTAGCGGAAGGCCCGGTGCCGGTCGCCGATGGTCAGTTCCCGGTACACTTCCTCCCGGGAATACTCGGCCCGCCACAGCCGCAGGGTGTTCACCGTGTCGTTGTGATAGCCGATGATGGGTACATCGTAGGGCACAGCCCGTACGGTGTCATATTTTTCGTGGACACATTCCAGGCCACCGTGGCCGTCCGGACGCATATAGGCATTGCCCCCGAACCGCACGTACACGGCCTTGTCCACCTTCTTCACTTCCCAGGGGTAGCCGTCCACCAGCCAGTTGTCGGGCAGCTCCACCTGCTGTTCGTCGATGATCTTCTGTTTGAACAGGCCGTACTGGTAGCGGATGCTGTTGCCGTGGCCCGGCATCTGCAGCGCCGCCAGCGAGTCGATGAACCCGGCTGCCAGACGCCCCAGACCGCCGTTGCCCAGGCCCGGGTCCCGTTCTGCGGGGATCACCTGGTCCAGGTCCCAGCCCAGGTCGGCCAGGCCTTCCCGGCACAGATCCTCCATATCCAGCCCGATCAGGTTGGAATCCAGCAGCCGTCCGATCAGGAATTCAATGGAGAAATAGTACACCTGTTTGGCTTTTTCCTCGTCATACCGCCGGTTCGTGGCCACCCAGTCGTCGCTGACCAGGTCCCGGATCATGAAGGCCAGGGTCTGGTACACCTCGGTCCGGGTCATGTCCTGTATTTCCTTTTCCCACAGGATATGGGCCTTCTCCGTAAATAATGCTTTGAATTCCTCTTTGTCGTGCCACTTTTTCATAGGCCTGTTCTTCTCTTTCCTTTCTTATAAAACGGCTCGCTTGCCGATGCACAGGGGTTTCTCTTCCGTGCCGGACAGCGTCGCTTCGGGCTGGATGACCGTGTTCTTGTCGCAGATCACATGGTCCAGCCGGGCATCGTCGCCGATTTCCGTGTACTGCATGATGATGCTGTTCTTCACCACGGCGTTCTTGCCCACCTTCACCCGGCGGAAGAAAATGGAGTTCTCCACCGTGCCTTCGATGATGCAGCCGTTGGCCACAAGGCTGTTGGTCGCTTTGGCTTCTTCCATGTACTTGGCCGGGGCTTCGTCGTTGATCTTCGTGTAGATCCGGTGCTGGGGGTTGGGGTTCAAGAGTTCCCGCCAGGTCTTGGGATCCAGCAGGTCCATGTTCACCTGGAAGTAGCTTTCCACGTCATGGACCCGTCTGGCATAGCCCTGGAACTCATACCCGAACACCCGCAGCCGTTTCAGGCTCCGTGCCAGTACATCTCCGATGAAATGATGATAGCCTTCTGCGTAGGATTTTTCAATGGAATCCTGGAAAATTTCACAATCGATGAGGATGCAGCCCAGGAACTTGTTATCGCCTTCAGCCAGGGTGGCCGGTTTGTTCAGCTCCAGCACCCGGTCCTTGTCGTTCAGCGTCAGGGTGTAGCCTTCTTTTTCCGTGGCCACCGGTACCTTCTGGTAGATCAGGGTCACGTCAGCGTTGTGTTTCCGGTGGAAGTGGAGGGCTTCCTCATAGTCGATGTTGATGACCATGTTGCCGCTGGACAGCAGCAGGTATTTGCTCTTGCCCCGCCGCACGAACGTCAGGTTCTTGTAATAGGTATCGATATCCCCTTCGCTTTCCTTGCCGTTTTCCTCGGGCAGGTAGAACAGGCCGTCACCTTTGTGGGCCAGGCCCCATTCACGGCCAGACCGGATGTGGTCCAAAATGGAACGGGACTGGTGGGGCAGCAGCAATCCCACGGTGGTGATGCCGGCGTTCACCATGTTGCTGAGGGTGAAGTCGATGAGCCGGTATTTGCCGCCGATGGGGATGCTGGTCACCGGCCGGGCATCGTTGATTTCCTTCAGGGGCTGGGCGTTGCGCATATTGATGAGTCCGATCATTTCTCTGGTCATGGTTATTTCCCCTCCTTGGCTGCTTTGCTGCACCGGCCGTTGCGGCCCAGGACGGCCACGCTGCCGTCCGCATTGTGGAACGTGGCACCGGCTTCGATGACGCAGTGCTCACCCAGGATGGCCTTGTCCACCACGGCGTCCTTTTCCACCACCGTACCGGGCATGATCACGGAATTGGTCACTTTGGCCCCTTCCTTGATGATCACGTCATAGAAGATGACAGAGTTGGTCACAGTGCCCAGCACTTCGGAGCCTTCGGCCACCAGGGAGCTCTTGGCGGAACCCTTGGGCCCGATGAAATGGGGCGGGAAGTTCAGGTTGCCGGAATAGATGCGCCATTCCTTGTTCCGCAGGTCGATGGGCGGTTCGTCGGCCAAAAGGTCCATGTTGGCCTGCCACAGGCTGTCGATGGTGCCCACATCCTTCCAGTAGCCCTCGAACGGATAGGCGTACAGGGCCAGCTGGTCATGCAGCATGGCGGGGATCACGTTCTTGCCGAAATCGTGGTCACTCTTTTCGTCGGCGGCGTCGGCCTTCAGGTACTGTTCCAGGATGCCCCGGTTGAAGATGTAGATGCCCATGGAAGCCAGGTTGCTTTCCGGTTTGGCCGGTTTTTCCTGGAATTTCGTGATCTTCATCTGGCCGTCGGCCACCATGATGCCGAAGCGGCTGGCTTCGCTCCAGGGAACCCGGATGGTGCCGATGGTGACCTGGGCCTTGTGCTTTTTGTGGAAGTTCAGCATCTTGGCGTAGTCCATGGAGTAGATGTGGTCCCCGGACAGGATCAGCACGTAGTCGTCCCCCACCATGTCCACGAAGTTCAGGTTCTGGTAGATGGCGTCAGCGGTGCCCCGGTACCAGTTGCTGCCCCCGTCGCTCTGATAGGGCGGCAGTACGAAGGTCCCCCCGTTGTCGGAATCCAGGTTCCAGTTACCGCCGTTACCGATGTACCAGTTCAGTTCCAGCGGCTGGTATTGGGTCAGGATGCCTACGGTGGAGATGCCGGAGTTCCGGCAGTTGCTCAACGGAAAATCGATGATGCGGTATTTGCCGCCGAACAGCAGGCCCGGTTTGGCCAGGTCTTTCGTCAATACGCCCAGGCGGCTGCCTTTGCCACCGGCCAGGATCATCGCCAGGCAATTGGATTTTCTCATGTCACTTCCTCCTTTTGTTCTGCAGACAGGACGGCACAGAATGATGCAAATCGTGCAGCAGCTCCTGCTGGATTGATTTTTTATAATTAACTATGCTATTAAGATAATTATACAACTGTAAGCACATTAAGCCAACCGGGAGTTTTAGTGATTAGTGATTAGTGGATAGTGGAACCCACCACCAGCCTGACGGCTGGTCCCCCGCCCTTGAAAAGGGCGGATAATCGTGTTATCAATTGTTTGGCGTTACGGGGCGGGTTTACCGGGCGACACGGCCTTGCGGCCGGTCTTGGTAAACCCCTACGGAACATCGTCGGACTTTTGGTGCAGCGTCAACACTGTAGGGGTCGATCGCGTTGATCGACCCGCACAAGGGCCCAACCGGCGACCTGGGTTCGGACGTCCCTGACGGGCCGTCCCTCATATAATGAGTATGTACTCAAGATTTACAAATTCATAAATCTCGGGTACGCTGTTAAAGATGCTGTGGATTGGTTGGGCCGCCCTCATATAATGAGTATGTACTCAAGATTTACAAATTCATAAATCTCGGGTACGCTGTTAAAGATGCTGTGGATTGGTTGGGCCGCCCTACCGCTAGACGGTTTCATCGTAGGCTCCAACCACAGC
>Ga0256406_1004469_pt1 | contig 15981 bp, 14 predicted proteins | sample RumenRJG_03DNA_FD_185986 | JGI IMG/M metagenome (GOLD analysis project Ga0256406, IMG submission 185986) | Bovine rumen microbial communities from Lethbridge, Alberta, Canada - RJG_03 | ecosystem: Host-associated > Mammals > Digestive system > Stomach > Rumen | place: Canada: Alberta | collected... | reverse complement strand
AAGCAATAATGATTCGCAGGAAACGGCAATTTTATCCCAACCGGTCCCCAATTCTTCGCATATCCCAAAACGCCTCATCAAAGAAGCCATCTGTTCATTGCGGGATTTAGGAGGGTTATCAATGATCCTGTCAATGTCTATTAAGGGAACTCTCGGATTTGTTATTTCAATACGATTTTTGAAAATTTCAATGACAGGTCCCATGCCAGTCATTGTTAAATCCTGGTGAATAAGTGCATTGGCCAGTGATTCACGAATTTCAATCATAGGATAAATATTTATTTGTCTTCAGAAGCTCGGATACAGTCCGTCCCACACGATCCTTCTGTAATTTTCCCTGTCCGTATCGCCTTCGGTGGAGAAGAGGAGGACTCTGGAATTTTCATCAAGGCCCATGGTTTTCTTCAAATCGGAAAGCTTTTCGTCCGTCATGACCTGTGCCAGAAAGCCCAAAGTAGAAGCTCCGCTTTCGCCGGAAATCACTCTGGGGTCATTTCCCACTGGATTTCCCAGGATCCGCATGCCTTTGGCTGCGATTGTATCGGGCATGGAAATAAAATTATCTGCGTGATCCCTGAGAATATCCCAGCCCAGGGTACAGGGGACTCCGCAGCAGAGGCCTGCCATAATGGAATGCATGGGGCCGGTCACCGTATGGAGTTTCCCGTCATTGGCAAGAGCTGTATGGTAGAGGCAGTCTGCCTGATCCGGTTCTACGATAGTGATGACCGGACGGTTTTCTTCCCCGTATAAATCGGTAAAAAATCCCGTTATGGCACCGGACATGGCACCGACCCCGGCCTGTAGGAAAATATGGGTAGGTTTTTCGCCATGAAGCTGTTCTGCCGCCTCTAATGCCATGGTGGTATATCCCTGCATGATCGTGCGGGGGATAGTTTCATACCCTTCCCAGGCTGTATCCTGCACCATGATCCATCCCTGTTTTTCTCCCTGGGAGCGGGCAAAGTCCACGGCCTCATCATAGTTCATATCTGTAATGGAAGCTTCTGCGCCCAATGTTTGAATATTTCGTAATCTTTCCGGTGAACTTCCTTTTGGCATGTAAACCACTGCCTTTTGATGAAGGCGGTTTGCTGTCCATGCAATGCCCCGCCCGTGATTGCCGTCAGTAGCGGTGACGAAAGTGATTTCGCCCAGCTTTTCCCGTATTTCCGGACTCACCATTTTTTCATAGGGGAGAGAGGAAATATCCATGCCCAGCTTTTCTGCGATGTAACTTCCAAGGGCATAGCTTCCGCCCAGTACTTTGAACGCATTGAGACCGAAGCGATAGCTTTCATCCTTCACATGAATGGAAGCAAGTCCCAGCGCCCTGGCCAGATTCTTCAGATCCGCCAGGGGCGTCATGGCGTATTCAGGAAAAGTACGATGGAAATTCCGCGCCTTCTCCGCAGCCTCTATTCCGAAGTCTTTGACGGAACTCAGCTTTTCATGACTGCTGCGTGGGATATGAACGTAGTTGATTTTATTTTCCATGGACAGGCCTCCTTTGGTTCAAATGTTTCTTGTGACTTATTTTACAGGAAATTTCCATTTTCTTCAAATTGATAATCCGGAGATTGTCATGAAAAAGGCGGGACCGCTGGTCTAATGATTGATACTCCTCCTGACTCGTGCTAAAATAGCGGTAAGGGTTCAAGAACTCCGGTATTTCATAATTTAAAAAAGCCATGAAGAAATGACGATTTTTTCATGGCTTTTTATATTCTGAAATAAAAAACTGATATCCGAAGATATCAGTTGGTGCCGGAGGCGGGACTTGAACCCGCACGATATTGCTATCGCCAGATTTTGAGTCTGGTGCGTCTGCCATTCCGCCACTCCGGCATGGGAACACATTTATATTAGCATAGGGGAGTGGAATCGTCAATTGTTTCCATCCTGTGTTATGATGGAAATAAATGGGAGATGATGGCATGTATGTGAAACTCTGCCTTCTGGGCATCATGACGGTATTCAGTTTTTACCGGCTCCATGAGCATCATGATTTCATGACGCTCTGTGCCACGGTGATCGTGGCAGCGGCTTTTATCCTTTCCGCTTTCTATGTCTGGCGTCACCGCCGGGATGAAGAGGATCAATAATTCATCAATGAGGGGGTTTTTATATGAATATCAAAGAACTGGCAGAAAAGGAAAGGGACACGGTCATCGGTCTCCGTCGTCATTTCCATGAAAATCCGGAGCTTTCGCAGCAGGAGTTCCAAACCATGGATTTTATTGAAAATTTCCTGCACAAAGAGGGGATCGAAACGGTAAGGGTGCCGAGGGGCGGTATCTTTGGTTTCATCGACAGCGGCAAACCGGGCTGGACGATTCTGCTCCGGGCAGATATCGATGCCCTTCCGATCCAGGAGGATCCAGTCAATCTGTCAAAGAAAAAAGCAGCCTGCTCGAAGAATGACGGCGTCATGCATGCCTGCGGCCATGATGGTCATATTGCCATGCTTCTCACCACGGCCAAAATCCTTTCGGCCCACAGGGATGAGTTTGAAGGGAAAGTCATCCTCATGTTTGAAGAGGCCGAGGAAATCGGGGAACGGGGCTGCGGTCATCTGCTCCGGTATTTGAGGGATCATAAAATTCATGTGGATACCTGTTTTGCCACCCACGTCATGTGGAGTCTCCCGGCGGGAAAGGTGGGCCTTCTCTATGATACGGCCATGGCGGGAGCTTATTTCTTCAGCGTCAAACTCTATGGAAAGAGCGGTCACGGGTCCCGCCCCGATATGGCAGTGAGCCCCATTGAATGCTTTATTTCCATTGCCGATGAAGTGCGGGCTTTCCGCATGCGGATGGCGGCGCCGGACGAAAGCTTCACCTATTCCTTTGGTACCGTGCAGGCAGGAAAGCAGTGCAATATCATCCCGGACGACCTTTTCTTCGGCGGTTCTGCCCGTTTCACGAAAAATGAAGACGGTCTGGCGTTCCGGGATATGTTCCTGGACGTGGTGAACCATACGGCAAAGCTTCATGGCTGCCGGGTGGAAATCATTGATAACCAGTTCTATCCCGCCGCGGTGAACACAAAGGAATGCATAGACCTGGCCAGGAAGGCGGTCACTGAAAACCTGGGCGAAGAAGCCCTGGACAAAGACTGCCCCATGTGGATGGCCAGCGAGACCTATGCCATGACGGAATCGGTGATCCCCGGAATCCTCATGTTTACCGGCATTTATGACCCCGAAGTGGGGAGCGGAAGCCCTCATCATACGCCGAAATTCGATATCGCTGAAAACGGCCTCGTCACCGGCGTGGGAGCAGAACTTTCAATTGCTCTTGCCATGCTGAAGGAAAAGCCGGAAACCCCGTCTTTCAGGAAGGCGGATCTGGATAAAGTCCTGGAGCTGGCGGAGTGAGGTCTCTTAGACAATGGAATGATTCCTGGATAGAGTCATAAGGTACGAATTGTGATTCGTGGCTCGTGCTTCGTGATTCGTGAAGGTGGCGCCCTTTGAGGTAAAAGGGGCGCCATTTTATATTGATGAAATTTTAGCCCGGGATGGAAAGAGGCATTTTTGCGGATCGTGGTCCGTGGACTGTGGACCGTGATTCGTGAAGGCGGCGCCCTTTGAAGTAATGGGGCGCCATTTTTATTGGTGAAATTTTGGGGACGGGAATGGATAGGGTCATTCGAGATCATCGTGGTTCGTGGCTCGTGATTCGTGAAGGTGGCGCCCTTTGAAGTAATAGAGGGCGCTATTTTTTATTTGTGAAATACTTTTTCCGAAGGTTCTTCGGCTTCATCACGGAGTTTCGTTTCAACTGATAACTGCGAACTGATAACTGATAACTATTTCAGGCAATAAAAAAACTGCTGCGAAAAATCGCGGCAGTTCTCTTTTCAGGACAATTAAGCCTTTTCTTCCATCTTTTCCTTGTAAGCTTCCTTTGCTTCTTCCTTAGCTTCTTCAGCCTTTTCTTTGGCTTCTGCAGCTTTGGCTTTAGCGATGGCAGCGTTTACGTTTGCGTTCAGACGGGATTTCTTGCGAGCAGCAGCATTCTTATGAATGACGCCCTTCTGAGCAGCAGTATCGATGATGCTTACAGCGGCGCGGAAAGCTTCGTCTTTATTTTCAGTAGTAGCAGCAGCTACAGCTTTTTTAACAGCACCATGAATTCTGGACTTTACAGCAGCGTTGACAGCTCTTTTAGCAGCGTCCTGTCTCATGCTTTTCATATTAGCTTTAATCTGTGGCAATGGATTCACCTCCCGTCTGCATTATTCATACCATGACATTCTATCATATTTCCAATGGGATAGCAAGAAGAGTTTTGAAGGAAATTTTTTGGCCCGGGGACGTGCCTGCTCATCCGGGAAAGCCGTTAAAGTTAATCGTGATTCGTGGCTCGTGAAGGAGAATAATTTAATCAGTTTGTCGGCCAGGGTGGGTAAAACTTGAGAGTGTACAAAAATGGATAAACTGACTTTAAAGACACATGGCAATATAGTTATCAGTTATGAGTTATCAGTTCTCAGTGATGGTGGCCGCCTTTAAATAGAAGAGGCGGCTTTTTTTATAAAATATATCCATTTTCAATGAGAATGATGGTTAAAAATGGCCCGCCATTCAATTTGTTGCGGGCCTCCTTCACTGATAACTATAAACTGATAACTGATAACTTTATAATTATCGGCAGTTCAACATGTTGTGTAATTATTGTAGGGCCCCATATCCTTCACTTACCATTCACAGCTTTGCACTTATCGCTTTGAAACACTTTCTTTCCCATTGCACCAAAACTCCCGTTCCTGTAAAATTAGGGATAGAAGAGAGGAGGGAGGTTATGTACGTCGGTGTAGACCTTGTAAAGATCGACCGGTGGGAGCGGATTCTGGAGAAGTTTCCGGCCCGGGTGGAAAAGATTTTTACGCCGGAGGAAATCGCCCACTGTGAGAAGAAGGGAAAGAAAAGGGCGGAGTCCTATGCAGCCCTCTGGGGTGCCCGGGAGGCCGCCGGAAAGGCCATGGGCATCGGGATTTTCGGCTCTGCCTGGCAGGATGCCTATGTGACCTGGACGAAATGGGGTGCGCCGGTGCTCCATCTGAAGGGAACTTTTGAGAAGAGGGCCAAAGAGCTGGGCATAAAGGAAATGTCTATTTCTATTTCCCACGAAGACAATATGGCCATTGCCGTAGTGGTGATGGGAGGCGAAAAGATTGATTCTCACAACGACTGAGGAATCAAGGAAACTGGACCGGAAGGCCATGGAGGAATACGGCCTTCCTGAAGCGGTACTCATGGAGAATGCGGGCCGCTCCGTCATCGAATTGATGAAGAAACGATTGAGCTGGAAAGGCAAGCTGGTCACCATCGTCTGTGGCACGGGAAATAACGGGGGCGACGGATTCGTGGCTGCCCGGTATGCCGAGAATGAAGGAGCTCTGGTGACGGTCCTTATCATAGGAAATGAAGAACACATGAGCGAGTCTTCGAAAATGTATCTCCAGGTGATTGAAAAAATGGGGATGCACATCCTTCATATCAAAACGGCTAAAGAAGCGGAATACGATATCGAAAAGGCGGATATCATCATTGATGCCCTCATTGGCACGGGACTGACCAAAGGCGTGACCGGGGAAAAGGCAGACATCATCTGGCAGATCAATGCGGATGACAGAAAGACGGTCATTTCCGTGGATATCCCAAGCGGAATGAATGCTGATACCGGAGAGTGCCCGATAGACAGTGATTGTGTGCGGGCCGATTATACGATTGCCCTGGGTTCCATCAAACGGGGCGAAATGCTCTGGCCCGGAACCTTTGAGACCGGGGAAGTCCTCTGTTCGCCCATCGGCATTCCGGACAGGGCGAGATCGGAATTTCCTGTGAATCTGGTGGAGGAAGAAGAAATAGCCCGCATGTTTCCCTGCCGCCTTCCCATCGCCCACAAGGGAACGAACGGATTCATCGGCATTTTTGCAGGCTCAGCGGGTATGGAAGGGGCAGCCCTCCTCTCCGGGCAGGGAGCTCTTTATGCGGGAGCCGGAAAAGTGGCTATCGTGACGATCGAAAAAGCGGCCAAAGTCCTGGCCTGCCAGATTCCTGAACTCATGGTTTCCTCCATCGGTAAGCCGGAGCAGGATCATTTCACGGGAGACAATGCAGAAGAAGCGCTGGAAAAGGCAAAAGCTTATGATATCATTGCCATCGGCCCCGGCCTTTCCCGTTCTCCGGAGACCATGGACTTCGTGGAGAAAATGGTGAAGTCCTGGGATAAACCCATGGTGATCGATGCGGATGCGATTTTTGCTTTAAAAGAAAGAAATATAGAACTGAAAGACTGCCCGGGATTTTATATCCTCACGCCCCATGTGGGAGAATTTGCCCACCTTACCGGCCTTTCTGCAGGAAAAGTCGAAGAAAGGCGCATTGATGAGGCCATCCGGTATGCCGTAAATCATCATGCAGCTTTAGTCCTCAAAGGGGCTCCCACGGTGAGTGCCATGCCTGATGGATGGGCATTCGTCAACACTTCCGGAAATCCTGGGATGGCCACGGGAGGTATGGGAGATACGCTGACCGGTATCATTGCTGCTCTTTACGGACAGGGAATGAAACTCTGGGAAGCTGCCGTGGCAGGCGTTTATCTTCATGGCTATGCGGGAGACCTGCTCTGGATGAAAACAGAAGCAGGTTACCGGGCCAGTGAACTGGCAGAAATGATTCCGGCGGCCCGCGAAAAGATCTGCAATCATGATTTGGAAGGAAAGGAGTAATCTATGAATTCCATCAAAAAAGTCATCCGCCTTCTGATGACCCTCATTCTTTCTATTTCCCTGGGCTTTGCCCTGGCAGGCTGCGGGGGAGCCTCCGGCGGAGCTTCTTCTTCGGAAAAGGCAAAAACTACGGCTTCTGAAAGCAAGGGAAGCCTTAAGATCCGTATGCTGGATATCGGTCAGGGGGATGCGTTCCTGCTGGAGAAAGATGGGAAATTCGTCCTCATCGATTCCGGCGACGTGGAACACCGGGAAGCACTGACCCGGCTCCTTCAGAAATATAAGGTGAAGGAACTTTCCAAAGTCATTATTACCCATCCCCATGCAGACCATATGGGCGGCATGAATGCGGTTTTCAAAAATTTCAAAGTCGATGCCCTCTATGATGACGGTATGCCTGCAGGAACGGGAACCTACAAGAACTACCTCACCATGATCAAATCGAAAAAGATTCCCTACAAGACCCTGAAAGCCGGCGACGATCTCACTTTCTTTGACGGCGTGAAGTTCAAAGTCCTCGGCCCGGTCAAGAAAATCAAAGACCAGAAGGGAAATTCCGATTTCAATAACAATTCCATCGTAGGGCGCCTGACTTACGGCAAATTCTCCATGATGTTTACGGGAGATGCGGAAAAGGAAGAAGAAGCCTCCATCCTTAAGAAAGGCGGCACCTTCAAGAGTGACGTCCTCAAAGCAGGTCATCATGGCAGCCGCACCAGTACGTCTCCGGAATGGCTGAAGGCAGTCGCTCCGAAAGAAGCTTTCATTTCCTGCGCCCAGGGCAATGACTATGGTCATCCCCATAAACCGACCCTCCAGAAACTGGAAAAGGCAAAAGTTACGATTTACCGCACTGACCGGGACGGGACCGTGACCCTCACCACCGATGGTACGAAGTACTCGATCAAGAAGGAGAGAAAGTAATGAAAAAGGAAACCATTGTAGACCGAATTGAAGAAGATAAAGCGGTCCTCATGACGGATGATGAAGAAACCATCATCCTTCCGGCAGACTGGTTCGAAGATATTTACGAAGGCATGGCCATCGATATCACTTTCAAACACAATGAGGGAAGGGAAAAAGATGCCCTTTCCGAAGCGGAAGACCTGCTGGCGGAAATCAAACGGATGAATGGGGATGAGTAGAGACATGCATCGCCCGGTATGGACTGAGCCAGTTACGGTTTTCGTGAGTCAGCCTCACCACGGCGGGATTGAGTAATCCCATCAGCAAGATTCGTGATTCGTTCTTCGTGAAGGTGGCGCCCTTGGATAATAAAGGGCGCCATTTCGTATGTAGTGGAATTTCAGGCGGGAATGGATAGGGGTATTAGTCCTGAATCGTTCTTCGTTATTCGTTGTTCGTTCTTCGTGAAGGTGGCGCCCTTGGATAGGAAGGGGCGCCATTTTATATTAGCGAGATTTCAGGCAGGAATGGTTAGGGACATTTGCCCTGATTGTGGTCCTTGAAGGCGGCCCCGCTAGTTTATATTTTGCGAAATGGGTACACTCTGCAGCTCAGGGTATTTCTTGCCCGGCATACAAAAAGGACATCCCATGAGAGATGTCCTTTTTATTGACTTCAGTTGTAAAAGCCGAATGAATGCAAAGTTCACTGCAAACCGTGATCGGAAAACTGTCGGCTAACGGCTAACGGCTAACTGCTAGCGGCTAAAGGCTAACGGCTCATGCCTTATTTCCCGAATTTCGCCGCTGCGTCCCTGACCCAGTTGAACCGCTCGGGATCGATGTCTTTCGGCACGGTGCAGTCTGCGCCCAGAATGACTCCTCTGGTGCCGGCAGCAGAGAGGATGCGGCCTGTTTCTTTTTCCACTTCTTCTTTTGTGCCGGAGTAGAGGAGGCCTTCCGGATTGTTATCAAAGCCGCCGATTACGCATTTGTGATCAAATATTTCCTCACCCTTTTCCAGCGGCATTCCTTCAAAGGCAACAGCCCAGTTGACTGCTTTGAAAGGATAGTCTTTATACCAGGTGAGATCATTATGGCAGCCCATGTAACCGCAGATATGGAGAAGATTATAGTCGGATACGGAATTGGCCGCCTTGAGGACTGCTATTTCAGAGGGAGTGATGAACTCTTTGTATTTTTCTTCCGTCATATCGGGATGGGGGATATTCTGTACGGAAAGGTAGACGCCGTCGGCATGACCGTCCGTAATGACTGCTTTGGCCAGAGTGGAAATATCTTCCGTGAGGACTGACATCACTTCTTTCAGTGCTTCCGGATCTTCTTTCATGAATCCGCAGATCACGGTTTTGGCATCTTTTCCGGTCTGCTGGAATTCAATGCACCGGGTGGGGGCGAAAAGATTATAGAAAACCATGACTTCTCTGCCGTACCGTTCAGTTAGGATACCGCATAGTTCCACCTGTTTCTGGACCCAGTCGGAATGGCGGCCCAGAGGCCTGATATGAACCGCATCTTTGATGGATTTCAGGTCGTGAAGCTGCTCATGGGGATAGAGGAAAAAGCCATCCGTCATGATTTTCACGAAATCGGGATGCCAGGAATTGTAAAATCTGTCATGTCCTGCCAGGTTGTCTACCCAGGCCGTATGATCGGCCAGTGCGTCTGCGTGTCTCTGGTCTGCCAGGAAATGATGCCAGAAACCTACCGGTACGCGGTCCACCGGTTTACAGTCAAGAGCTGCCTTCACGAGTTCTCTCTTAGTCTGTGCCATGGAAAAGCCTCCTTGGAAATTTTGAAATATAAAGATATGGCTTAATAGTACCCCATGCAAGACGGGAAATACAAGAGGAAATTCAGGATGGAAAGCGCCCTTTCCAAAATGGGAAATGAACAGAACAAAGCATAGAAAAAGACCCCGGAAATGGATAACCACTTCCAGGGTCCTTTGTGGCGGAGCGTGGGAGATTCGAACTCCCGCACCGGAAACCGGTCTAACGATTTAGCAAACCGTCCTCTTCAGCCTCTTGAGTAACGCTCCATAGTGCTGACCTAAAACAGTATATACTAAGAGAGTCTCCCTTGTCAAGAAAATTTTGCGCGCCCGGCCGGTGGAAAATGTTTTGCTGCCGAAGGGCGGAAGCATCCCCTGAAAGAAAGCAGAAACAATTCACGGTACAGAAATACCATCAGAATCCAAATGACAGGCGGAAAGAAATAAAATGTACAGGACGCCCTGCAAATCGTAAATTGTAAAGTATCCTATAAATTTTTTCTCTAATAAATGTAAGGCTTTATTAAAATCGATTTTTTCATATGGTGTATAATTAAAGATGTAATAAAAGGTTTTAAATGAAGGCATGAATAAAAACATCATTCCCGGCACCGGCGCTGGATGAAAACAGCGGCGGCAGCGGGGCGGCTGTTTTTTGATCCTTCTGTGCAGGATTTCCAATGACCCAAAGGAGGAATTAAGATGACTATTACTTATGTTCTACAGGTTCTTCAGGACATGGAGGATGGAAAAATCCAGGACCCGGGTTATATCAAGGATCTGGAATGGGAACTTCATAAAGCATTTCGCCGGGTGAGAAGAAGAGTACTCCGCCTCCGGTCCCGGGGCCAGTATGAAGTGGGCGAAATGGACCGGGCCAAGGTATCTGCCGTTTCCGGTCATATGGAAGAATTTACGAAATACTGCTCCCGCATCCGCAATTTCAATCCGAAAGACTGCGAAGGACTGCCGGGAATTGAAACCTTTATCCATGAAGGGTTCCAGGTAGATGATATGATTGCCAAGGCCGATGCCATTGCCGATATCGGGACAGTCAGCTCCATCGGGTTTACTCCCATGATGCTGGGCTTCGGCATTCTGGACGGCGTCATTTCCCTGCCGAAAGTGGAAGTGGATAACAAGCGTTTCCACGCCATGGACAAGGAATATATTGCCGGCCTCATAAAGGAACTGAAGGATTACCAGGCTTATGTGAGAGGCCTCACGACGAAACTGGAAGAAATCGCGGACAAGGCAAGACAGGAAGCGGATGCGTTGAATGATCTCCATGATTACTTCGTGGACGGCATTGAAGATGTCAAGGCCATCCTCAATGAAAAAGGGGAAGACTGGAACCGCTACAGTCAGTCGGAAAAAATGCAGATCGCCAGGGCCATCCAGGTAGCCCAGCTCATCACCTCCCTCTTCCCGCACCTCATGGATGATTCCACCGGCGAAGTGAGCGAGACCAGTGAAAAGAATATTGAGAAAGCAAGAAGGGCTCTGAATTTCCGTGATGCCTGAAGAAATATTCCTGAAATCAGCCTGAAAGGTTTATTCCTCTTCCTGCGCCGGCAGGAAGACAGGATTTGGGCCTGTGGGAACCTGCCTGATTCATAAAAGCAATGACCGGTCTTTCCATTGGTTACAGTCTATGATTTGTGATATAATAATAAGGAATTGGTTATAAGACTAAGTGTCCACTGAAGGAGGAGTCAATATGTCTATTTCTTTTATTCTTCGCCTGATTTCAGGTACCCTTGGCGGCGGTTCCAGATCTGCAAAACCGGAAACCATCAGCGGTGAAGTGGAAAGGGCAAAACATCGTGCCACCAAGAGAATCAACCGCGCCAAAGCCCGTGCGGAAAATGAACTGGGGAATCTGGACCGGGTCCGCATTTCCCTCATGTCCGGAGATATGAAGAAATTTACAGCCCTCTTTGCGCAGCTGAAAAATGTGGACTTCCATGACTGCGAAAATCTGTCCGGCCTGGACCATTTCAACAAGGAAAGAAAGAGCTGGAATGAACTGGAAAACATGTCCTCCAAAGCCATGACCGTGGTGAATATGAACAGTGCCATGGACGCCATCGGTTTCGGCGCCGGTGTCCTTGACCAGTATGCAGTGGTTCCGGAAATCGAAGGCCTTGAAGAATACGGGGAAAAAGAAGATACTCCGGAAGCGCTGAAAGAAATCAGTGAAAAGCTTCAGAAATTCCAGCAGGAAGTCAAGCATATGTGCGTCCTTATGCAGGAAGTCCGCCATCAGGCAAGAAGAGGGGAAGATGCTCTCATGGACCTTTCCGATTATTTCGAAGACGGGATCGACGATATCAAATCCATCGTGGCTTCCAACGGCTACGACTGGAAGAAATATGATCCGGAACAGAAAATCCTCATCGGCCGTACGGCCCAGATTGCGCTCCTCATTCGCGCTCTCTCCGAAATCCGTTTCCTCAATGACGACGTGACTGTCAGAGAAGAAATCCTTGACTCCATCGATACAGCAGAAGAATTGCTGGACGAATTGGGAGCATAATAGAATCCATTGCCGGTATGGTCATTCCATACCGGTTTTTCATTGGGATAATAAAAAAGCAGGGCCATCTTTTTCTCCGTAAAGAGTATTAAAAGCGTTGAATTTATAGTAAAATAAATAATAGATTCAATGATTCGCGAGGGCATGACAGGTGAACAGATTTCAAAAATGGACGCTCGCCCTGGGGACCTCCCTCTTTATCCTTTTCGGCGGAGCGGCAGAAGCATACGAGCCTTATTATCTCAACGGAAACAAAAATCTGCCCATGATCGGAAATACGGGCGGAATTTATAATGATGGAAATACGGGACTCTTCCTGAACCTTTCCACTTTGGAAATAGAAGACGTCTTTGAAGACGGACTTCAGGCAAAGGTCCGGGTACTTGATATTTCCTCCGGCAAAAAGACGGCCGAAGGCTGGCTTCACCTCCGCTATGACGTGGAGGGAAAGTCCTGGGCTCTGGGGAAAGACGACAAATGGAGAGAGATTCCCTCCGATACTGATGATCCCGCCCAGCGGGCAGTTTCCTTCATCCGGGAAGAATTGGGAAATGATGGGAGGAGAGACGTCTTTTCCGGACAGATCCTGAAAATCATGGATAAGAAAAAGGACAAACTGGGCAAAGCGGTGCCACCGGACTCCATTCCCCTGGAGACGGAGTCTCCTCTTCCGGAACCGGCCGAGAAGAAAAAGGGAAATGTGGAAAAAGGGCCTTCGCCGGAGGGAAAAGATAAAAAGACCGGTGATTCCGATTCCCCGGTAAAAGAAAAGAAAGAAACTCCTCCGGCGGAACCAAAAACCCTTCCCGGGACAGACGGAAATCAGACGCCGGAAGTGATCGTCGTTTCCGTAGACAGCGGAGACAGCCGTCCACAGCCGTCATCTTCGGATATGATTCCTGTGGAAAATCATCCTGAACCGGGGACAAAGGGAGAGGGTCCGGAACCATCGGGAAATGAAAACAGTCCCGGATCTCCGGAAAGTCCGGCAGCAGATGGACAACCGGTAGATTATGGGGAAAAGAATGGGGAAGCTCTTCCGCCGGGAGAACCTTCTTCGGAAGCCCTGCCGGGAGAGACCGGTGATGAATCTGTTCCGGCAGAACCATCTTCCCAGGAAAATGCCTCCGATGTAGTCATTACGATTACGGAGGCGCCGCAGGTGGAAATCATCAAAAATCCGCCGTCCCAGACGGATATCACCACGGCAGCAGAGTAGTTTTGGTGCCCGCCTGATTTTCTGTACCCGGGAAAAGGCGGCTTTTTATAAAGAGGTGCGATATGGCAAAAAGATATTATGAACTTCATGTGGCAGGCTGCGTAAGACAGCTTCCGGTACTCAATATTTCCGACAAAATGGCCATTGCCGGTTTCGTCATTCTTGGCGATACGGAAATCGTTGAAAAATGCGCCAAAGAACTGGCAAAGAAAGTGCCGGAAGAAACAGATCTGATTTTCACGGCTGAAACGAAAGGCATACCGCTTGCCCATGAGCTGGCCAAAGACCTGGGCATGAGGAATTATATCTGTGCCCGCAAAGGCACCAAGGCTTACATGGAAAATCCGATCTGGGTGGAAGATGAATCCATCACCACCGCCGGCAAACAGAAACTTTACCTTTCCCAGACCGACGTGGAACTGATCAAAGGGAAAAATATCCTCCTCGTGGACGATGTCATCAGTACCGGCGGCTCCATGAAAGCCATGGAAAAACTGGTATCCAAAGCGGGCGGAAAAGTCATCGGTGAAGCAGCCATTCTGGCAGAAGGAGATGCAGCCAAACGGAAAGACATCATCTTCCTCGAACCCCTGCCCCTCTTCGATGCGAAATAAAGTCACTTCCCACTGTCCGCTGACAGCTTACGGCTGACAGCCAACGACTAACTGCTAACGGCTAACTGCTAACGGCTAACTGCTAACGGCTAACGGCTATTCTCATCGTCCCCATGCATGAGCGCTATGAGGACATCTATGATATAATAAACAAATCCACTTATTTTTCCCTACAGGAGGAAACAATGAAGCATCAGGAAATCGTCATGATTGTTGACTTTGGCGGCCAGTATGCCCAGCTCATTGCACGGCGTGTCCGTGAATGCGGCGTATACTGCGAAATCCTGCCATACAACAAATCGGCAAAAGAAATCCTTGCCCAGAACCCGAAAGGCATCATCTTCTCCGGCGGCCCGTCCAGCGTGAATGCGGAAAATGCGCCCCAGGTAGATAAAGACGTATTCAAGGCAGGCATCCCGATTCTCGGCATCTGCTACGGTATGCAGCTCATGGCCAAAGATCTGGGCGGCGAAGTATCAAAGCCGGAAAAACACGAATACGGCCACACGGAATTTTACAGAAACGGAAGCTCTGCCCTCTTTGAAGGAGTTTCCCAGAAGACCGCAGTCTGGATGAGCCACGGCGATGCCGTCACCGATATGCCGGCAGGCTTTGGCCTCACCGGTCATACCGATCTCACCCCGACGGCAGCCATGGCCGATGAAGCCAGACGGTTCTTTGGTGTCCAGTTCCATCCGGAAGTCGTCCATACTCCTGAAGGCACCACCATGCTGAAGAATTTCCTCTTCAAGATCTGCGAATGTAAAGGCGGATGGTCCATGGGCAACTACATCGATATTGCCGTGGAAAATATCCGTGAACAGGTGGGAAATCACAATGTCATCTGCGCTCTCTCCGGTGGTGTTGATTCTTCCGTGGCTGCTGTCCTTGTCCATAAAGCTATTGGAGATCAGCTGACCTGCGTTTTCGTAGACCATGGTTTCCTGCGCCTTGGCGAAGCAGAACAGGTCGTCGATACTTTTACCAATAAATTCAATATGAAACTGGTCCACATCGATGCTTCCGCTCACTTCATGTCCCTCCTGAAGGGTGTGACCGAACCGGAAAAGAAGAGAAAGACCATCGGCGCCGAATTCATTCACACCTTCCAGGAAGAAGCCAACAAACTGAAAGACGTGAAATTCCTCGTCCAGGGTACTCTTTATCCTGACGTGGTCGAATCCGGTACGGCTACTGCTTCTACTATTAAATCCCATCACAATGTGGGTGGACTCCCGAAAGACATGAAATTCAAGCTCATCGAACCGCTCCGCGAACTCTTCAAGGATGAAGTCCGCGAACTGGGCCGTCAGCTGGGCCTTCCGGAAGAAGTCGTCAACCGCCAGCCATTCCCGGGACCGGGCCTGGCCATCCGCATCATCGGTGAAATCACCCCGGAAAGACTGGATATCCTTCGCAGAGCCGATTTCATCGTGAGAGACGTCATCAAACAGCATGGTCTCTATAATGACATCTGGCAGTCCTTTGCCATCCTCCCCGCAGCCATCCGCTCCGTAGGCGTCCAGGGAGATGAAAGAACCTATGACTACACCGTGGGTATCCGAGCCGTTACCAGCTCCGATGGCATGACGGCCGATTATTTCCGCTTCCCCTGGGAAGTCCTGGATGAAATGAGCCGCCGAATCTGCAACGAAGTGGCAGGAGTCAACAGAGTCGTCTACGACATCACCTCCAAACCGCCGTCAACGATCGAATGGGAATAATTGAAATAACAAAAAATCGTGAAACTTCCGAAAAGAAGGTTCACGATTTTTTATTTCCGGAATGATGCAGGGGGGGTGTACAATAATAGAAATTATTATTTTAAAAACTTTAGGGGAAATAGTTATCAGTTATTAGTTATCAGTTCGCAGTTGTGGTGGCTGCCATTACGCAGGAGAAGCGGCCTTTTTATGTAAAAAATTTAATCATTTCCAATGAAAATTGTGTATAAAAATGGCCCGCTATCTTATTTGATGCGGGCCTCATCCACTGAGAACTATGAACTGATAACTGATAACTTTATAAATTTCAGCAATTCAACATATTGTGTAATTTTTGTACAGCCCCAATTGGACAGGGTGTATGATGAGAGTCTAAAATTTTCCGGGCCAGGATTTTATCGTATAATATAAAAGAAGAGTAAAGGTTTTTACTTCAGGTTGAAT
>Ga0256406_1004467_pt1 | contig 15989 bp, 9 predicted proteins | sample RumenRJG_03DNA_FD_185986 | JGI IMG/M metagenome (GOLD analysis project Ga0256406, IMG submission 185986) | Bovine rumen microbial communities from Lethbridge, Alberta, Canada - RJG_03 | ecosystem: Host-associated > Mammals > Digestive system > Stomach > Rumen | place: Canada: Alberta | collected... | reverse complement strand
CTCATCTGTAAAAATCTCCACCAGTTCATTGGTGGTAACCGGATGGTCCTCGTCGGTTTCGTGATATAAATATTTCAGCAGCCTTAAAAGGCGCTGTTTATTTCTGATGGTTTTTTCTAGTTGCTTTGGCAAAATTAACCTGCCTTTCTCTTCTATTTAACAAACCGTTATCTATCCTACACGCCTTTCCGTTAATTAGCGATTTATGAAAATGTCCGCTATAAAAGATAAATTTCAGCAAATGCGATATCCCGTCACATTACCGTCATCAATTTGGACCTCTTCTCCAGAATAATAGTGTTTTTCATTTATTATTAACATAGCAGCACCGTATTTTTGCCCTTGTAATAACAACATAGTATTTAATAGAACCATGTTGCATTAATTCTTTCGTTACGAATTTTGATAGCTGTATTCTTTATAGCTGTCTATACAGTTTAAATATTGGAAACCGCTCATATCTTTCCCTGTCCTCTATCGTAAATTTGTCAAAACATGTTTTAGCCTGTTGCTTATTTCCTAAAAGAACATATTTACCGAACGATATATGTAATTCATCGCTTTCAATACTATTAATGATATTTAAGTCTTCGAGACTCAATTCACTTCTTCTTTTCTTAACCTGCATTAAATTCAACACAAGTAACTCCCGCTGAACATAAGGTTCCAGTTTATGGAGAAGATAATTAGCAAGATCAAGAAAGTGGAAATCTGCGTTTATATCATATACATTTATTAAAGCCAGTGAGCGCTCCATTAATGTCTCTGAGGTTAGCTCATTAATATCACTATCATCGATCTGTTGAAAAAAAGCATCATAATTGTAGACATACAGATTGCTCAATACTTCCACATCATTACAGATAAACAAAGGCATTTTGTAGTATCGTTCATCTGCGCTATCTTCGCTCGGTATTAACGCTGCAATTGCTTTTGTGTACAATGAACTGGTTAATTCCGTTCTCCCATTCTTTTTGCAAATCAGAAGAGGGTAATACTTCTCTCCAAATTTCCAATTATACCTACTGATATACTCTTTGAGTTGGTCGTCATATGCTCCTAAACGCAGATTGACTAATTTGACAAATTGCGACTGTTGTTCCTCTGTAATTTGTGATATCTGGGTATCTAGATCGAACCCTATCATCTCTAATGTATCGTAGAGGTCAGATATGTACTCCAATCGTCTTTCAAAGTTAGTTGTAACCTTTGGACTAGAAAATTTAAACTCATGTCCTTGAATTGTAAATGTTTTTGTGGCCCTAAGTCTTAGTAAGAATTTCGCATCATGTCCAAGTTCTTTTATGGTTGATTTAACCCTGAAACTAAATCTCTCTTTCGCAAGATCTAATTGAAGATTTGGACTCAGTATTATTGTCATACCACCATCGGAATCTGCAATACAAGAATACTTCGCATAAAACACTTCGGAAGAAACAGCAACTGTTTGTTCTACTTCACGTTCCGTAAAAAATTTGGATCTGTCGTGCCATTCTAAGGGTCGGTAATATTCATCACCACTGGTTTTCCCATACAAGCAAACATCGCCTGATGATAACCGTAGAAGAATATCGTATGGATCACTGACACCTACTACTGAAAGATTAATTTTTGTTAGTTTGTCAAAATCAATACTCCTTATACGGTTTTGTACCAGCGGCGTATATGATGACCCTTGTTTCTTCGCTTCATCACTGAATTGTTTTACAATCATGTACAGTTTATTGGCGCTTTTCTCAAGTCTTATAAACGTTATGTTGTAGGTAGCAACATTTCCTTTTTCTTTAGCAGCATCAAGATAGTCGGAGATTTTAGATGGATACAAGGAAACATAGAATATTTCACTACTCTTTCCGTCCACAAAAATCTGAAAATACAACACGCCTTTTTCTGTCGCGTACGCCTGTAAGTCTGCCAATTCTACGGAATAGCTGATTCGTTTCTTTCCTATATATTTATGCTCGGAATCATTATGACCTTTAATCTGCACCGGAACTCTTGCATCAAAATTAGACTTTGACTGATCGCCGTTATTATTCTTGTAAAGCCAAATATAGCCATCCCACGACATTTCTTTATCATTTTCATTAATTTGATGCTCCATCGTAGAATGCTCATCAATAATAGTTTCCAGTGCGTTTACAGCCCTATGCTCAGTTTTTGTAGAAGGAATCTGCATATACTTTTCTCCCAGAATGATCTTTTGGACTCATCTCTACACTTGTACCACATTCAAGTGATGCCATTTATCCACATTTTCCAGTGAGGTATTCTCACACACGCTGTTTAACAGCAAAATTATTGACTTAACGAAATCCTATGTTACAATAAAAGTGAAAGCGGAAGCTTTCTGGGGTTTGCATTGAGCAAACGGAAATCAGTCGCCTACGGGTGGCTCTTTTCTTTTATGGGAAGTTTTTCAATCCCTTCCCATAGAAGTTCGGGTAGCAGCTGATTTTGGGGAGCAAAGTTTCAAAAGCTTTATCTCTTGTCCCATAAGCAAAATATTTCTGGATAGGATATGCACACAAGTCTGCCAGCTCAAGTTCCCAATATGACTTTTGGTTATTTGCCTTTTTACACCATTTGGGATTAAAATACACCCCTTTGATCTTCTTAAATGTATCTGGAGAATAATATTGATTCCCCCGATCCAGCAAAGACTTAATTTGATTCAACAATTTTTTGTCTTCTTTTTTGCCACGAGCTTCAAGTATAATTACACAAGTTGCATCGTCTGGAATGTCACGCATGATCCGTTCCAAAACAAAAGTCATACATAGATTATATGGGGAATCAGGATATATGTACTGATTTACATGTTTCACCTTATCGATATGAGAAGCATAAATCGTCATTGGGATCGTTGACATCATTGCGCTCAAGTCTAAGATAAATGCATCATAATCTATTCGATCTGAATTAAAAGCCCCCTTTCGTCCGCGAATTTCCCGCGAATGAAAGCATATCCGTTTACTGTTGCCCGCATAATCAAAGAGGGCGTCTTTCCAATACTTATGCTTTAATTCCATTACCATATCACGCGCTGTCTCAAAATCAGATATAGCAATGGTACAGGCAGTGACAGTAAAATGCTTTTCGCTGTCGGCTACTTCCGTTCCATTGTGCTTTGCCTTTTGCACCTGCTTCAAATTAGCGCTTCCGCTTTCATCTATACTAACGATATAATCTACGTTTCTTGATATATAATCGATGGTTGTGGGCCGGTTGCGCCAATTTGAATTCATGTTTTGTTTCTCCTATAATGTCAATTTTATAAGTTTCCCTGTGCTTTCATCAGCGAGATGGTTAGTATCCCCGTTCGCCACAGAAAGCACCTAGAAGAATAGGTTGTTTAATCTATTCTGCTTTTCTACGTCTAAGTATCGTATCCTTACCGCAACAAGTTCCAATTATAGCAACGGGAGGGGGGACCAAAAGCCTGACATTCTTTTCATCTTTGAAGGCATTAAGCTTTTCGCATATTTTTGTGTAATATGACTCATACTTTGTAATTGCCATCCTATCGATTTCCTTGTATTATTCCACTCCCAATGCCTTGAACACGGCATCTTCCGCACTGTTATAAAAGATAATCTGAAAGCTTCCCATCAGCTCCGGCGGCACGGTTCCCATATCTGCAGCTGAAGTGATCGGAAGCAGGATCTTTTTTGCTCCGCTGTCAAGACAAACCTGAAGTGCGTTTGCAAGCTCATCAACTTTAATCATGGAACCAGCAATACTGATTTCTCCAAGTACGGCAAGAGAACTCAAAGTCGGTCGGTTTAATGCAATCGAACAGATCGAAATCACAGTCGGCAGAGCCAGCTTCTCCGTGATACCGATTCCCTGCAGATCCTGATAATTGAGGTTATAATCTTTCGAGTTCATGCTAATGGAACCGCTGATTCGTTTTGCGTTGGCCTTCAGATAATTGAATGCGGTATTCGTTGCTTCTTTCGCGCTTCGGTCGCTTCCGATGCCAGTGCATGTAAGCTTTCCCGTTCCAGGCAGCATCTGCGATTCCAGACGAAACACACCAATCATCCCGGACTTTCCTCTGGAAACCGTATAAACTTGTCCTGGATTGCAAATTCCCTCCGGGATCAGTTTGCCGCCACCTTGTTCTGGCACTGAGACATATTTTTCTTCGAATGTCTCATTATCGATGTAGCTGAAATTCACGTCGTAGAATTCCATTCCTCCGAGCTTCTTAAGCTGTTCCTTGACTCTGCGGCGCATTTCCAGAGATATCTTCAGAATCTCTTCCACGTCATCCTTTGTAAATTCGCCATCCGGATACATCAGCTTAAGATATCCATCAACCATCCGGCGAACGGCGATTACATCACGCTGATTCAGATTTTTTCCGAGGTGGAAATAGTGATCCAATGCATCACCGAGCTGTTCTTTACGCATCTCGCGAATCCATCCAGCAAGGTAGTCTGTGATGAATCCATAGTCATCCGTGAAATGTTCCGGGCGGAATTTCGGTACTTCCCATCCTGGAAGATAACAATGCATACGGTCGAGGAATGCGGTATCGGTACCCATCTCAGGCGGGAATGGATCAAACAAACTGGATGTCTTCAAAAGCACATCTACGCTCTGATTGATATTTCCGACAAAGACCATCGACGCCGATGCTGCTTTTTCCTCCTTCCCGCGTGCAAAGGACCCAGACGCCATGTAGTCCTTCATGATCTGAATGCCATCATTATCCTTGAACTTGATCCCGGCGACCTCATCGAACGCTACGCAGTCCCAGAGACCGACAAGCCCCATCGTCTTGCGTCCCATGTTATAGAATAGGTTCGCAACTGTTGTCTGTCCGCCGGACACCAAAATACTATTCGGCGATACTTCCTTATACAGATAAGACTTTCCGGTTGACCGTGGCCCGAGCTCACAGAGATTGAAGTTGTTTTCTACAAGCGGAATCATACGGGTAAGTAACAGCCATTTCTCTCGATAAGTAAGTTCATCCGGCTCCATGCCAATAGAACGCATCAAAACATCTAGCCACTCTTCTTTCGTAAAGTCTTTTCTACTTTTTTTAAGATCATCCATATCGACATTCGGTAGCTGGATCGGTGTCAACTTCCGGATGCTGATTGGTGTCACATCCTTCTGCTTCCTATGTTTTGACTGTGTTCGATCGCCGGATGATGAAATGATGTCCGGCACAGCATCCTCGCCAGAATCATATTCCAGCTGCACAATGCACCAGATTCCTCCGCAAAGCAGACGATCGAATCGCTCCGGATAATCCTCGCTGATCGGTATCCCTGTCAAACCAAGATTTGAAAATGATGCTTCGTATTCGTCATAACGCAGATTCAGATCCACTGTCACCATATCAATAATGGTGTGACTTCCATGCTGTCTCAGCTTCGATAAAACCTTCTGTGCTTCATCCGGACGGACGTAGTTGTCCGCCAGAATTTTTTTCACGGTTTCGATTCCACGTTCAATGACTTCTTCGTCATCTGAGCAGCAGTACTGACCAAGAAGAAATTCCAATACATAGACTGGGACATTAGCGCCTTCTTTGATTTTCTTCGTCAGATCTTTACGTACAATTTTTCCGTCAAAATTACGACGGAGCTTTTCCTTTATGATTTCACGGGTGCTCTTATCCCCCGTTATCTGTTCATCCATTTTCTGTTATCCTTCCTTAGCTGAAGAAGTCAAAGTCATCCACTGCAAAGGCAATGTCAATCTGGTACTCTTCACGCTGCGGCAGTTGCAGACCACTTTCGTCTGCAATAACAAGGTAATAGTTTTCTTTATTGCTGTACTTCAGCGATTTAAGATTAAAGCTGCAGCGGAAAGTCCGATCCTGATTATCGCTTCCGGTGCGATCCGCAATAATACGCTGAGTATCGCTGACCTGATTTCCCTCTGAATCAGTAAAATACAGCAAATATGTAGCGGCTTCACGATTTGCGCCGACTGCTTCCTTCTGATAAAAATTCAGTGAAAAGATCATATTGCTGATCTTTCGGCTTGCAGAAAGCAAACTCAATGTCACTGGTTTTGTATCATACTTGCTCTTGTTCTTCCGGTATTCAACGCTGTCTGAACGCATGTAATGATAATCGATTACCGGTACGACCATTTCCTGAAGACTGATCCCGCCATGCACGAAGTACAAACCTGAACCTTTCCTCTTTATTCGCGTGTTTCCAATCGGAGCAAATGCATCATAGTTCTCATCATCTATAAATTTCACCGGCAGCAAATGATCTGGCTTTGCACCTTTTTTTGTGATTAGATATCTGCGGTCCACTTCCACATCTTCACTCGAAGATGTTGTCTTATCAACTTTCGCATCCTCAGAAAGTGGCTTTGCCGTATAAATAAAACCATGATCTGATGTAATGAAAATCCGTGTTCCGCTAAATTCATTGACGATGATACGCACCATGTTCTTGAGTTCACGGATCGCTTCCTCACATGAAGGAAAGACTTTTGTCTCGTCCGTATGACTGGTCTCATCAATCCGGTTGTGATAAATGTATACGACATCCATTCCCTTTACTAGGGCGCTCCGCTCAGCCCGCTTCATTTTGATAATGTTCTTATACTGCAGCGCAACACTTGCGGGATCTGCTGATTTCAGAATGCCATCGCGATAATTCGCATCGGTTGGCTGTCCATCGGCCAGCACAGCAATCGAACCATTCGACTGCAGATCTGCCGTAAGGTTTTTATGCGGAAGCAGCGCTGCCATGCCAAATTTCGTCACGGTTGGAAAAACACCTTCGCAGGATTCCATGCTGACTTTTGCCTGTGTTTCCTGCCGCAGCTCATTTGCCAACGACACAGCGACTTCATAGCGCATGGCATCGGAGATAATGACGAACACGCGCGTATTCGCATTCTTAACATGTGAGCGGTAGAAGTCTTCCTGCTGCGGAATTTCCATGATACGCCCATATTCTCTAAGATTGTCGTTAGCAGCAGTAGCCCAGTTCGTACCAAGATTATCCAGATACCAATTCGCATATAGATTCTCGATGCTGTCTGCCACCTGCTTAAACAGGTCATCAAGCAATTCATTGGATGCAGTCAGCGACTTCATAAACGCGCTTTGGAAAAGGCGGTAATAGGTGTCCATATGGTAATAATCATCGGTATATTCTTTCCATACCTTTTGCGGTTCCACGGTATGAAATCCGACGCTGTGATCCATATAGAACCTCTGCATATTGGCTGCCTGCACAACACCAGTATAATAATTTTCCACACGACGATACCATAAGAATGTCCGCCTTCTGTCAATCACTGTGAGAGCAGTATCCGCATCAAGGGTATTGTTCACAATATCCGCCATAAACTTTTTCAGAATACATTCATCAATACATGGGAAGAACTCTGTATCGACAAGTTCTGTTGCTGGAAGCTGAATGAATCTGCTCGGAAGACGCAATTCATCTTCTACTGTCCGGGCGATGTTAAAGAGCTCCCGTGTCTCATCGCTGTGCATCCATTCGGACATAAAATCATAGCAGTATGACTGGTGTGGTTTTGAAATAAAACGATCGAGTCCGACAAAATTATCGATATTCATGGTGCGTGTCGCAGCGGTAAGCAGGATATTACAGGAAAGCCTTCCAAGATCAGGTTCCTCTTCACGATACCCTGTAACCTGAGAAGCCATTTGCCAGAATACTTTGTCCATGCCAAACTGCACCAGCGACTGATAGAATCCGTTTTTATCCTGATCCAGTCCAGCACGCAACACCGTGCGGATGAGCAGATTCGGTTCTGTCTTCTTCACACCACAAAGCACAGCCATGATAGCTTTCATAAGCTGCACAGGTGCCGTAACCTTCTGATTCAATCCGGCGACCTTGGTACGGTGTGCTTTCGTTTTGAAGAAAGAACGATAATCTTTGACGGTCTTACGCAGACTGGCCGTATTCCCAATATTCATCTCCTCCAGCCACATAGAAATAAGATCTGCTCTGTACTCCTCGCTATACAGCTGAATAGGAAGAAGCCAGTTCGTCTCATCTGGATACGTCACCGGGCAGTAGACGCAGTAATTGCTGGTTTTATCATCATGAGTGAGCAGTTTTTTTATTTCAAAGTTATTCGTTCCATCAAGTGACACGAGCTTTGCATCAGTAAGCTGAATCTCATTGTTCTGGATTTTCTCTTCGAAATCCCTGTCTTCGTCGTACCAGAAAATAATCCTGCGCTGATAGAACTCCGGAAGTGGAGCCGCAAAGCGCCTGTTTAAATCCTGTACAACTTTTTCTGAATCAGGCAATGCCATGTGGTAACCTCCTATACTTCTTATATAACATCTATGAGGAGAAGATATTCATTAGAAAAATGATTCCCAGACATATGAAAGAATTTATTACTGCCCTGTACGCCGTAACAATATTGTTATTTCGAATCAAGTTCCTATAATTATTCCCCAGTGTTGCCCGATAATACTCCTCTTTGTCGTCTCTTTTTTGTAACCCTATTACGTTAATTACATTTTCTGCAGTCAGCACCTGTGTCACCATTATTCCAGCAAGAATCATGTAAAGAACCGTTGCAATAGATAATATAATATTAACCTTAATAATCATAAAAGATGCATGAGTTAGCCTCATAAATTTTGGCAAGTTGAAAATAAGGGTTATGGAAATAGTCCACGCTATTAATAACGATTTGGCCTTGTCTTCCAATCTTTTAGACCTATCTATCGAAGAATTATAATCCTCTTTTAACGCTTCTAAATGCACATCATCGAAATCAACATCCGAGATCTTGTTCTCGTTATTTTTCTCAATTCGCTTTCTAAGCTTATTATTGGCGAGTCTACTTTCAATGAAAGGCAGAATAACGTAAACGCTCTTTAATAATACTCTTTGCAATCCTTTCTTTTTGTTGTTCATTTCGGATCACCCTATTAATGTATTACAAATCTCATCGCTGATTTCCAAGCCGGCAACTGTTTCAAGCCATCCCCATTCTCCTGTAGGATTTACTTCGATAAAATAATATTTACCATTGTGTAAAGCTAAATCGATACCGCCAAATTTTAAATTTAAGCAATTCATTAATAAACATAGATTATCCATTACACTTTGAGGCAAATTAAATTTTTCATAATGCAAACCCTCTTTTTGTGATCTCCAATCTCCAACAACACCTTTATCATGGAATAGAATTTTCACAGGAAACATTTTTCCATTTACGTAAGTGACTCTACAATCTACTTTTGGCTCTAAAAATTCTTGAACTATGACTGGTGATTGTGATAAGTCATATTTTTGTAAATCATCACAGGAGATGACATTAGTATATGTAAACATCTCTTTTCTTGCTTGAAAATCATAAAAAAGCGCCGTATCTAGAGATTTTACTATACAAACGTTCTCACCAATTATTGTCTCTGAGTCATTCGTTAGCCATGTCTTCGGTATCTGCAAATGGCACTGTTTCGCTTTGCATAGCTGGAGCATTTTGTTTTCTGCCCGGTATGTTTCAACAGGAGAATTTACCCAGTTTGCATTTTGGAATACCGTCAAATTCCGAATAAAAGAACTCCATTGGTTTCGTTCCAATTGCTCATCTAGCGACAATTCTTTTTTTGATTGAGTCCTTAAAAAAACAGGCGCTCTAAAATACACTCCTTTCAGATCAACAAAATCTGCATAATATTCAATTCCTGGAGCCTGTATTATCAAACGCTGCCTCTGTAAATCCATACATAGGCGATGCTTTTTAAACTCATCACGGTTTAACCTATAATATTTACACCCTCTCTCCAATAATCTGTAACACACAAGGTCTGTCGAATAATCAAATGAAGATGACAGTATCAAATAATCTATCTTATTCACCTTTTTGATCCTCTCCCGTCTCTACATCACACTTTTTTGTCTCCATTTTTTCCGGACTATCACTCAACATCATTGCTATTCCTGTTTTTTTATTGACCCAATAACCAACCACAGGATCATAAATGCAATCTTTTGGAGATGCAACTGTTTCTGGAAATTTGTAAGATATAGCTCTATCTAGTAGAATATGTTTTTTCATATAAATCTTCCTCCTTACTTTATCTTTGCCAAGACATCCTGGAAAATAGCATAATTATGCTTTACACCATTGTCCAAATCAATCTTGATCATTTGATCCGCAAGATGGTGTATCTTTTCCTCGTACAGACGAGTTTCCTCTGCCTGATCACGGAGCTTCGTGAGCTGCTTATTCAGGCGGACGCGCTCAGAAGTCGGAGCACCATTGATCTGACGCTCCAGGCCGGAAATCGCTGTGCGATATCGGGCCTGCTGTTCATGCACATAATCCGTACGGATGCGGGCAATCGTGTCCGGGCGGTAACGGTGCATATAGACAAGACATTTGAATCCATTCTTCCTTCCGGAATCAAAAAGCCAATAGATCGGACGTTTCTGGTAGGTCTTGCAGTGATCCCTGTAAAAATCCTTTATGAAATATTTCCGGATGACCTCGCGTGATGTAGAGCCTTTCTCATCCAGCGCATCCGCGATAAACTGCAGGTTCTCCTCAAGTGTATCTGCTCCGTATACCGTGCGAACGAACTCCACAAAACGCCCAACAATATCGTCCGTGAAATATTCATCATCCGTAATCGGAATGATGGCATCCTTATCCGGAATAAATGTTTTGTATTTTGAGCTGTCCCACTCTCCGCCTGCATAGGCAAGCCCATCCACATCCAGCGAATAACGCCCCATCATGCAGCCGACAGCATAGGATACAAACGAGCGGATATCCCGTCCGAGATCAGCCTTGCGAACAGTCACATCTTTGTCTTCTTCCTCTGGTTGCAGCTCGTCCTGCAAGCCGTAAATGTCGATGAAGATACGGTTAAGTTTCTCCTCGTTGGCTTTGAGCTGATTGAAGCGGGTTTCGCATTCAGTTTGCCACTGTGCAAAGGCTTCTTTTATAGTGTTTGTATTACGGATTAGGGGATGCTTCTGAAAGTCCCAAGAAGTTTCAAAGGAGTCCCAATCCGTCTTTCCAATGAATATGTTCGTTTCTACAATAGAAGTAATTTCATTTGCGTTTTCTTCTTTATACGCTACTGGAATAGATGATACTTCTCCAACTTCATATGTAATAGTTTTCCCTCCAACATTGTCTGCAAAAGACTGTGCAACGCATGTGTTTAAAAAACCAAGTATCCAGAGCAGAGTCATCTTATTTGAAAAAATACATGGACCTACAGCCGCGAATGTAGACTTTTCTACATATCGAACATTAAGCTTATAATTGGTAACATATGTCCACGTCAACGCATAGTCTCTAAAATAGTACTGCTCATTACGAATCACAGATTTCTTAAATGCCTTCATTTCGGAGCCATTATTTTCCCAATTAACTACATATTCGTTATTTCCATACCATCTTCTAAATGATCCACCTTTACATAAAGAAAACCACTTTGCATTATCAAAACAAGCAAACATCTGGGTCTTTGACGCTTCAGGCTCAAACCACAAACGTAAAAAGCGATTATCATCTGCTGTACTCATTCCTTTTTTTACATCCGCATAATAATCAAGCCTTTTAAATTTCTTATAGGCTAATGTGTTTTTTTCAGATGCCCAATATGCTATAGCCCTTCTTGGAATACGTTCAAACCCAGAAATAGTTGCGGTAGTTAAGCGGCCATTTTTAATAGGAAATTCAAATGGTGCTCCTTCTTTAGTTAAATCTGAAATAGTAGCATAAGAGTATCTGGCTCTATAATCAGGGAGGTACCCTTTTCTGAATATTGTTGCTGATGTTCCAAATGCAATGCCCATTACCATATTGTCCATATGTAATAATGAAACAATATGATTTTCTGAAAGTAATTTTTCTCTAAAATTATCGAATGCTGTTAAAAACATCCATACTTGCATAGTGACTAAAGTATTGAAACCTACTTGTTCAATAAACGAAAAGCCTCTTTCTATAAAAACAGCAAACAAATCCGTTTTTGCCATAGAATAGTGCTTTTGAACATATGCTTGAAGTTTTATACTCATGCCCTTAGACCCCATGTATGGTGGATTTGTCACTACCACATAGTATTTTTTCGCCATCACTTCTGCCATCTGCACAAACGGGAGAAGCACATGCAGAATCTGATATGTGTACATATTCGGATTCTGATCTCTGATTTCATCAAACCGTGCGTAAAGAGCCGAAAAGTCCACCGGCTTCACATCGAGAATAGAACCATATTCCTTCGCATCATGCAGATCTGATATAAGCGAATTCATCGCAGACTTCAGTTCTTTCTTCCCGCCTGTGAAGGCGTCAATCATATTCGGATCAAAGTGATTGCTTTCCATGATGCCATAGACATGCGGCTGAATCCCGCGTGACAGAAAGCGGCGGTCATACTGACGAGCTTTCATCATTACCGAAAAATAAGCGAGCTGCGCCGCACGGTCGTCAATGTCGAGGCCGTAGAGATTATTCTTCACAATGCTGGAAGCCGCATCTCTGGCTGTATATCCATAAGCTTCATAAATCTGCATCAACACGTCGAACATGTAGCAGATTATGTGACCGCTGCCCATGCAGGGATCGACAGCTCGGATCTGATCTGGCGTAAGCGTCGCGTATTCTTTTTTAATCTCGTCGAGTTGCTTCTGAACCTCCGATTCCTGCTCAGCTTCTTCCAGATAATATTTCCAGTTTGCCTTCAGATCATCATTCGGATGACCTTCTACCCACAGACGCCCGAGAGAGTTCTCGACCATATAACGGACGATCCAGTCTGGCGTAAAGAGCTGTGTCGCGGCAGGAATCTTCTCTTTTGTGATCTTCTTATTCTTCTTCAGGTCAGCGAACACTTTGTCCTTCGGCTCAGTGTTGTAGTACTGATACAACCAGCCGATGATCTGTACCTGATCCTTCCAGTCCTCCTCCGGAATCTGGACGACCATCTGCTCCACCACGCTGCCTTCCCTAAGCAGGTTATCTGGGAACAGCAGTTCGGTATAATCAGCAATCTTCTGGAACATACCCGGCAGAACATTCGAGAGCGCATTGCACTGTGTAATGATGAGATACTTGAATAGCGCGTCATCGTCATTGGCGTCCTTCAGGGCATAGACCTTCTCCATGTCAAGACCGTCCAGATTCAGATGAATCGCCTCGGCCAGAATCTCCGGCTTGAACTTTCCATTTTCATCTGTGAACACACGAATCCGTGACGGAAGGTAATTATTGACCTCCATAAACCGCAGAGCGGAGAAGCGGTTGAACCAGGTGTAGGCGACTTCCTCCATCACCTGATCCTGACCTTTTTCCTTTATCTGCCCAATCAGCGCCGCACGCTGCTTCTTCTCATCCGCTGTCAGAAGAACGCCGTGTGCAGAGTCGGCATTCGGATCAGCATCCGCACTGATCTCATATTGATCCGCCTTCTGAGAGACGCGCTCGATGAGTTCGTTTCTTGCCCAGACGGCGTATTTTTTTATTGCATTCTTATCCATGAAAGAGTCCTCTCTTAGTTCAGTTTGATTCCGTCGCAGTCCTTCAGAAGCGCAGACAAATAGGAGCGCATTCTATCCACATAAGCGTCCACGTCATCCTGGCTTTCCAGCGTCGCCTGCTTGAAGATTGCCTGCCGGTAATAATTCTTGATGTGTTTCTTCGGATGCTTATCACCATCATCGTCCGGCTCTACCGGCTTCGGTGGTTTCTTGGCTACTTCGATTGCGGCGACGGTGTCATCCTTATAGTTCCACATCTGCGTGGTCATGCCGTCGAGCAGGACAATAGTTCTTGTCGTGGCAATCTGGCTCTTCATCTGCGTGAAGTAGTTGTCAGCTTTCTCTATCGCATTTTTGAACTCGCCGCCTTCGCCACCGGCCTGATGAATTTCAGCAAGGCACTGGCGAACAATCTCCATAAGATCACTGCGTTTTTCTTCGAGCAGTTTGTTATGGCCCGCACGGACTTTATCCATCAAAACATTAAGCTGCGGGATCTGCTTATATACTGCAGGATTATTGCCGTTTACCAGCGTGATCTTACGGATCTGGTTTAATGCGTCATTGGTTTCTTCATCCTTCTCAATATATGGCAAATCATTACGAAGATCGAATTCCATCTTGACAGCGGCATCGAAGACGGCGACCTGGTTATTGAAGAATTCTTCTACTCTCTGCATGTCTTCCTTGCTATCGAGAAGGCCTTTGCTATCCGCTACGAGACGATCTACGAGAGCAATGTTGTCTTTCTGCTGGGAGAGAACATCATCAATCAGTTGGATCGCTTCTGCTACCTTTCCATGATCCGGATAATGGTGTCCGGTATACCGGCTATTCAGCTCCTCATAATGAGTCCTTTTTTCTTGAAGAAGCGTAAGGATCTGTTCGATCAATCCATCTTCATCATCCCGTACATCCATGATACCAAAGTATTCCCGCAGAAAATCTTTTGCAGCTTTCATTTTCTGAACAGACGGCGACTGCTTGATCGAGATCATGGCTTTGCCACGCATACTCTTTTTTCTCAGCATATCCGGAAGTTTCGGATTGTCCGGACGGATGGTCTCTCCACCGTATTTAATAGTAACTTTCTGTTGATAAATGAGCAGTCCCACTACTGCCGCAATATCAATTTCACGCCATCCATACGGAATTTGCTGATATTTTGACTGCACGTCTTCCATTGAAGTCGGAAGCTTCCGGTCAGACTGCATCTCAAGATAATCCCCTATATCAACGGCAGCATCACGATTATCTTCAAGTCCTTCCATCTGTGGAGTATCCCCTCGAATGATAGAAAGAACATCTGCATCTGTTTCAGCATTCTTTGTGATAAGATCCAGTTTGTTATACACATGTGCCACCAAATACTGGAGAGCCTGATCCACCTTGGAAACAGCGGATCCTTTCGCAAGATCAATGTGCTCGCCATCCACATAGAACTGCGCTTCGCTAATTGCCTTTTCGAGTTCTTCTTTAGCGGATGACTCATACTTACCAGCCTCATCCTGCTGATCGCGAATAATATCCTGCACCGATTTAGCCAGCTGGTTCACATTTCGTTGCTTTACGTACTGACGGATCTTCATTGCACTTTCCAGTGACTCATAGTAAGGTGTATCGCCAAGAACAACGATGGCGCCTTTGCCTTTGGATTCAGTCATAAGATGCAATTCCTGCTTCTCGTCCGGATCCGCAGCAACGGTCAGGAAGCGGAGTGTCATTCCACCGGTAACAGACCCGATATTTGTGGAATCCACCATTTCATCAAACGGAAAATCATATTTTCCGTAACGGTATTTCTTTTGCGTATAGATATCGCCAACAATCATCTGACCGATACGTTCCACAATCTTTGCTGTGTCAACGGTAGTATTTGCGATTTCCCTTGCAATATCCTGTTCTTCATCGGTCAGAAAGATATAGGCATCACCGCGGCGGTCAATGTAATTCTGGCTTTTCAAACGATCCAGAGACTGCTGCACCTTTTTACGAAGCTCAATTTTGTCGGTGCGAATATCATCCGCCATCAAAATTGCTATATTATCGAGGTTTGCCTTTACGTCATCGATATATCGAATGAGATACAGCAGCTTCAAGACGTCGACATCGTAGTCTTCAATACCATCATGATTATCTGCCGCTTTCTGACAGCGCTCAATCACGCGGCGGATCGAACCGTCAAGGAAAGTGTGAACACTGTCATAGAAAGGATAGAGCGGCGCAATTGCATGCTCATCCTTTTCCTCAATTGACTTTGCAACGATTTGAAATCCATCCAACATGGAACGTTCTGCGCCGGAGTAATGCTTTCCGGCAGCACCATGCTTGCGAATCTCGGAGAAAATCTTTTGAATCAAAATAAACTGGTATGGCACAAAAGGATAGTTCACAACAAATTCTTCTGAACCACTGTATCCCTTGATATCCAATACGGAATCCGTAAAGCTGAACAAATTCTTCAGCACATAGTCATTCCGTTCATAAAGATCTCGG
>Ga0256406_1004465_pt1 | contig 15991 bp, 15 predicted proteins | sample RumenRJG_03DNA_FD_185986 | JGI IMG/M metagenome (GOLD analysis project Ga0256406, IMG submission 185986) | Bovine rumen microbial communities from Lethbridge, Alberta, Canada - RJG_03 | ecosystem: Host-associated > Mammals > Digestive system > Stomach > Rumen | place: Canada: Alberta | collected... | reverse complement strand
CATGGGACCGCTATGCGCTGAACGTGAACTTGAATGGTCGTCTCCAGTCGAAGACCTACTATACAGGCTCCTATGAGAATGCACCAGGCTTCGGTATCTGGAATCTCAACACCACCCACACCCTGGACCTCACGAAATGGGCACTCATCGAACCCAGCGTCGGCATTGACAACCTCTTCGACAAGACTGATCACCGCATCGACTCATCTGTGCGCAAATATGCCCTTTACAATCCTGGGCGCATGTTCACCATCGGTCTGAAGGTGCGCTTCAAGCAGTAACACGAGATGATTCATCACAGATTTTCAAAATCGCACCCCTCGACTACGGCACGGTGTACCCCTCGGGTACACCCTACCGTTGCCGAGGGGTACGGTGCTAAAGATTTTCACCCGCACGTGGCGGTTTATTCACAAAAAAACACTAACTTTGCCCACGTATGAAAAAGATTATTGTTGCAGGCATCGGTCCAGGCAGCCCTGAAGACATCACACCTGCTGTCATCAAAGCAGTAGGCGAGGCAGATGCTGTCGTTGGCTACAAATACTACTTCCAGTTTATCACCCCCTATCTGAAACCAGGGTGTGAATGCATCGACACAGGCATGAAGCATGAACGCGAACGTGCTGAACAAGCCTTTCAACTGGCAGAAGAGGGCAAAATCGTCGTAGTCATCTCCTCGGGCGATGCTGGCATCTACGGCATGACACCCCTCATCTACGAGATGAAACGCGAACGAAACAGCGATGTGGAAGTGACTTCATTTCCCGGCATCTCTGCTTTCCAGAAAGCCGCCTCCCTGCTCGGTGCGCCCATCGGTCACGACTTCTGTGTCATCTCATTATCCGATTTGATGACTCCATGGGAAGTCATCGAACGACGCATCAAGGCTGCTGCGACGGGCGATTTTGTGACTGCTGTCTATAATCCAAAATCGAACGGACGTTACTGGCAACTTTACCGTCTGAAAGAGGTCTTTCTTTCGGAAGGACGCTCAGAGAGCACCCCCGTTGGCTTCGTGCGGCAAGCAGGCAGACCCGAACAGGAAGTGACCGTGACCACCCTTGGAGCCTTCAACCCCGAAGCGGTTGACATGTTCACCATCGTCCTCATCGGCAACTCGCAATCCTACAACTGGAGCGGACAGATGATTACCCCACGAGGTTACTATCAAGCCCCCTCCAACTCCCCCAAGGGGGAGAGAGACTGTCCGGATGGAATCCTCCCCCCATGGGGGGATAAGAAGGGGGCTTCTATCATGATGGAGTCGTTCCGCACCATCAAGAGCGAACTCCAACATCAAGACTATCCCCTTGACCACCTCTGGGCACTTCTCCACGCCATCCACACTACCGCCGACTTCGACATGGAGAACATCCTCCACACCGACCCAGAAGCGGTTGCCACATTATATAATAAAGTAAAAGACGGCATCCTCACCACCATCATCACCGATGTGACGATGGTGCAAAGCGGCATCCGCAAAGGTGCCCTCACCCGTCTTGGCATCGAAGCCAAATGCTACCTAAATGACCCCCGCGTGGCGGAGTTCTCTTCCGTCAACCACCTCACCCGCACCCAAACCGCCATCCGCCTTGCCGTGGAGGAACACCCCGATGCCCTCTTCGCTTTCGGCAATGCCCCCACTGCCCTGATGGAACTCTGTGACCTCATCCGCAAAGGGAAGGCTCACCCTGCTGGCATCATCGCCGCTCCCGTCGGTTTCGTGCATGTAAAAGAGTCGAAGCACATGGTCAAACCTTTCATAGACATTCCCAAAATCATCGTCGAAGGTCGCAAGGGAGGCTCCAACCTCACTGCCACCCTCTGCAACGCCATCCTCACTTTCGACGATGCCGCACAACTGAAACCCGGACGCGATTTGTGAGTTGATAGTTGATAGTTAATAGTTGATAGTTATGATTGAATTCATTGTTATAGGCATCACCGACAACCCCACCCCCTTCTTCCCCACCGAAGTGCTGGAGGTGATTCAGCAAGGGAAAATCTTCTCTGGCGGCAAACGGCACCATGAGATTGTGGCTCCCCTGCTGCCCGATGGAGCACTGTGGATAGACATCACTGTCCCCCTCTCCAAAGTCTTCGAGCAATACCAACAGTCAACTCTCAACTGTCAACTGTCAACTGTCATCGTCTTCGCCTCAGGCGACCCCCTCTTCTTCGGCTTTGCCAACACCCTCCAACGCGAGTTCCCCCACTCGCCCATGACGGTTTTCCCGTCATTCAACTCCCTCCAACTCCTCTCCCACCGTCTCCTCCTCCCCTACCACGACATGCGCATCGTCTCCCTCACAGGCCGCCCGTGGAAAGAGTTTGACCGTGCGCTCATCGAGGGAACCACTAAAATGGGTGTACTCACAGACAAGGAACATACCCCTGCCACCATCGCCCAACGCATGCTCGATTACGGCTATGTGGATTACACCATGTCCGTAGGTGAACATTTGGGCAATCCTGTTGATGAAAAGGTGACAACAGGGACATTAACAGAGATGTCAGAACGTCATTTCTCCATGCCCAACTGCCTGATTCTAACAGGTTCCCATCCGCATCAATGGGGCATTCCAGAGAGTGATTTTGCCCTCCTTGACGGACGGAGCAAGATGATTACCAAGATGCCCATCCGACTACTTTCCTTACAAGCCCTTGATTTACCCCGTCGTCACTCGTTGTGGGACGTGGGTTTCTGCACAGGCAGCGTTTCCATCGAGGCACGACTCCAGTTTCCTCATTTAGATATAACCGCCTTCGAAGTGCGTCCTGAAGGGGCAACCCTCATGAATGAAAACAGCCGTCGTTTCGGTGTTCCAGGCATTCAGACGGTCATTGGCGATTTTCTGACTGTCAACTGCAACGACCTGCCTCGCCCCGACGCTGTCTTCATCGGTGGTCATGGTGGTCAACTCAAAGCCATCATGGCGAAAGTGATTCGCTATCTGCTTCCCCATGGATGCATCGTCATGAACAGCGTCACACCACAAAGTCGCCAACTTTTTGACGAGGCATGTCAAGAACTTGGGCTGAAAGAAGCCGCTCCCACCCACATACAACTGAACGAACATAACCCTATCGACATACTGAAATGCGAATTGCCATCATCAACATCTCTGACGCAGGCTTGACTGCTGCCCAAACCCTCCAGCAACAACTTCAAGCCATTCCTTTATGTCGCGACGCTGTTGCGGCTCATTGGCACGACTACGATGCCTTCATCTTCATTGGCGCCATGGGCATCTGTGTCCGCACCATCGCCTCGCTCGTCGAAGACAAACACACCGACCCTGCTGTGGTGTGTGTTGATACCCAATGTCAACACGTTGTGTCCGTGCTGTCGGGACATGTGGGAGGTGCCAATGACTTGACAAGAGATGTCGCCGCCATCCTCGGTGCCACCCCCGTCATCACCACCCTAAGCGACAACGCAGGACTCTGGGCACTCGACACCCTTGCCCAACGCTTCGGTTGGTCATGCCCATGCACCCAACTCAACCCCTACATCATCCCCTTTGTCAACCAAGAGCCCACCGCCCTCCTACTCGACATCCGCGACCGAGGCACCGACTATCTGGAGAGGACATTGCCCTCCCATGTCACCCTTGTCTCAGCCATCGAAGCCATCACCCCCGACCGCTTCAAACTCGCCATCATCGTTTCCCCTTATATCTACCCCAACTCCCATGCATTCGGTGGTTCTCCCGCCAAAATCCCCACCCTCCAATATTTCCCCCGCATCCTCACCCTCGGCATCGGTCTTGCCCATCAAGCCTCCCGAGTGCAGGGCATCATCACCGACTTCCACCACCATCTGGAAGCCCAGAACCTCTCTCCTCTCGCCATCCGACACTATGCCACCATCAATCTGAAAGCCGATGAGCCCGTCGTAAAGCAACTACAAGCCGATGGACAAGAAGTCCTCTTCTTCACTGCTGACCAACTGAACGAGGTGGAAGTACCTACGCCCAGCGATACTGTCGCTCAACATGTGGGCACCCCCAGTGTCAGTGAAGCCGCAGCCCTTCTCGCTTCCAACCACGGCACCCTCTTGATTCCCAAACAAAAAAGCACAGACAAGGATTATACCCTCGCTGTTGCCATCGACAACCAATACCTCCGTCATGGTCATATCGAGATTGTTGGCGCCGGTCCAGGCGATCCCGACTTGGTGAGTGTTCGCGGAAGGAAGATGTTGGAAAGAGCCGACCTCATCCTTTATGCAGGTTCTCTGGTGCCCAAAGCATTGACGGAATGTCACAAACGGGGAGCGGTGGTGAGAAGCAGCGCAGACATGAACCTTGAGGAGCAGTGTGCCCTGATGAAGGAGCACTACGATCAAGGGCACTTTATTGTTCGTCTCCACACGGGCGACCCCTGTATCTTCGGTGCCATCCAAGAGCAGATGGCGTTCTTCGACCAACACGGCATGTCCTACCATATCACCCCGGGCATCTCGTCTTTCCTCGCCGCTGCCGCCGAACTGCGCAGCCAGTTCACCATTCCCGAACGCACCCAGACCATCATCCTCACTCGTGGTGAAGGTCGCACCCCCATGCCAGAGAAGGAACAACTGCACCTCCTCGCCAGAAGCCAGAGCACCATGTGCATTTTCCTCTCTGCTGCTATTGTGGATGATGTGCAGCGCGAACTCCTTCAGGAATATCCCGAAGACACACCCGTTGCTGCTTGCTACCATCTCACATGGCCTGACCAGCACATCTACCGAGGGAAACTTAAAGACCTCGCTAAAATCGTGCATGACAACCATCTCACCCTGACCACCATGCTCGTCGTAGGCGAAGCCATCGACAACCGACATGGGCTCTCCGAATTATACAACAAGCACTTTACCCACTTATTCAGGAAAGGCACAGAATGATTCTCGTATTTGGAGGCACAACCGAAGGCAGAAAGGCGGTGGCTGAACTGGAAGAAGCGGGCAGCCCCTTCTTCTACAGCACCAAGACGGGGGAGCAGGACATCACGCTCCACCACGGTTGCCGTGTCGATGGAGCGATGGACGAGGAGGCGATGGTGCAATTTTGCCAAATACATGACATCCAACTGCTGGTGGATGCAGCACATCCGTTTGCAGAAGTCTTACATCTGACGGTGGCGAAGGTGGCAGAGAAACTAAATATCCCTGCCATCCGCTTCGAGCGCATCTTCCCCCAAAGAGACAAGGACATCAACTGGCTGGATGATTATTCCCAACTCTCAACCCTCAACCCTCAATCCTCATCCCTTTTCTCCACGACAGGCGTACAGAGCATCCATAAACTGAAGCCATTAGAGGCACAAGGCGTGAAGGTTTTCTATCGCATCCTGCCAAGAGAATCATCCACCCAATTAGCCCATCAACAGGGGGCTACAGATGACCAACTCTACTACTATCACGAAGGGGAAGATGAGAGTACTATATTACAAAAACTGAAACCTGATGCCATCCTATTGAAAGAGAGTGGTGAAACGGGCGGATTTACGGAAAAAGTGAAGGTGGCAAAAGCACTGGGCATCAGGATATATGCTCTCAAACGCCCCGACACCCCCGTCATCTTCCATTGCGTGAACGGTGAACACGGTCTCCGACGCATGGTGGAGAAACTCCTACCTGAGTTCTACCCCCTGCATAGCGGTCTGACCACAGGCACCTGTGCCACAGCCGCTGCGGTAGCCGCAACCACTCGCCTATTAAAAGGAGAAACACCCCCCGAAGTGCCTGTCATCCTGCCCAATGGCGAAACCATCACAGTACCCGTCGGTTATACCGACGGCTATGCCTACTGCACGAAAGAGGCCGGCGATGACCCCGATGTGACCAACGGGTTGGAAATCAGAGCCACTGTGGAAGAGGCGCCCCACTTTGAAATAACAGCCGGCACCGGCGTGGGCAGGTTTACCCTGCCTGGCTTCGACTATCCCCCCGGCGAACCAGCCATCAACAAAGCCCCACGGCAGATGCTCGGAGCCAACCTCGCCCCTCTGCAAGAGGAGGGAAAAGGACTCCGTGTCACCATCTCCGTGCCCCAAGGCGAAACCATTGCTCGCAAGACCTTCAACCCCCGTCTCGGAATAGAAGGAGGCATCAGCATCATTGGCGTGTCAGGCATCGTGAAACCCTTCAGCGAAGAGGCATTCATTGAGAGCATCCGCAAGTGCATGGAGGTGGCAAAGGCAAGCGGCACCGACCGCATCGTTCTCCACAGCGGCATGAAGAGTGAGGGCTTCCTTCAGCAGCGCTACCCCAACCTGCCTCAACAAGCGTTCGTGGAATACGGCAATGCCATCGGAGCCACCTTGCAAATCGCTAACGAACTCGACATCCCTCGCATCACCCTCGGCATCATGCTGGGTAAGGCTGTGAAGCTGGCAGAAGGACATCTCGACACCCACAGCAAGAAGCAGACGATGAACAAGGCGTTCATTATCCAAATGTTAGAAGAGTCAGGCTGTGACACCAAGGTCATCGAACAAGTAGCAAGCATCACTTTGGCACGCGAACTCTGGCGCATCATCCCCTCCGAACAGATAGAAACCTTTTGCCGCACGGTCATCCGCCATTGCCTGAAACATTGTGAACCACTCCTGCCGCACGGAGAACTTATCATTCTTTTGATAGACGACGGTGGCGGCATCCATTAATACAAGAAAACTATCAATCTGCATTGTTTGTGCCGAGAAAAATACAGAAATGCAGCTGATTTTTCATATTTTTTACGGTTCTATTTGTATAATTCAAAGAAAATTGAGTATTTTTGCAACGTGTTTTCGAAAGAGAACATGACATATTGCTCAATCTCTCATCCAAACTGCTACCTTCAAAAGGGATTAACGAGCATTATCTAACAATCATTGGAGCTGCACTTACAAGTGCAGGCTTCACCATAGATTGTTAGAGGTTGTAGCAGACCTGGATGAGAGTATGGAGGGTCTGCACTTTTTCTTGCCAAGAAGTTAGTGCTTGCTTTCGAATAAAAGAATAGTATTAACTCAAAATGTCAAGAGTATGAAAAAAAACAGTTTTATTGCTTTGGCTCTCTTGAGCATGACAACATCTTTGGTATCTTGCTACACTTACGAAACAGTTACAAATTACAGATATGAATCTGCGCAAGATGATTACAACAGGATATATCGGGGTTATACAAAATCTCAAATAATAAGTGAATATGGTGCACCAGACAGGATAGTTCCAATTGATGGTTCTTCTGTCATATTGGTTTATGAGAAATATATATCAAGCATAAGTCGTCCTGTTGATCCTTTGGGATTAGGAATTGGAAGTTATACTGAAACAAAGACCAGAATATTTGAAGAATTCTATATTGATAGTAATTCTAAGTGCTATAATGTAAGAACAAACAAAGTTAAAGAAATTCCATATCAAGAGACCATAAAAAAGAACATTTTTGATTTTTAAAAAAGAAACAATGAAAAAGATTCTATTTACACTTCTCGTTTCGTTGTTGACTGTTGGAGCCTTTCCACAGTCAGTTGCTGACCTTGAGCGAGACCCAAGTTTTAAAGGGATAACGATAGGTTCCCTTATCAGCAAGTATAGCGATATCCTGACATTTAGCCATACGTCTAAAGGCAAGAACATTTATCGCGTAAGTGAGGACCATTATCTTTCCATTTTTAATATCAGGATGGATGATATGATTGTTGTTGAGAGTGATGGTAAAGTCAATGCTATTCAATTAACCAAAACTTATCCTACTGGAAGTTATGGCACAAATATATTTAATACAAATGAATTATTATCATGGTATTCTAGCTTAAGGTCTAAATATGGAAACAATAGTTTTAGTTTAGATGACATGTCGGAAATACCAACGATATGTGGTATGAGATGGAAATCGACATCCGTAGTACTAGATATCGTTTATCTTTTCTACGGAACATTGGGAACTGAAAAGCCCAAACTCCAATACCATCTATATCAAAGAGAGGATGACTATTAAGAGGCTTTTTATAACGCTATTAATTGCGTCTATATGCACATTCGGTTATGGGCAAAAGGTCATTTTGCTTACGAAACAGAATGGTGTATATACAATTCCTTGCTCTATCAATGGGGTTAAACGTTCTCTTGTTTTCGATACGGGAGCCTCGACCGTTACTATTTCAATGCAACTGGCAGACTTGCTATATCGCTCAGGAGAACTGAAAGACTCGGATATTAAGGGATACGGTAGAAGTCAAACAGCCAGCGGTCATATTGTCGATAACATGGCTATTGTATTGAAAGATGTAGAAATATCCGGGCTACATCTTAAAAACGTTGATGCAGTGGTTATTAAAGGCCAAAATGTACCATTGTTATTGGGTTTATCCGCAATTCAGAAACTTGGCAAAGTAACGTTGCAAGGAAATAGGTTGATAATAGACAGCTCTATATTGGCCAATTCCAAATTGGCTGAAATCAGAAACCAAATAGAATCGTTTATTGAAAAAGGGGAATTCAGTGTAGCAATAGCTTCATTAAAAAGAATCGAAAGTCAGGATGCTATGGAAGAAAGAGATATTTTCAATTTAGCAAAATGCTATTGCTATTCAAAAGAATACAACAAAGCTCTCATGTATTGCCAGCAGTGGATGGGAACATATAAAGAAACAACTCCCCTTCACGAACCAGATGTTTGCTATTATATGGGACTATCCTATATGGGGCTCAAAAGCCATTATGATGCTGACACCTGGTTTGCAAAAGCTATTAGGCTTATAGGCCTTGACACTGTAGAGCAGACAAGTCGCGAAGATGCGAACACTTTGTCTTATTATTACAGCCAAAAAGCCGTAAACTATTTGGACGGTAATGCATATGAGAACAGCGTGGAAGCGTTTGACATAGCGATACAGTATCGCATGAGATATTTAGGAGTAACAGTTGAAGACCTTTGTGCGGGGAGAATTAAAGATGAACGCATAGGAATATGGCTCTGTTCTATTAGTCAAATGCAGGCAATATACCTTCATAATGATACAAAATCTGAACGGTATGCTATTCTTGCAGCCCTATGTGGAAATCAAGAAGCAATTGAATTCTGCGATTATTTCAAATATGATTATAGTCCCCGTTTATAAAGCAATTATTTCATAATGGTAATCATCATGTATATCATGGGACAGGAACTATAGCTACATACAAAACAGTGGGGAACCACACCGACATCATCGGCATCCAGTTCCCCGCCTTGTTGTTTCCACAGTTATATATTTATGATTCCATTCGTTTCATGGTCGCTTGTAGGCGACACGGAAATCTTCGGAAATTCTGACTCTCATAATGCACGGAGTGCCGCTACGGCTTCATCTGGGGTCATGCTCGGCTCCGTCTCCACCTGTTTCATACTGCGCTTGATGATGCGAGCCAACTTGTAGGTTTCCTCCAGCTGCAGCATCCTGTTCCACCGCCGTGTGCTCATGCTGACGGTGATTCTCTTTGGGGTTCTCTCTACAATTGTGGTCATAAGGCTATCCTTTCTTTATCGTTTTCGGTGGCAAAGATACAAATTCTTTTTCACAAACAAGCCATTCCGCCCTAAATTATTATTCGTGGTTTCTCCACATTTTATATAATCATTGTGCTTTCCATCCGTATTTCTTATTCTATTGATTGATGACGTCGGAAGAGCACACTCGCTATGATGGGAGCTCCGACAAGAGCCGTGACGCTATTGACGGGTAGTGCTCCTTCAAAGCCAGGCATACGTGCCACGAGGTTGCAGACAAGTGCAAGACAAGCACCTGTCAGCATCGTGGCAGGCATCAAAACACGGTGGTCACTGGTCTGAAAAAGGGCACGGCACAGGTGAGGCACCGCCAAACCAATGAACATGATGGGTCCACAATAGGCAGTGACAATCGCAACAAGGATGCCCGAACAACTGATAACCAACAGGCGAGCACGCTTCAGGTTGAGTCCGAGATTGCTGGCATAATAATCGCCAAGAAGCAGGAGGTTCATCGTCTTGGACAAAAGCATGCTCAAAGGGAGCAAACCCACCATCAGGAGTACAAACAGCATCATCTGATCACCCGATACACGGGCAAAGGAGCCCAATCCCCACACAACATACGCCTTCACATCTTCCTCTGCCGAGAAGAACTTCAGCACACCAATCACTGCTGTGGCAAGATAGCCTATCATCACACCGATGATCAGCAACGTAACATCCCCCTTCACCTTCTGCGACACATAAAGAATGAGTGCCATCACCGCCAACGAGCCTATGATAGCGGCAACCGACATGGCTGCATCACCCAGATAGCCTAAGCGACTCAAAGCCACACCACCCAATGAGCCTGACATCAGCACCACCATTGCCACACCCAACGAGGCACCATTGCTGATACCCAATACAGAAGGTCCTGCCAACGGATTGCGAAATACGGTCTGCATCTGTAAACCACTCACCGCCAAGCCTGCTCCTGCCACTGTAGCCGTGAGTGCCTGCGGTACACGTGAACTCCAAATGATATTACTCCATATTTCCGACTGACTCCCATCACCCATCAGAATGCTCAAGACTGCATCAATGGGAATCTTGACCGTACCCAGCAGCAGGTTGAGCACGAAGAAGGCAAGGGATGCCAAAAACAGGAGAATAAATTTATAGAGGACTTTCATTTGAGCAGTTGATAATATCGTGGTACATAATCAGCAGCCACCAAATCAGGATGGAAGATAGCCACGAGGTCTTCGAGCAACCAATCAGGATGCACTGGAGTCTCCTCATAATAGGGCGTTTGTTTCATGTTGCAGTATATCACGTGCTTTTCCTTAAAAGCCTTGAAGAGTTCATTGCGAGGTTCCGATGACTTGAGTGCCTCGTAGGAGAAATCCCCTGGATAACTGTTGAGGATGCGCCAATAGTCAGCATTGGCTGCTGTAGCATACATCTGCTCATACTCAATAGGCACTCCGCCCGTATTATCGTCCTTCAGGATATAGTCAGCACCTGCATCGCGGAACATTTGTGCTAAATGGTTTTTGCCACCCACCGCAAACCAGTTACCGCCATGCATCTCGCCACTGAACACGGTGGGGCGTTCCGTCGTCTGTGAAACTTTCTCTGCCAAAGCGAGGTAACGCTTCTTGATGCCCTCGAACAGCTCCTCAGCCTCCTTTTCCTTGCCGATGAACAGTCCCACATACTTCATCCACTCTGCCTGTCCCAACGGATGCGACTCCTTATAACCCAAATGAGGAACGAGCGTGATGCCCGTCTCCTTAATGGCATCGTAGCCACCACGCTTGAAGGGGGAGATGAAGATGACCTCGGGATGAGCCGCCAGAATCAGTTCAGTATCGAAGTTGCCTTCCATACCTATCTTCACGATGTTGCCATCCTTCACACGCTTCTTGATGTCTTTGTTATACAGATTCTTCGTACCTGTGATGCCTTTCACCACATCATGGGCATCCAATGCTGTGAAGTTGGACAGTTGAAGCATCGTCATCACAATCGTCCGCTTCACAGGCACTTCAACCTTTGTGTAACCCTCTGGCACCTCAACCTTGTCCGCACCGCTTTGAGCATCGCCCAGTGCATGGGCTGGCACCAACGCAAAGTGGTAACTCACGGGCATCTTGTCTTCATCCTGCTGCGGATCTGCCACATCAACGAGTTTCACACCGTTTTCCAAAGTCTTTACCGTGAAACCCTTGGCATATTCCAACGGCATCAAAACCGACGAATCTGCATCGGTCATTCCCGACTTCCCAGCAGGGACTTGTTTACAAGCCACCATGAACAACAAGGCAGTTCCCACAAGAAATAGAGAAAAGAAATGTTTCATACGTTCCTAATTGATATGCAAAGGTAGGGAATTTAAGTGAAAAATGAAAAGTGAAAAGTGAAAAATCCAAGTTCCACACATGCGGCTTGTTCCTCATTTACAAGGAAACTTAAATTTTTCACTTTTCACTTTTCATTTTTCACTTAAATTTGTACCTTTGTAAACAAAGAACAATGAAATATTTATGTGGTCACTATATAACCCTTCCATTCCAGACTTCATCTGCCAGTTGGCAGAAACACCAGCCATGCAACGTCTCAAGGATGTGGGCATGCACTGCGGATGTGAATACACTTCGTTTCCAATGTTTACAGGATTAGACTCCTATTCAAGACACAAACATAGTGTTGGCTGTGCATTGATTGTGTGGCGATTCACCCAAGACCAACGCCAAACGATTGCTGCACTGTTGCACGACATTGCCACCCCGACCTTTGCTCATGTCATTGACTTTCTGAATGGCGACCACATGAAACAGGAATCCACCGAAAGCGGAACAACTGCCATCATAGAATCTTCGCCTGAAATCATGACAAAACTGAAGACGTGGGGCATCTCGCTCGGCGAGGTGTCGGATTACCACCAATACCCCATCGCCGACAATGATTCGCCCCACCTGTCAGCTGACAGGTTGGAATACACTTTGTCGAACATGCTGAATTACCACATCGCCCCAATAGAGTCTGTAAGACTGTGGTTTGAAAGTCTGATTGTGGGAAAGAATGAAGAAGGAGAAGAGGAACTAATGTTTCCCAATCTGGAGATTGCTGAGCCTTTCAGCATGGCGGCTCTCCAGACATCCCAAATCTATGTGGCGGACGAGGACAGATATGCCATGCAGACACTGGCTGAACTATTGAAAAAGCACATACAGCGAGGTGTGTTAAGTGTTGCCGATCTCCACAAGACAGAGAGTGAGGTCATTGCCATGCTGAACAGAGATGAAGAGGCACAAAGGGACTGGGAAAAATTCCGTGCATTGCGCCACATCTACAGAGGCAACCATGCCGGAGCAAAAACCGTGCATTCGAAGAAACGGTACATCAACCCTTACGTGCAAGGCATGGGAAGAGTAAAGGAACTGTCAGCCTCATACGCTTTGGCACTGAATGAGTTCATGGCAGACCCGTTGGACGAACCCTTATGGGGTGAGTAAATCAGCGTTCGACTATCACCCCCACACTCATCACCTCGTCTAAAGGATTGAGTCGCATGAGATGGGTGACACGCAGGGTGTAGTTGTGATGTGCCTGCATGTGGAAGGGTTGAGGTTTGGAATAGTTCTCGTTTAAGAGCATGCCTTTGCGAAGACCATTCTCATCAGTATAAAGCGTCAGGTTCAGCGGGGTCACAGAGAGAACAGAATCTCCCTCCAACACTTCAACACGGGCAACAATGTCCTTGTATCGGAATGAGGTTGTAGTTCGGACTCCAAGGGTAACCGTCACATCCAAATCCTGCTCTGCCGAAGGAATGCTGAAACAAATGGCATCATTGCTATCCCATTCCTTCTTGGGCAAATCTTGATAGAGCGTATAATACAGATTGTCCTGACAAGCCGCAAAGACAGCAAGGCAGAGACAACCTATATATATTAATAATGTATGGATCCGTTTCATCCTACAGAATTCGTTCCGTTGCTATTGTTACTGCGTTTCTTTTTCTTCTTTTTGTGACGCTTGTTTTGACTGTCAAAACGATTGATGTTATCTTGGTCAAGAAGATCCACGGAAACGGGAGCGACCTTGTGTTCTTCTTCATTCAAAGATGCAGGTTTCTGTCCATTGCGGTTCATCTGAATCACTTCGAAAGCACGACGTGCCGGGATGGTCTTTTCGTTCACCAACATCTTCTTGTCGGTGGAATAAGTCACCATACGGGCAAGGATATCTGCCTTAAAGAAGAAATACTCCTCATCTTGTGTGTGAAGCGTGATTTCGCGAGAAGGTAACTTCTTCAACGACTCCATATACTGATCCACCTCGTAGTTCATGCAGCACTTGAGTTTAGCACACTGTCCTGCCAACTTCTGTGGATTAAGTGAAATGTCCTGAAAACGGGCAGCCGCCGTGCTGACAGATGAGAAATTGGTCATCCATGTCGCACAACAGAGTTCACGACCGCAAGGACCAATACCGCCAATACGCCCAGCCTCCTGACGAGCACCGATCTGCTTCATCTCGATGCGCACTCTGAAGCGGTCTGCAAGCACCTTGATGAGTTGACGGAAATCGACACGTTCGTCTGCGATGTAGTAGAAAATCGCCTTGTTGCCATCGCCTTGATACTCCACATCACCAATCTTCATCTGCAAACCAAGATGGAGGGCTATCTGGCGGCTTTCAATCATCGTCTCATGTTCACGCTTCTTGGCTTCGTTCCATTTGTCAATATCCGTCTGACGAGCCTTGCGGTAGATTTTCTTCAGTTCTGTGCCAGGCTTGAGGTTAGCCTTCTTCACCTGCAAGGGAACAAGACGTCCTGTCATGGTGACAGTACCGATGTCGTGCCCCGGACTTGCCTCCACAGCCACCACATCGCCCTTCTCCAAGGGCAATTTGTTCACATTAAGGAAATAGCCCTTGCGCGGCGGTTTGAACTGCACCTCCACCACATCGCATGCTGCCGCATTGTCAGGCAAATCGGCAAGCCAATCGTATGTATTGAGTTTATCTGCATGGCGACTACATCCTTTCACACAGATGTCGCCACTACAATTTCCACATTTGAATTCTGTCATATCATTTTATTTTTTTCTTTCCGACATCGCCCTGACGGGCAAATATAACGAATCGTCATCTGTTTTTAATCAACACAATCATTTTCAGCGCAAAATCAAAAAAGACGATTTTTGCACTGGTGTTCTGTGCAATGTCTCGTTGAGCAAGAGAAAGTTCATCCATGATGCCAATCACATTACGTTCGTTGATGAACGGAGCAAATACGACAGCAAACTGTGACTCCTGCTCAGACATGTAATTCAGTTCAGACTGACGCCCGAAATTGTAGATGAAGTTCTCACGCACCATCTTCTGGCAATAGACCAGAAATGCCTTGATGCGTTCACGCCCCATCCCTGCCACACGCTCGCTCCACAAACGCATCTCCTTCACCCTGCGGGCATACGACAAACGCATCAGTTCAACAAACAAATCGAAGAAGTATTCACCTTCAGAATCGTTGGTGATGACACGTAGGGCTTGTGCCATATTGCCGTTGCACGAACGAGCAATGCGCTTGGCTTCTGCTGGCAAGATATTGTAACGCTCCGTGAGCGCCTGCTCCACCTCCTGTTCCGTCAGTCGAGGCACAGCCATCATCTGGGTGCGGCTACGCACGGTCTGCAACACCTTATCAGGTTGTTCACTTACAAGAAGGAAAACAGTCTGTGCCGGTGGTTCCTCCAACAATTTCAGGATTTTGTTGGCACACTCCGTATTCATCTTCTCCGGCAACCAGATAATCATGACCTTATAACCGCCTTGGCTGGATTTTAGACTAAGTTTGCGGAGGATAGCCTCACTCTCGTTGGCATAGATGACCAATTGCTGGTTTTCCGCACCCGACATCTCCATCCATTCCGACATGCCGAAATAAGGGCGTGTCAACAACTGCTCACGCCATTCTTTCAAAAATTCATCACAAAATGAATCTTTGCCGCTGGACTTCTTATAAATCGGGAAGGCAAAGTGGAGGTCAGGATGTTGCAACTTCTCCGCCATCGCTCCACCACCCAACAATCGCTGAGCATATGCCACCGCTATGGGCAAGGCTCCACAACCCTCAGGACCATAAAGCATCAAGGCATGTGGCACCCTTCCCTGCTGAAGTTCATCCAGAAGGCGTTGCTTCACGGTGTCTTGTGCTATGATTTCGTCAAAGGTCATGGGATGTTGAGAATTGAATGGTGATAATTAATAGATGGCTTTTGCAATTTCCCGGATACTCTCTGTGACACCCATCGAATAGAAATGGATGCTGGGCACATGGTGCAGCATCAGTTCACGACACTGACTAATGCCCCACTCGATGCCCAATTGTTTCGCTTCGGCATCAGTGGTACACTTCTCCATCTCTTTCGAGAGCGTTTCGGGCAAATCAAGATGGAAGGTCTTAGGCAGCACATTGAACTGGCTGAGTTTTGCCATCGGCTTGATGCCCGGGATGATAG
>Ga0256406_1004464_pt1 | contig 15991 bp, 11 predicted proteins | sample RumenRJG_03DNA_FD_185986 | JGI IMG/M metagenome (GOLD analysis project Ga0256406, IMG submission 185986) | Bovine rumen microbial communities from Lethbridge, Alberta, Canada - RJG_03 | ecosystem: Host-associated > Mammals > Digestive system > Stomach > Rumen | place: Canada: Alberta | collected... | reverse complement strand
CACAGCTGGCATATGCGGAAGCCGTGGCGAAAGAAGCGCCGATGAAGAACAGGAATCTGACGGTACGGCAGCTATATGATATCTGGATTGAATCGTACAGCGTCGGTGTAAAAGATAGCACGCTGAGGCACACAGAACAGGTTTTCCGCGACCATATTCTCCCGGAGTTTGCGCCGATGAAGGTTGCCGAGATCACTCCGATCCAGCTACAGCGTTTTGCTAACAAAAAAGCGGGTGAAGCGATTTCCGGAAATCGCATGTTCTCCTATCTAAAAAAGATGCTCGGTTTCGCGTGGAAACAGGGCGTCATCGAGAGTAATCCAGCTGACCGGGTAGAAATACCAAGAAGCATAAAAGCACCCCGCAAAACGGAAAATTTTAACTTCTACACGAAGGAAGAACTGGAGGAGTTCCTAGCCCTAGCCAATGAAAAGCTGAGTCCGATGTGGTATGCCTTCTTCCGGCTGCTGGCGTATACCGGGATGCGGAGGGGTGAAGCCCTTGCGCTGACGTGGGACGATATTGATGAAGACGCTTCGACCGTATCGATCACGAAGACGGTAACTCGAGGGAATAAAGGGATGTACGTATCCGATTCTCCGAAGACGGATCAGTCTGCACGCACACTCCTGATTGATGCGGAGACAATGGCTACAATAGCCGCCCTGCCGCACGACTGCGAGCTTGTTTTCCACAACACGAAGAAAGAGCTGATCACACTCTCGCAGCCCGTCCGGCAGGCACACAAGGTTGTGGATGGCACAGGGCTGAAGTATATCTCTCCGCATGGCTTCCGGCATACGCATTGCAGTCTGCTCTTCTCTGCTGGCGTATCCATTCCGGAGGTGCAGGACCGTCTCGGGCACGCCGATGTGAAAACGACGATAGATGTTTATAATCATGTATACCAGCAGGATCGAGAGGTCGCGCTGAACCGATTCCTAAAATACATGGAGGATAATGATTGACGACTATGCCACACTTAGACCATAGTTTTTGATGAAGCGTAGTAATTTCAACGGGTACACGGTCTAAGTTCGATCCCCCTACGCTCCACCATGCAAATTAATTAAGCCTTGGAATCGCGAGATTTCAAGGCTTTTTTCATGTTCCAGGAAGTGCAAAGTAATGAAAAATATGCCCAATTTCGACCCAATATGCCCAAGTTTGTGCCAAACTTTATTGAACTGAATTATGGCACGGGCAGCTGCGGAGACGGGCAAAACAATTCTTCCTCGTTGCGCTTTATGCTATCCTCAAAGTTGTTAATTTCTTTCTTCCAGTGTTTGCTTCATCGCAGCGCTCCTGCCGTTTTTTGCTATTTCAGGCGCACGACAGTCCGGACAATCTTGTCCTCATAGAATGGAAGCGGCTTCGGGCCATATGATCTGTTCTCCATCTCCTCCCGTCCGCCGGAATACCAGAGCATCCGGCCATTCTCTCTTCCCGCATACACCATTGTGTGCTGCGGATGGGTGAAGCCGACGATATCTCCAGTCTTCAGATGGCAGTATTCCGGTTTCCGGTCCGGATGCCGGACGGACTTCGCCTTTTCCTGTAGCTCATCGGCGCCTTTTCCGCGAATTTTCGTCGTCAGCCAGATGCACTGCCCTGTTGGAAGAACACCGATTGCCTGCAGTCCGTAGCTGGCAAAATGAGAACAGTCCATCCTGCCGTTTTTAATCGCCCCTTCCAGCGTTCCGGAATGGCCGTTCGGCGTCCACTTCATCGGGTACTGCCCCAGCCTGCCGCCAATCTCCTGCAATGCGCTGCACAGTTTCTCGCCGGTCGTCTTCGGATGGCGCTGTCTGTTTTTTTCACTGATATCATTCTGACTGTCTTCATTCCGTCTGCTTTCAATGATACACAGCAGGACGAACAGCAGCTCTGCTGCTTTCAGGATTCCTCTGCCATGTCTTCTCTCTCGATTGTCTGTCTTCATCTTACTGACCTCGCTCCATTTTCATAATCCCGGGATAACCGGTTACCGGTTCCGGCCGTGCCGGATGGTCACCGATGACTTTCTCCATCCACACCATGTCATACCATCTGCCGAATTTGAAGCCGCACTGCCGGAACTTCCCGATCATGCGGTATCCGAGATGCGCGTGAAACGCGGCGCTGTTCTTTGTCAGATATTCGTCTTCCACTGCCGGGTAGCCGATACAGGCATATAGATTCCGGATGCCCATCTTCTTGAGCGCCTCTTCCATCGCCTCGTAGAGCTTCCGTCCCATTCCGCAGCGCCGGGCATCCGGATCCACATAGATCGACATTTCACAGGACCAGTTATATGCGGACCGTTCATTCAGCGGTCCGGCATAAGCGTAACCCATTACTCTGCCGCCGTCCTCTGCGGCCAGATACGGATACCGGCTCATTATACTGCGCATGCGTTCGCGGAACGCATCGATTGCCGGCACCTCGCACTCGAATGTGATTGCCGTATTCTCCACATAGTAGGCATATATTTCGAGAATCCGCTCAGCATCCTCCAGCCGCGCGGCGCGAATTTCAATCATACCCAGCCATCCTCCTTTCTACACTCCAAAGGATATCGTTGTTCTGCTTTTAATACCATTCTAATCGAACCGGTCTGCTGACGCAACATCCGGCCGCCGCATCATTGCCGCGATTGATACGTTCTGCTACAATAGTCTCGTGACACGCCGGAGGATTCCGTTCATCCGCGCGGTCAGAAAGGATATCAGCGATGTATGAGGTGGAACTAAAGGCAAAATGCAGCGAAGGATCATTTCCACTGCTATCTGAATATCTGGCGGACCACGGATATGTCCGGATCGGCTCGGTCCGTCAGGAGGACGATTATTATAACCATCCGGCGCGGAATTTTGCGGAATCCGACGAAGCACTCCGGCTCCGGTACCTGAAGCCGGAAAACGGTGCGGCGGAAGCCGTGATCACGTACAAAGGCGCGAACCATTCCGATACCGGACAGAGCCGGGAAGAACTGGAGACTCACATCGAGGACCCGGCCGTGATGCGCAGGATTCTGGAACGGCTCGGGTTCGTGCCGGTCGCTCCGGTTTACAAGACCCGCACGTCCTACCGGAAGGGCGGGATCACGATCTGCCTGGATTCCGTCGATGGCCTCGGCGATTACATCGAAATCGAACAGATCTGCGAGGAAACGATGCGCGATGAAGCGCAGGCAACGATCGACGCAGTTCTGGACGAACTGAATTTTATCCGGCCCGTCCTTGAGCACCGGACATACCTCGAGCTGCTGCTGCGAAAAAAAGGCATCTCACGGCGATAGTCAGCCGCGCATCTGACAGCAGCCCGCATCATGCCGGCTGTACCGGCCCATTCTGTTCACGGTATGCCAACATCCGGTACCCCCGGCGCAGACTATCCGATACGAAAAATGAGGCAGAAGATTTTCTCCGCTGCCTCATTTCTGCTATTGAATTGTTTCCCCGGAATTACTTCTACTCCTTACGCATCCTTCTCCGAAGCTTCCGCATCATTTGAATCAGATGCAGCCGATACATTCGTCGCACCGGCCGTGACAGAGGCGGCTGCCGCAGCCGCCGAGTCAGCTGTTTCAGAAGTTTCGGGCGCATCCGAAGGTCCGTTCAGAATCTTCATGAACTCCTCGCCGGTGATCGTTTCTTTCTTATAAAGGTACCGGGCCAGCTCGTCCAGCTTATCTCTGTTTTCCAGCAGAATGCCGGCTGCTTTCTCATGCTGCCGTTTGACCAACTCCATCACTTTTCGGTCGATCTCATTCTGCGTGTCCGCTGAACACGCGAGCGACGCGTCTCCGCCGAGGTACTGGTTATTAACCGTCTCAAGCGCAACCATATCAAAGTCGCTGCTCATGCCGTACCGGGTGATCATCGCGCGCGCCATTCTCGTCGCCTGCTCGATATCATTCGAAGCACCCGTCGTGATGTCGCCGAACACGACCTCCTCTGCTGCACGGCCGCCGCAGAATGTCGCAATCCGGTTCTCCATCTCGGTCTTGGTCATCAGGTAATGGTTGCCCTCATCGACCTGCATCGTATATCCCAGTGCTCCCGAAGTTCTCGGGATAATAGTGATCTTCTGAACCGGAGCCGAATGCGTCTGCATCGCCGCGACCATCGCGTGACCGATTTCATGGTAGGACACAGTCCATTTCTCCTGATCGGTGAGGATCGCATTCTTCTTCTGATAACCTGCGATGACGACTTCAATACTCTCCTCCAGATCTTCCTGCGTCGCATACGAACGATGCGCCCGCACTGCGCGAAGCGCGGCCTCGTTGACCATGTTCGCCAGTTCCGCGCCGGAAGCGCCCGAGGCCATCCTCGCGATCTTGTTGTAATCGATATTATCCGCCATGCGGACTTTCTTCGCATGAACCTTGAGGATTTCCTCCCTGCCCTTAAGATCCGGCAGCTCGACCGGCACACGGCGGTCGAAACGGCCCGGACGGGTCAGTGCCGGATCCAGCGAATCCGGACGGTTCGTCGCCGCGAGAATGATTACGCCGTTATTTCCTTCAAAACCGTCCATCTCCGTCAGGAGCTGGTTCAGCGTCTGTTCTCTTTCGTCATTGCCGCCGATCTGGCCATCCCGCTTCTTTCCGATTGTATCGATCTCGTCGATGAATACGATACACGGCGCTTTCTCCTTCGCCTGGCGGAACAGATCACGGACTTTCGAAGCGCCCATTCCGACAAACATCTCTACAAACTCCGAACCGGAAATGGAGAAGAACGGAACGTCGGATTCTCCGGCTACTGCTTTGGCCAGCATGGTCTTGCCGGTTCCCGGCGGGCCGACGAGCAGGACACCCTTTGGCATCGATGCGCCGATGGCCTTGTATTTGTCCGGATGCTTCAGGTAGTCCACGATCTCCTGAAGGTTCTCCTTCGCTTCATCTTCACCGGCAACATCATCGAACTTGATGCCGTCTGTGGACTGCACATAGATCTTCGCGTTTGATTTGCCCATGCCGAACATCATCGATCCTGCGCCGCCGCCGGCTTTGTTCATCATCTGCTTCTGCAGATACTGGCCGAGCCAGACAAAAATCAGGATCGGCAGAATCCAGGACAGCAGGAAGTTGACGACCGGTGACGTAGTTTCCTGAATCTTACCGGTGAACACCGCTCCGGACTTGTGCAGGCGGGATACCAGCTCCGGATCATCCATCTTCGCCGTCTCGTAGACCTGATCGCTCCCCTTCAGCGTATAGGTGATTTTGTCATCCTCCACCTGAACCTTGTCGATATTCTCATTCTCCGTCTGCGTAATAAAAGTACTATAATTAACCTCCTTGATCTGAGCTTTCTGCACCGTCGGAAGCAGCAGGAAATTCAGACATATCAGTATTAACAGCGCCATAAGCCAGAAATTGATCATCGGTTTCTTTGGCGTCTTGACTTCGTTCAATTTGATACCTCCCAGAACGTTATTAGCACTCTCAATGCTACAGTGATAATATCACATCATTCTTTTGATATCCACTAATTCACGAACTCTTCATCATACAGTTTCCGAATTTACTAAAACAGGCGGCAGACATCGCCTGCCGCCCTCTTACACGCTTCCATACCGGCTTCTTCTCCTGCTTCATCCGGCAAAAAGCAATCATCCGTTCCGGCACAGTCTACCGGCACGCCGCCAGAATCGCCTTTAAATATTCCCAGGTTCTGGCCGTGGAAGAAATCGACAGTCTCTCGTTCGTCGAATGAACTTCCATCATATCCGGGCCGAACGAAACCGCATCGATCTCACCGAGCTTCTCTGCCCATTTGCCGCATTCGACACCGGCATGCACCGCGCCGATTTCCGGCTCTCTGCCGTAATGCTGCTCAAAAGCAGCTACACAGATGTCCAGAAGTTCGGAGTCACTCTTGAATTCCCATGCGCCGTATTCGCCGCTCAGCTTGCAGTCTCCGCCGAACGCATTCGCCAGTACCGCCACGCGGCGGGCCAGATTATCCTTCCGGCTGTTGACGCTGGACCGGATCATCGCACGGGTCAGCATCTCATCTCCATCCAGACGGATCACACCGGTGGATAACGACGTTTCAACCAGTCCTTCCAGTTCGACACTATAATTCTGCACACCGGTCAGCATCGTCTCGAGGTATCCGAGCACTTTCTTCTGGCTGGCATCATCAATCGCCATTTCCTCGGTCTCTCCGGACTTCTCCGCTGTGATCCGGAGACCCGGATCCGATGCGCGGTATTCTTCTTTCACTCTCAGAGCGGATTCGCGGATTGAGCGTTCAAATGCGGTCAGGTCGTTTTCGTCCACGATGATATCTCCACTTACCTTCACGCAGATCGCGTTGGTCACTGCACCGCCGGTCAGGCTGACCAGATTGAAGTGAGCATTGTCCGAAGCTTCCATCAGAACGCGCCCCGCCACGTTGATGGCATTCGCCCGCTCCAGATTGATATCATTACCCGAGTGACCGCCAAGAAGTCCGTCCACCGTAAAACGATAGCGAATTCCTTTCACCATTTCTCTCGGAGTCGGGATCGTCACGTCCGCATCGACTGCTCCGGCGCAGCCGACGGTGAGCACGCCTTCTTCTTCGGAATCCAGATTAAGAATCCGGCGCGCATGCAGTTTCGATCCATCCAGTGCACCTGCGCCCAGCATACCGATCTCCTCATCAACCGTGCAGACGACTTCCAGCGCAGGATGCGGAATTTCATCCGATTCCAGCACCGCCAGTGCCATCGCCATTGCGATTCCGTCATCGGCGCCGAGCGTCGTATTCTTCGCTTTGACAAAATCACCGTCCACATACAGATCCAGCGGATCCTTTGTAAAATCATGTTCGGCGCCTTCCACGACCGCGGCAACCATATCCATGTGTCCCTGAATCATGACCGGTTCAGCTGTCTCGTAACCCGGCGTCGCATCCTTATAGATGACCACATTGCCCTTTTCATCCGTATAATATTCCAGATCATGATCCTTCGCAAACTGAATCAGATACGCACTGATCTTCTCGTTGTTCCTGGATGAACGCGGTATCGCGCTGATCTCGTCAAAATACCGGAATACATTATTCGGCGCTAACGTGCTGATTTCACTCATTGTCTGTTCCTCCTTTGACATGGCTTTTCCAACGACTCGATTATACAACGATGCCCGAACGGATAGCAAGGGAAAAGGAAGGCAGTAATCTTAATGCAGGCCGCGGCTCCCGGCCGGACGGTTTTAATTTTTTGAAGAACGGATGTATTAAAAATGGGTTGTCTTTTTTCTTGTATTTTTTCACATATTTTACGAATTTTTTTGTGTATTTTATTGACATATTGCTGTGACCAGTGTATTTTAAATACATAATTTAATAAGGATGTTCAGGACATCCGATTAAAAGCAGAGATCGGGAAAAGTAACACAGAGGTTCAGCTGCAGTGAGTGGTGGAATAGTGGAAACGCCGCGCGAAGAGGCTGTGCGAAGAACACCCGGGAGCTTCGATCAGAAATCCCATGTGCCGGAATGGTTCGGGAGAGTAAGGGAGACGGCCTGTGACCGTTACATCACACGAGCTTGACAGAGCTCCGGTAAGGGACCGACACGATCGGTAAGTTAGGTGGCACCGCGGATAGCAGCTATTCGTCCTAAGTCGTAGGACAGTAGCTGCTTTTTCATTTATAGCGCGGAGGTAAATACAATGTGTACAATCATGGGAATGACCGGTCAGAAATTATCGAGAGAATCGTTCGCAGAGCATTTTGATGCGACGATCATGCGCGGGCCGGATATGACGAGAATCGCCGACGTCGGCTCCTGCCGCCTCGGTTTCCAGCGGCTGGCGATCATGGATCTGTCGGAGAGCGGAATGCAGCCGTTCTACCTCGACGAAAGCGCGGTCGTCTGCAACGGTGAAATTTACGGATGGAGAGAATACAAGAAGGCATTAGCGGACAAATATGAATTTACCAGCACCAGCGACTGCGAAATTCTTCTTCCGATGTATAAGGAATACGGAACGAAGATGTTCGAAAAGCTGGACTCCGAATTCGCGCTGCTGATCTACGACGCGGACAAGGATTCGCTGATCGCGGCAAGAGATCCGCTTGGAATCCGCCCGCTCTACTACGGAGAAGACGAATACGGCGAGATGATGTTTGCCAGCGAGCCGAAGGATCTGGTCGGCCTCTGTCAGCAGATCCGCCCGTTCCCGCCGGGACACTACTGGATGGACGGCGAATTCCACCGCTATATCGATCTGACCACCGTCTCCGGATATACGAAAGACGATCTGGAGACCGTCTGCGCGACGATCCGCGAGAAGCTGATCGCTTCGGTCGATGAGCGGCTCGACGCCGACGCTCCGCTCGGTTTCCTTCTCTCGGGAGGCTTGGATTCCAGTCTGGTCTGCGCGATCAGCGCCAAGCTCCTCGGCCGCAGCATCCGCACTTTCGCGATCGGCATGGATACCGATCCGATCGACCTGAAATACGCCCGTGAAGTCGCGGATTTCATCGGCGCGGATCACACGGAATTTTACATGACGAAAGATGACGTCATCGCGGCGATTCCGGAAGTAATCAAGCGCCTCGGGACCTGGGACATCACGACAATCCGCGCCAGCATCGGAATGTACCTCTGCTGCAAGCAGATCCACGAGACCACCGATGTCCGCGTGCTGATGACCGGTGAGATTTCCGACGAACTGTTCGGATACAAATATACTGATTTTGCACCAGATGCAGAAGCTTTCCAGGCGGAATCCAAGAAGCGTATTGATGAGATTCATCAATACGATGTGCTGAGAGCGGACCGCTGCATCGCTTCAAACTCCATCGAAGGCCGTGTGCCGTTCGGTGATACGGATTTCGTCCGCTACGTCATGAGCATCGATCCGAAGATGAAGATGAACACGTACGACATGGGCAAATACCTGCTCCGCCATGCTTTTGAAAAGGATCACATCCTTCCGGACGATATCCTCTGGCGGCAGAAGGCGGCCTTCTCTGACGCTGTCGGACACTCGATGGTCGATGACATCAAAGAATACGCCGAGCAGAAATACACGGATGCCGAATTCGAAAGACTGGCTGCCAGATATGATTACTGCCGGCCGTTTACGAAAGAAAGCCTTCTGTACCGCGAAATCTTCGAGCAGTACTACCCGGGTCAGGCCGAGATGATTCAGGATTTCTGGATGCCGAACCGGTCCTGGGAAGGCTGCGATGTCGACGATCCGTCCGCCCGCGTCCTTTCGAACTACGGCGACAGCGGCAAATAGAATAAGAGAACGAATAAGATTATACAGCGAGCTGCATTCCGCAGTGCCGCTTACATAATACGCAGGACCGTCTATCCGGACGGTCTTCACAAAAAGGGAGGATAATATGGATAAGAGATTAGATGAAACTTTCGGATCAATGGTATTCGACGAAGAGACGATGCGGGACCGCCTGTCGAAACGGGCGTTCAGCGCATGGAAAAAATGCGTCGAAGAACGCACGACTCTGGACGGCAGCACCGCCGATGAGATCGCCGAAGCGATGAAGCAGTGGGCACTGGAAAAAGGAGCGACGCACTTCACCCACTGGTTCCAGCCGATGACCGGCGCTACCGCCGAAAAACACGACAGCTTCATCAGTCCGATCGGCGGCGGAAAGGTTCTCCTCCGCTTCTCGGGAAAAGAGCTGATCAAAGGTGAACCGGACGCATCGTCCTTCCCTTCCGGCGGCCTCAGAAGCACATTCGAAGCCCGCGGCTATACCGCATGGGACCCGACTTCATTTGCTTTTGTAAAAGAAAACTCACTGTACATCCCGACGGTATTCTGTTCCTATTCCGGCGAGGCGCTGGACAAGAAGATGCCGCTTCTCCGCTCGATGGACGCGATTAACGACGCAGCGCTCCGGATTCTCCGGATCTTCGGCGATACAGAGACCAAACAAGTCATCGCGCAGGTCGGCCCGGAGCAGGAGTACTTCCTGCTGGACAAAGAGCTATATCAGCAGAGAGAAGATCTCCGACTCTGCGGCCGCACCCTTTTCGGCGCAAAACCGCCTCGGGGTCAGGAGATGGAAGATCACTACTTCGGCATGATCAAGCCGCGTGTCGCCGAGTTCATGCAGGATCTCGACGAGGAACTCTGGAAAGTCGGCGTTCCTTCCAAGACAAAGCACAACGAAGTCGCGCCATCCCAGCACGAGATGGCGACAGTATACAGCGATGCCAACACGGCCTGCGACCACAACCAGATCGCTATGGAACTGATGAAGAAAATAGCCGACCGCCACGGTTTCGCCTGCCTGATCCACGAGAAGCCTTACGAAGGCGTCAACGGCTCTGGAAAGCACGACAACTGGTCGCTGGCAACCGACACCGGACGTAACCTCTTCAAGCCGGGCTCTTCGCCGAGCCAGAACATCCAGTTCCTCGTATTCCTTGCTGCTTTTATCAAAGGTGTTGATGATTACCAGGGCCTGCTGAGATGCTCCGTCTCCTCGGCTGCAAACGATCACCGTCTCGGCGTCCAGGAAGCGCCGCCGGCCATCATGTCGATTTTCCTCGGCAGCGAGCTCTCCGGCGTGATCAGCTCCATCGTGAACGATACGAATTATACGGATATCGGCAAGCATATGCTGGATATCGGCGTAACCGTCCTGCCGAACATCCATCAGGATAACACGGACCGGAACCGAACCTCTCCGATGGCGTTCACCGGCAACAAATTCGAATTCCGCATGCTGGGATCCTCGGACTCGGTATCCGGGCCGAACATCATTTTGAACACGATGATGGCCGAAGAGCTGACCCAGTTCGCAGATGAACTCGAGGATGTTCCGTCGGACAAACTCGGCACCGCCGTCCACTCGCTGCTGCAGAAAACATTCAAGGATCATTCCCGCATCATCTTCGACGGCAACGGTTACGATGACGAGTGGATCAAAGAAGCGGAGCGCCGCGGCCTGAAGAACCTGCCGTCCACGCCGGACGCGCTGGGCGAATTCATCTCACCGGAAAGTATAGAGCTGCTGACGAAGCACAACATCTACACTGAAGAGGAAATCTACGCGCGCTACTCGGTCTACAAGGGCAAGTATACTCAGGAAAGCCTGATCGAAGCCCGCACGATGGAAGATATGATCCGCAAGGATATTCTGCCGGCCGTGTCTTCTTACACCGCAGAGCTCTGCGAACGCATCGCCGTGAAGCAGGATGCGGAGGTTCCGGCAGCGTATGAGCAGCATGTCGCCGCAAAAATCGCCGCTCTGAACGACGAACTGTACCATGCCGCTACTGTGCTGGAGTCCGACCTGAATGCTGTTCCTGAAGACGATGAGGAAGCGATGAAATTCTGCAAAGGACGCATCATTCCGGACATGGAAGAGGCACGCGGATATGCTGACCAGCTGGAAACACTGACCGACAAGGACTACTGGCCATTCCCGACTTATGCGGAGCTGCTTTTCAGCGAAAGATAAAAACATTTCTATGAGATTATGAGCGCCCGGATCACGTCCGGACGCTCTTTTCATCGGCCGCCGGTTTCTGCCGCCAACCTGCCCCGGGTCGGGCCGGACGGATCGGGTCAGCCGGAAGCTGATTCCGGTAATCATCAATATTTTCACGAAATAAGCGCCGCGATGTATCGAAAACCGCGTAAATGGTGTATAATCAAAATGTTATTTTATGAACATAATGGAGTAGAGGTCTATGAGCAATCTTAAAGAAGAATGTGCCGTTTTCGGCATTTACAGTGGGCAGAAGCAGAACGTCGCCAGCACGGTCTATTACGGGCTGTTTGCTCTGCAGCACCGCGGTCAGGAGAGCTGCGGAATCGTTGTCAACGACGACGGACTCTTCAATGCCTACAAGGATAACGGACTGGTCAATGATGTTTTTACAAGACCGGTTCTTGATAAGCTGGGATCCGGCAACATGGCGATCGGCCATGACCGGTACAGCACCACCGGAAACGGCGACCGGAACAACGCGCAACCGATCGTCGTCAATCACCACAAAGGCCGCATGGCGATCGCCCACAACGGGAACATCGTAAATGCGTTTGAACTCCGGCAGGATCTGGAACTGCAGGGCTCGATCTTCCACTCGACGACCGATACCGAAGTCATCGCATATATGATTACGAAGGAACGGATCAGTTCGAAGTCCATCGAGGAAGCGGTTTCCCGCGCGATGAACAAAATCGACGGGGCCTATTCCCTTCTGGTCATGTCTCCGCAGAAAATGATCGCCTGCCGCGATCCGTACGGCTTCCGGCCGCTCTGCTACGGCAGACGGGATGACGGCGCATACATCGTTGCATCTGAGACCTGCGCGCTGGATGCGGTCGGCGCCCAGTATATCCGCGATGTCGATCCGGGCGAAATCGTCATCTTCAGCAAGAACGGCGTGCGCTCGATCCGGGAGCACTGCGGGACGAAAAGCCATAAGATCTGCATCTTTGAATATCTGTATTTCGCGAGGCCGGACTCGGTCATCGAAGGACGCAGCGTTCATGAAGCCCGCCGCAAGGCCGGCGCGCTGCTGGCGATGCAGTTTCCGGTAGATGCCGACATCGTGATCGGTGTCCCGGATTCCGGTCTGGACGCCGCGATCGGATATGCGGAACAGTCCGGCATCCCTTATGGAATGGGATTTATCAAGAACAAATACATCGGACGGACGTTTATCGCTCCTGGTCAGAAGAACCGGGAGGACAAAGTCCGCATCAAGCTGAACGTCATTCGCCAGACAGTGAATGGCAAGCGGCTGGTTCTCGTTGACGATTCCATCGTCCGTGGCACGACAATCACCCGGATCATCCAGCTGCTTCGTTCGGCCGGCGCCAAGGAAGTGCACGTCATGTCTTCGGCTCCGATGTTCACGGATCCGTGTTACTATGGCGTCGATGTCGATACCAAGGAGAATCTGATTGCCTGCCAGTGCGACTGCGATATGGACAAGGTCGCGAAGAAAGTCGGCGCCGACAGCGTCGGATATCTCGACGTGAATAATCTCCACATGATCATCGGAAACAAGCCGGGCGAAGGATTCTGCAGCGCCTGCTTCGGCACCGGTTATCCGACCAAGGTGCCGACCGGTCAGAAGAATCGCTTCGAAGAGAAGATCAACAAAGGCGGTTCGGACACCGATGAGGAGAACTATGAGATGTTCCTCCGGGTAGAATAGCCGATTGCGTTCGATATCCTTCGATATCCATTGATTATAAAACCGCCGTCCCCTCCGGTGCTGACCTGCAGGGGCGGCGGTTCTTTCACGGGATGTTCCGGCGGAATATCCCGTTTTTTCTTTTTTTCTAAGACTATTCCGGCATGCAGCTGAGGTACACCAGGACAAAGCCGCAGACGGCCATCACCGTTGACTGCAGCGGCTGTCTGGTTTTTATCACGTGTGGAATGAGCTCTGCGAATACAATGTAGAGGATCATGCCGCCCGCCACACAGACCAGAGCTCCGATCACAGTCTCTGTCAGATGCTCGCTAATCAGGCTCATCAGAATGCCGCCGACCAGCGTCGACAATGTGACCGATGAAAGAAGCGCCAGCTTCGCTCTCTTTCTCTCCCCTTCCAACGTCGTGTAGATCATCATGCCCATCGGGATATTGTGCATCGCGATCCCGACGGCAAATACGATGCCGCCCTGCAGGGACGCCAGCGCCAGGCTGTATACGGTCATTCCTTCGACAATGTTATGAAGGATGATGGCAAGCGAAGATATTACACCGATATGGAGGGCATTTTCTTTATCATGATTTGCTTCCGTATCCTCGTGATCCGGCACGAACATGTCCAGAATCTTCAGCACAGCCAGTCCGATTGCGATCATCATAACCGCTACAGGCCATCCGCTGCTTCCGACAAACTCACCGATATCCGGACGCAGATCGAACAGCAGCAGTCCGAGCAGCGCGCCAAGCGCCAGCGCGATCGATATATGTTCGATCTTCGCCGGATCTTTCGAAATATGCGTGACCGCTGCGCCGACAAGGATTGACAGACCGGCGAGAAAAGTAATCAGAAGTACCATTATTTCACCTCCTCATTGGAAGATCTGAGACAGTCTTCACACACCCCGTAGAAAATCGTCCGGAGCGGATCGATTCGAAAATGATGCTCTTCCAGCAGATGATACTGAAGTTCCTCTATTTCCGAGCATTCCAAATGGATCAGCCTTCCGCAGACCTCACACCGGCAGTGATAGGACTTCTCGCAGCACGCGTCCGAATCCGGGTCCATGTAGGCGAAGCACGCCGGGCCTTTGCCATCTGTCGCGTATTTGCTGACAATCCCCTCGTCAATCATCCGGTCCAGATTCCGGTACAGCGTCGTGATTCCGACGTTATATCCGAGATCCGCCAGCCGGGCATGCAGATCGTACACACTGAAATGATGTCCGGGCATTCCGGAAATACACCGGAGAATCTCGTCATACTGCTTTGTCTTGTATTTACCGCGTCCGCTCATTTTTGTACCGACGCCTCCTGTCTGGTAATCATCCTGTTTATTGAATTCGAAAACGAATTTCGATTTCAGATTCACAACAATTAGTGATTATAGTCTTTTAACCCCTCCTCGTCAAGCATTTATTAAAAAAAGCCCGTGCGGACGGAAGCGTCTGCTTCCATCCGCACGGCTTCCATTCTGCCCCATTGTCCGACCGCGCTTACTCATTCGAAAGAAAAGCCTTGATGTCCGCGATCTGTCCTGCGGCCGTCTCCCTGCCGATCCGGTAGACCTCCCACATCTTGGCGGTATCGTGCTCGGTCTTTCCGATCTCCAGATCCTCCGGCGGGTAAATTGCGTACGCTTCCCCCGTGCGCACCAGCTCACGAACCTGTTCCAGCTCGTGGTTATATACCACATGCCGGGTACTCAGATCATCTGCTACCGCCGGATATTCCCGAAGCGCGCGGCGAAGAAGCGGCATTGCTTTCTGCGGTTTTTTTGCATACCCCTCCGGCTGCGTCAGAACGACCACCTGCCTTGTGTATCCTTCTTCCTTCATGAATTTCACCGGAATCGAATCCGATATTCCGCCGTCCAGCAGCTTCTTTCCGTCGATCTCGACCGGTGTTGATGCGACCGGCATCGATGCGCTCGCCCGCATGTATTCCAGCGTCTTGTAATTCAGCGTATCACAGTTTTTATAGACCGGCTTTCCCGTCTCCGCATCCGTGCATACACAGTAGAAAACCTGAGGGTTCTCATCGTATGTCTTCTTATCCATGATATCCAGCATCTCCGGCAGCGTGTGATAACAGAATTCCGCGCCATACAGATCCCCGGTCAGCAGCAGCGACCGGAGACCACAGTACCGCCAGTTGTGCGCAAGCAGGGTGTTGTAGCGGATCACACGGCCGATCTGCCGCGATTTATAATTGCATCCGAACGCTGCGCCTGCCGACACGCCGCACACCGCGTCGTAGTCAATGCCGTTCTCCATCATTACATCAATGACGCCCGCGGTAAAAAGTCCCCGCATCGCGCCGCCTTCCAATACCAAAGCTGTCCTCATTCCATTTACCTGATTTCTCTGCAATTTCCGTTATTCTAGCACTTTTTGACAATTTATACAAATGTACAAAAAAATGATAAGCACAGCGGTCAGGCTGTGCTTATCGTTATAAGAATTGAATCGATATGTACGATCTACTCTGAAATCAGGCTCGGCAGCCATGTCGACAGGACCGGCACATATGTCACGATCAGCAGGACAACGATCGATGCGAGTACGAAAGGTACCACTGCTTTCGAAATATCCTTCAGCGAAATGTGCGCAATGCCGCATCCTGTGTACAGGTTGATGCCGACCGGCGGTGTTACCAGGCCGATTGCCATGTTCAGTACCATGACCGCACCGAGGTGGATCGGGTCGACGCCGAGTGCCGTCGCTACCGGATACAGGATCGGCAGGATGATGTACATCGCGGAGTTCGCATCGATGAACATTCCGGCAATCAGCAGGATAATGTTGACGATCAGCAGAAACGCGAACTTGTTGTCTCCGACCAGAT
>Ga0256406_1004463_pt1 | contig 15991 bp, 19 predicted proteins | sample RumenRJG_03DNA_FD_185986 | JGI IMG/M metagenome (GOLD analysis project Ga0256406, IMG submission 185986) | Bovine rumen microbial communities from Lethbridge, Alberta, Canada - RJG_03 | ecosystem: Host-associated > Mammals > Digestive system > Stomach > Rumen | place: Canada: Alberta | collected... | reverse complement strand
CTTTGTATGGTTGTTTCTAGTCAACTCAATTATACCAAAGGCACAGCGTCTATGCCTTTTTAATTGCCTACATTATTGAGTTTTCAAGGTTCAACACACCTTTTGAGTGTGGGAAGTTTTAGTTATTAACAGATAAGCATCTGCACTGCCTTCTTTTCTATTCCTATTCAAATAGCGTTCCCACAGTCTCCACTTCCGAAAAATAGCCTTTTCACAGTCACAACCTACCCAAAATAGCAAAGCTACAGTCTCGGCAGTTAAAAATTCATCCAAATAGCCCTCTCACAGTCACGCCGGACCAACTTTTACATTTTTTCTAAAAGAAAACGCGGCACCCGCCTCTCTTCTCAGAAAGACGGATGCCGCAGAAATGGCTTAAACACGGGCTTTTTCGGCCCTCTTTCAATTTGTTCTTGTTAGCAGAGCCACGGTCTCGACGTGCCCCGAGACAGTGAGGAACATAATCACGCCGTCCGACTGTTTGTGGAAACATATCTAAAATCTGTCTCCGTTTACGCAAACTTATCCAAATCCATGGACATTCTGCGGAAACTTATCCAAAGTAATCAGCATGTAAAACTGTAATCATACGATCAAACCCATTCGAAATGTTTCTTGCCTGCACCTATCTCAAAGTGATATTTCCCTATACCCAGATCAATGCCAGAAAAATGTCCGTCACCTGCTGAGAGGGCTACTTTATTTCCTTCGCCTTTGACGACATAAGGCTGTTTGTTCAGGGCTGTTGGCGCATAAAGGAGCGCGTCCACTCCGTCAGAGAACCACTGTGGCGCTTCACCTTTATATTCACTGATCTCCCCTGCCGTTTTAGACTTCTCCGGATTTTTCTGTGAAGGCATCACCAAGCTCACAGCATTCCTCCATGAAATGAGACATCCAGTCGTTCTCTGCCTTGTAGTCATCAATAGCCTTCTGAACGACACCTGGTCGCTTCAGGTGGAAACCGGCAGCGATCACCTTCTCGGCACCTTCAATTACCCAGGAAAGAATCGCGGGCCCGGCGTTTTTAACAAGCACATCGGCATAATTCTTTACATCACTCTTGCCCGTAAACTTGGCATGGAAAGGCAGCACAATGAGTCTCCGCCAGGTTCCATCATCGGTTGCCCCGACTCTTGGCAGATGATTGGTATAAAGAACCACTGTATGAGAGGGAATAAACTCTCCCGGATCCTTGAACTTCTTCTCGCCCTGAATTGGATCGGTTGATGTGATCTGCTTCAGAATAGAAGTAGAAAGTCTCTGTCCTTCTTCCAGCTCTGCCGCAATCGCCAGACGCTTGCCTTTCAGTTCTGTGATCTCCCACTTCGTGTTCCGGCGTACGCCAACAGTCAGAGTGTCCGCAGAGATGGACCCGGCATAACTTCCAAGGACATGCGCGATGCTGTTGAAGAACGTACTTTTTCCGTTTTTTCCACCGCCGACAGCAATGTAGAGTGCTTCGATATATACGTGTCCGATTGCAGCAAGCCCCATAACCATCTGCACATAGTCGATCAGTTCCTGATCACCGAGAAAGGTCTTCTGCAGGGTATCCTCCCAGAGATCTTTTCCTTTCTCTCCCGGATCGCAAAGCGTCACCTTTGTCAGGTAATCGCCAGCTTTATGTTCACGACGTCCGGCAAGGCCATGACGCAGATCATAGGTGGCTCCCGGTGTGTTCAGAAGATAGGGATCATGATCCAAGTCCTCATACTTCACATGCACCATGGGCTGAGCCGCCTGCATGGCAGAGTTGACGTACCGCATGTTTCTCCGCTGCATCACAAAATCCGTGTATTCCCCTGCAGAAGGATTAGCGTAGATATCATTTCGATATTGAACGTGTTCGTGATCAGCATGACCGCCACGAAGGTCTTGAAGATCCACCTGAAGAAAATCCATGTTTCAAAGTTTGCCAGATTGTTGTGATCAATAATCAGCTGAATCAGCTCGTAACAGGCAACGAGATAAAACACGCTGCGCGAGTTTTATCTCGCTATCGCGACGCTCGCCGCACACGAATACTTCGCATTCGGCTGCGGATCTCTGTTCGCGTAAATGAAGGTCAGGATCATCCCCGCGATGGGGATGATCACCGACTCTGACACATTCCGGATCATAGAAAAGACGCCCGGAGAGAAATTCGCGGGCGTTGTCCCTACCTGTGCTTTTTGGCAATGCATATGGCTGTGATTCTCTGTTTTCTGTCTCTGGTGATGCAAAGGACTTCTATCCTCTCGTGCGTCTGCACCATTTCTGATCAACCAGATCCTGAAAACATAGCAAGCAGCCAGATACCTTCACAGGTGACGTCTGACTGCCATGTATTCCGCATCTGATGATGCGGTATCGATATGAGCCCGATATTTCCGGGAAATAAGAAACCGGAGAGCTCTGCAATGAGTGTCTCCGGCTAAAGTAGGTATTCATTTGTATGTGGCATGATAAACCTGTTTATTGCTGATAGCGTTGTGAAAAGGCTTGATCCGCTTTCTGCAGCTTTAAAACATATTCATCATAAGCAGGACTAAGTTTTCTCATTGCAGGAATGAAAACGCTGTTATATCCCTGCTCTTGATTGAACCTCTTTAACACTTCCTTAAGCTTAGCTCCATCTGAATTTCGGTATTCTTCAGTATCCTGAAACTTAAGATACCGCTCGATGATTTCTTTATGATTTACCAGCCAGTTTTCTGGATCATCTATGGCATCTGATAGAGCATTCCTTGTATTCAAGAACATTTCCTGACTGTCCAGAGTATTCAGGGAATCCAGATAGTCTTCTAATTCATCGGGGATTTCCATATGTACGCTATCAAGATAATCACAGATTTCATGATAGGCATTCTCCTGTTCTTCGGTTTCGATCGGACTCATTAAAAATTCGCGGAAATGGAGCGATAAATAATTTCCCCAGAATCCCGGAAAGGCGATCATCAAGCGGTCTATTACAGATTCCCGGCATTCCGCCGCAGCTGCTTTAAGCTTCACAGCATTCCAGTCCAAAGATGACGCCAGCTCTTTCAGAAGATCGTTCTGTTCTTTTCTTCTCTGCAGGTCACGCCGCTGAGTATCAATGATTTTCCAAAAAGCCAAACTATCACCTTTATTAATCAGTTCCGCGATATTAGCAACAGATACGCCAAGACTTCGCAGAAGCGAAATCTTTTTCAGTTTTTCAACATCTTCCGCAGAGAAGAATTTGTACCCATTCTCTGATATTGCAGGATCAAGCAATCCTTTCTGACAATAGTATTCAATCGCTTTTTTCGTTGTTCCAGATAATTTTGCGGCTTCATTGATATACATAAGCATCACCTCCAGCTAAACCATAAGCCACCCCCTGAGGGAGCAGTCAAGAGGTTTTTTGAAAGCAGCGTATTGCTTCAAAACTGCACTGGTAAAATCAACTTCCTATCCTTCTTGTAATTGATGTTTGCTAAAGTAGCGGCACCAGCCTCTCTTCTCAGAAAGACGGATGCCGCAGAAATGGCTTAAAAGCAGCGTTTTATTAGGGACCCCAGCATAAAACTACATAAGCCGAAGCTTCAAGCGGGAATAAGAACAGTTCATGGCAAATTAGCCAAGGACTGTTCTTTATTTTTATGCTTATTTTCTAGGAATATTGCTTGCTATATTCCGGGCACAGAGTGATGTATGTACTACCAAAACAAAGGAGGTACATACCATGAAGCTTACATTCAACGTCACCAAGGAAAATAAGAAGGCTTTTGCAAAGGCCATCGAAGCGATCACCGGAGAAAAGGCAGTTTACCAGTTCACCCCGACCTACGCCTTCCAGATCGGCGACCTTACCGTAAACCGGGATGCAACCCTGACGGCTCCGGACGGAAAGGACCTCGGGAGCCTGCTCGAAGCCCTAAAAGTTCAGGGGTATGAATTGCTTGAAGCCAAGGGCGCCCCGGAAGAAAAGCCGAAGGAAGAAACACCTGCCGCAGACGAGAAGACGGAAGCAGATGAGAAAGCGCCGGAGCTTACGGTAAGCCTCCCGCTTACCGCTGCAAACGTCGGAACCCTCACGAATATCCTCTCCTCCAAGGGAGACCTGATCCGGCACGCCCTCGGGGTCACAGACCTTCGAATCAATGTCACCGAGGACAAGATTGAATTCCCTTGGTTCACCCGGGAGCTTACTGCCGAGGAAGCCAAGGCCTATACCACTTTTCTTTCCTTGCTATGCAAGTTCTCGAAGGAACTAAAGCACGCCAGCAGCAGGCCGGTCGAAACGGACAATGAGAAATACGCTTTCCGCTGCTTCCTTCTCCGCCTCGGCTTTATCGGACCGGAGTACAAGGAAGCAAGAAAGATCCTGCTTCAGAACATGACCGGTAATTCAGCATTCCGGCATGGTGCTCCTGTAAAAGTGGAATCTACTAAGGCACGTAAGCAGGAGGTGGCAGAATGAGATTTCCAAGCGAAGAAGAGATCCGAAACCTTCGTGAGCACTACCCGGCAGGAGCCAGAGTGGAGCTCCTTGAGATGCGGGACGAGCAAGCCCCGCCGATCAGAACCAAGGGAACTGTCCGCTGCGTGGATGACATCGGCAGCATCGGAGTGAACTGGGATAATGGGAGCAGCCTGAGCGTGGCTTTCGGAGCAGACTGTTGCCGGTCGCTGGTGCCGGAGTTTACACAGACAGTACGGGATCAGATCCTGAAGATCCGTGAGAGTGGTGAAAGCAACATGCTCCTCGTACCAGCAGTCCAGCGGATTGCATCCGATCTTGGGTACTATGAGCTGGTGATCTTCATTGAGGATCACAGGAAAGCCTACGTGACCTTCATCATGACGGGACACGTCTAAGATCCACAGGATTTTCGGTACATCTTTGTGCAGGTTATGAGGCTTATTTCCTTGCTATATATCGCCTGCAGAGTGATATATGTACATGCCAAAGGAAAAGGCAAACAAGCAAAAAGCAAGGAGGACAAAGCCATGACGAACATTTTTGAAGAAACCTACAACACCATCGCAGAAGCAAAGAAAGCCTACAAGGAAGGCACCACCGCAGAGGAGAGGGACACCGCGAGGGATACGGCGAAGGCCGCCGAGGATCGGATCATTGAGATGGGCGACATTGCCTGCAAGGTTTGGAGAGCCTACGAGAAATCAAGAGACAACGAGAACGAGATCCTCGACTTCGACGACATCATCTGGGACCGGGATGTGGAAGCCCTCACCGCCTGCATGAAGGAGAACGGCATCAAGGCCTTCACCTATTCCTGCCGGGCGACGGACGCGATCGAAACCTTATGGCTTTTCAAAGAAGCAGGCTGCACGATCGGCGAGATGGTCGAGGTCAACCTTCGGAAGGACTTTTTCGGCAAAGGCTACGAAAAGGGCCACGCCTTCAGAATGACCCTGAACTGAAAACGGAAAGGGAGGGAGCCCCGCAAAAGGGGCCTCTTCCTCGTACAAAATACACAGTTTCCGGGGCGGATCTTTGTGACACATATCCGGCTGATCTCCTTGCTATATATCGCCCGCAGAGTGATATATGTACATACCAAAGGAAAAGGGCGCACAAAAGAAAACGGAGGACAAAGCCATGTGGAACAAAGGAAGCCTTTTAATACCAACAGACGACGGAGAGAAAACCTGCAGATACTGCGTAAAGACCTGCGGCGAAAAGAGTGAGACCTACGGAATCGAGGACGGCAGGATCATAAAGATGGAGATCAGGGTTGACGGAAAGCAGACCCTCCTCTACGAGAGAGGCTGGGAAGTTGAGCCGGAGGATGAAGCAAGCCAGCTTGCCTACGCGGTACTTCTTAAGAAATTCAACTAAGCTTCAGGAAGCGTTGCTGAAGCGCAGAGTGCACAAACTGCAAAAGAAATTTTGCTGCGGCGGGGGGAGGGAAAAATCCCTGTGGCCAGATCATGGCTGACCGCCGCCCCCTCTCGTGTGAATTTCCGCGAAATTGCAAAGGGGGGTATTCATCTGCCAGTAGGACAAAAACGGCGATTTTTCGCACCTTATTGCCCCGATAGGCGCATCATAAAACCCTCAGAATCCGTGCAGAATCGGCTATCTGCATCGATTTTCGTGTACATAAAATGCTCGTCCTGTCTCTCAGCAGATCCCGTCATATATGTATTTTTGAAAAGAAAGGAAAATTCAATGGCTGAAAAACCAGTATTAACGATTAAAGAAACCTCGCGGGAATTTAATTTTCCGGAATATGCCATCCGCACACTCGTGAAGCGGCAGGCATTTCCAGTAATTCAAGTTGGAAATCGCTGCTACATCTGCCGCGATGTTTTCCAGAATTATCTGGAATCGGGAGGAGCACTATATAACCCGAAGATCATATAAACAAAATACCGCACCAGAGCAAATTCTCCGGTGCGGCACATCTCAGAATATTTCAGCTATTGGTTTCCAGTTTTCATCTGCCATGTCTTCACTGAACACGGTGTTATCGATGTAGAGACGATTATCTTTGTCGCGGACAAAACCCCAGTTCAGGTCATGAGCAGCTGCATACGCCTTAAATGCTTCAAATTTATTCTGAATCTGTCGGTCGATGTTCTTGTCCTTTCCCTTTGCCTCTCCGCCTTTCGTTTCAATAACCCAGACGGTTCCGTCTTTCTTCTTTACAATGTAGTCAGCGTAGAACAGCCACTGATGCCAGAGCGAATCCAGATATACAATGGAAAAATACTGCTGGCCGCTGTCACCGTTCTTGTAGACCCAGTCAATGTCTTCACGGCTTTCGCAATATTGTTCAAACAGCTGCTCAGGCGTACTGCGGATCAGGGATGTGGCAAACCCGGAAGTATAGTTCTTGTAAGCATTGCTCAGATATTCGACTTCTTCTTTCACACCCGGATCATACTTGAAGAAGTCCTGCTCCGGAATATGGAACGCAGATACCTTTGGTTCCGGCATGTGCATCTGATTACTATGGTCTTCATTCTGAGAAGCTGCTTCTCTGAATTCTTCCTTCAATAAATGCACGTTATTGATGACAAAGGCATAGAATTCCGCAGTTTCCAATGATAAAACTTTCTTGTTGCTGGCACGGCCTTTACGGAACAGACGCTCCAGAATAGTTTTTACCTTTGCTGTCTGCATACCGATGGTCTGCTTAATTTCATCTGTACAATGCAGGAGCTTGATTCCATCTTTATGTGTATCTACTTTCTGCCGAGTCTGAATGTAAGCATCGGATTCACGCAAGGCGTCCGTTCGTACAAAGGCTCCCTGTAATGCCTGCCCATAAAGTGTAATTCCTATTTTGTAGCCTGCTCCTTTAAGTATATCCGCATTCTCGCGGAACTTCTTAGCAGAATCCGAGTTTGTACTCAGATGGTACTTCTCCATGAAATGTGCGTAAATCTTGTACCAGACCTCACGCTCACCGAGGCCGTGATATTCGAGATCACGGATCTGTTTCTGCAGTGTAAATGTCTTGCATTTATCCTTCAGGAATAATCTTTTTGTCTCATATGCTTTATCCAGGCTGGAGAGCAGGCCGGCTTTGTATTCCTCATCAAAGGTGTAAACGTAGCAGAAATCGAGGATGTCATCATCATAATGATGTGCTTCCGGCATTCTCCGGATACGTCCAATTGTCTGGATCGTAAACTGCTCGCTCATGCCTTCGCGGAGCTTAACAAGGATCTTTGCACGGGGACAATCCCATCCTGTGCTGATTGCCTGCTTCATTAGAAGGAACACAGGCGTAGCGTTGTTTTCGGTCAGATCATCGGGGAGATCTTTCTTATCCTCGCTCATCCATTTGCTGGCTAGCCCATTTTCATAGGTGTAACCCATATCACGCAGCTTGTCCTCTACGGCCTTGATCGTTTCCGGCTGTCCACTTGGAAACTGAATCAACACGAGCGGTCGAATGTCTTTTCCGAGCGCCTTATACCGGGAAGCGATTTCTCTGCGCTTGGCATCAGCCAGATCGAGAAGAATATCATAGTCATTACCAATATCTGTATTCTCCTCAATACCTTCATTGACATATATAGCCTTTGTGATCAGCCCGGCATCAATAACATCCTGCTCATCAATCTCGTAGAATTCATACTTTTTATTCTGGATGGCAGTGGCCGATACCCGGATGATGTTTTTCGCTGCGAAAGCATCAATAATTTCCCGCGCTTTACTTGTGTTGTTCGAGTGCTCTTCATCAATGATAATGACAAAATCAATATGATTGCGATGAGCCTCAGCGATACGGTCGAACAGGTTCTTTCGTTCACTGTCACGGATGGCCGTATTTCCACGTTTTGTAACAAGCTCCCAGTTGATGAACGTCGTGCTTTCCGGAGCGAATCCATTCTGCAGCGCATCGAACAGATTCTGTGTTTCTCGCTGAGGAGCAATCTTCTCCATTTTCTTCCGGCTCTGTTCCTCCAGGTCGCCCTTGCCCGGGCAAAGCCATACGAACGCTGTATTCTTATTCACACTGTCTATATAGGTGACAACGAAATCAATCAGAATGATTGTTTTTCCTGCACCGGTCGGCGCTTTCATAACGATGGTCTGCTTGCTATTGCTGTCCGTCGTGAAATCAATCAGCCGCAGGACAGCCTGTTCCTGAAAGTCAAAGATGTGATCGAGTGTCAGTCCATTTACCATGATTCGCCCTCCTCACGCAGCTCAAAGTCAAAATAGTAGTCCGGAATGATGTATACCGGAATGTTGTCAAAGAGGGTTTCCTGATCAGCGGTAAGGAGCACGTTTTTCGAGAGATAGATGGCCTTGACGTCCGAATACTGATCCCAGTGGGCAGAAAGATCGTCTGCCTGTTCATCGCTCAGAATCATCAGATAATTCTTACCGTCCAGCTTGATGCCGTTCTCCAACTGGATCATCTCAGCAATGTGCTTCAGGAGAGCATCGGAAAGATACTCCTCATCTCGTGCAACAAAATCGGTCTTGTAGTATTTTAGATTAGCTGGGATACCATGATATTTTTTATAAGTGGTCAAGCCATACAAAAAAATATATGAATCCTTTATCTCAACATTATAATTACTGAATTCCTTCTTTGATTTTATCGTTGCTATTTGTTCCGCCACGTCTGAATTTTTAAAATCGGATATTTTGATTTTGTGCTCCAGCAATTCAGTTCTACCCTGTTTTTCGTATTCATAGTTAGTGAGCAGATCATAGCATCGTTTATAGGTAACGTTTTCACAAATGTTATTTTGATTGTTTGTGCATAAAATAAACTCTCGATTCCCTCCGTCTTCAATATTAAGCTCAAGAACTGCTTGTGCTGTTGTTCCACTTCCCGCAAAAAAGTCCAAGACAATGGCATTTTTATTGTAGTGGCTTCTTATCAATTGTTTTATCAATTCAACAGGTTTAGAATATTCAAATTTATCTTGCAACCCAAATACTGAAAGATCTTTTTTGGCCTTATCGTTTGAATATTTGTTTTCAATTAATCCAATTGAGCTTAATGGTTTTGTCCTTTTAACATTTTTAATAAAGTAGTTTCCATCATTATCTTTTTCTATTCGCGCATTAAGGTACGTTTTTGTATAGATTCTTGCGCTTCCATCCGCCTTGCGCTTAACTACGATAAAATCGTTCTTATATCCGAAATCGAATAAATCTTTATTCCACCTCCATGCCCAATCAGCTCTCTTATGATTTCCCTTCTGCCTTTCTTCCCATGTATGACGATCACCTCCGGGATAAAAAGTTTCACCTTCAACTGTAAGCGGATAATCCAGACTTGCGCTATAAGAGAGACTGTCATAATCAAGAGTTTGGTTGAGTTTGTATTTCCCCCTTGATTCAATCCACTTATCTTCCAAAGAGAATGCTGGATCTGTGTGCTCTCCCATGATAAATATGTCTTTATTATGTTTGGTATATACAAGTACATAATCATGGTTTTTAGAAAATGATCCAGTAGTCTTTCCCGATTTTTTTGTAATCCTCGGCAAGGTAATAATAAAATTATCTTCTGAAAAAATAGAATCCAGAAGACATTTTAACTCCGCCTGTTCATTATCATCGATAGATACAAACATTAAACCGTCTTCAGAAAGTAATCGATATGCTATACGTAGTCTGCTCTCCATGAACGACAACCACTTCGAATGCTTATAGCTATCTTCTGTTCCAACGTAATTATCGTCATAGGCAAAATCATCGTTTCCTGTATTGTAGGGTGGATCAATATAGATCACATCAATCTTGCCCTTATGCGTTTTCTCCAGGAGTTTCAAACTGTGCAGGTTATCACCTTCCAGCAGAAAGTTATAGCCTTCTCCCGGAGCCGCAGTAATCTCCCTGTCATGGTCTTCTGTAAACACGGGGATATAATCTTTCATTTTGACATCGACAGCTTCTTCGTGCCTCTCCCAAACGAGGCCGTATTTTTTTGAATTCAGCTCATTCTCGATTTCTCCGATAGCACGCAGCGTCTCATCGTCATCAGCATTTTTTCTTTTTAATGTGTCCAGAAAAGCGAGCATGCGTTCGCGCTTCTGCTGTGACAAATTTGCCATGTAAACACCTCTTCTTTATTTCTCAATCATTACCCGGATCTTTGTCTTATCCGTCTTTTCCAGTGTGTCCTGATCAAGGCAGCGGAGACGTTCTGAACGGATCAGCGCATCCACAGCCGCTTTTCCGTAGCTGTCCAGCGACGCATACATCCGGAGCGTTTCCGAGTAGTCATCGGCTATTGCCCATCTACCGAGCTGATCGATATCTTCTTCCGAGAGTTTTGGAGAAGACGCATCATCAGACCGTCCGGTCAGATAATCAAGTCTGACGTCAAACAGATCACATAATTCATTCAGCTTATCGAAATCCGGCATCCGCTTGTCTGTTTCCCACATGGCTACCGTTCCTTTTGATACGCCAAGATTATCCGCGAGCGTCACCTGCGTATAGCCGTTCTTTTTTCTCAGTTCTTTTAACCTTTCTCCGATCATAACGAATACCTCCTATGTGAGAATAATAACCTATTTGATGTGCTTTCGTCAACCATATTTTATTTATTTGTAAATATTTATATTGTTTTTGTGAGATACACGTTGACACAGGTAACACTATGTGATATTCTCAAGATGTAAAGTCTAACATATAGTGAGATTTTAAGAATAGCAGGAAGGAGGAATCGGAAATGGAGAAAACCACTATCAGTGTTCAGGAGATGGCTGCAGAGATGGGAATCAGCCTGCCGAAAGCTTATGCCCTCGTCAAAGAACCGGACTTTCCAACGATACATGTCGGCAATCGGATTCTGATCCCGGTTGAAGCATTTCATGAGTGGCTTGTCGTTGCTTCCAATAAGAAGAAATGAACGTATCAAAGACATCAGGGGAAAGGAGGGAAGAAAAAACGATGGAACCAATAACCATTGATGAGCTGAAGCAGAGACGGATCTGGGTCTGCTGGCATTACGAAAACAGAAAGAACAAAAAGACGAAAGTTCCGATCACTGCATCCGGTGTTCACACCGGTACTGATAAAAGCCATTCCAAGGACTGGATGACCTATCAGGAAGCGCATGAAGCAATGGAAAAGAACGGATATGACGGAGTCGGCTTTGTCATTCCAGAGGGCTTCTACTTCCTTGATGCTGATCACAAGCAGCTTGACAACCCTTTCATCAAATTGATTCTGGAGCGCTTTCAGTCCTATGCGGAATGGTCCGTGAGTGGAACCGGAATTCATATCTATGGCCAGTGCGATCTTAGTAAGCTGCCTGTCACCGAGACGAAAGACGGAAAGCTGAAGATCAACACAGCCCATTACTATGTAAAGAATCCGAACAATCAGCTGGAGCTTTATATCGGAGGACTCACAAACCGCTTTGCCGTTTTCACCGGGAACGTGATCGAGGATAAGCCGCTTGCTGTCTGCACAGAGGCGCTTCTGACTACATTCAATAAGGACATGCGTAAAAAAGAGCCTGTCCGCTACAGTGAAAAGCGCGATTCCGGTTCTGAGGAAGATTTCGATCTGGTCTGCTCTCTGCGGAAACAGAAGAACGGTGAGAAATTCAAGAAGCTCTTCGATAAAGGCGATTTCAGCGATTATGGCTCACAGTCTGAGGCGGATGCTGCACTCTGTGCGCTGATTGCTTTCCGAACCGGAAATGATCCGGAGCGCATCGATCGTATCTTCCGCGATTCTGCCCTGTATCGGCAGAAGTGGGAACGAGAGGATTACCGTACTGCCACGATTCAATATGGAATAGATGCCTGTGGAGGACAGTTTCACCGCTCCGTAATGCCGCATGAAGACTTCATCCGGTTTGACGCAGACGGCATGGCATATGTTTCTACTCCCAAGCTGGTAAAGTACGTGCGGAAAAATCTCATCTATATTCTCGTCCGGGACAGCGGCAAACAGGGACTTCTGAAGTTTGTCTACAACGATGGCGTTTACCGTTTATATTCGAACGACATGTTTATGGGCGAAATCAAGAAATTTATTGCCGCCTATGATGAAGAGCTTGTCTGCATGAGAACTTTGAATGAGACGCTGGGACAGATCAACACAGATCTCAACTATGTCAGCCAGGATGAGCTGAATGCAGACGAGTCGATCATTGACTTCAAAAACGGGCTTCTTCGTGTATCAGAAGACGATCTCGAACTGGAGCCTCACGATCCGGCAATCTACTCCACGATACAGATCCCCTGCGAATGGACAGGAAAACCATCGCCAACGCCGGTATTTGACAAGTACATCAAAACGCTCACGGATAATGACCCGGGCGTAGAACAGCTCTTGTTAGAATTCATCGGCGCATGCCTGTCCAACGTGAAAGGCTGGCGAATGAAGAAAGCCCTGTTTCTTGTTGGAAAAGGCGATACAGGAAAATCCCAGCTTAAAAGTCTTGTGGAACTTCTGCTCGGGAAGGGCAACTTCGCAAGTCTTGATCTGAGAGAAATCGAGGCAAGATTCGGTACGGGAGTGATTTATGGCACGAGACTTGCCGGAAGCTCAGATATGAGCTTTGTCACGGTGACGGAACTGAAAACCTTCAAGCTGCTCACCGGAGGCGATGAAGTACACGCTGAGTTCAAGGGGCAGCAGGGATTTACGTATCGATATAACGGCCTGCTCTGGTTCTGTATGAATCGTCTTCCGCGCTTTGGAGGCGATGACGGACAGTGGGTGTATGACCGCATCATGGTTGTTAAATGTCCGAACGTGATCCCGAAGGAGAAACAGGACAAGCATCTGCTCGACAAGATGTACGCCGAGCGCGATGGCATTGTCTACAAGGCAATTCTGGCCTTTCAGCAGGTACTCCGGAACGGCTGCCGATTCTCCGAGCCGGAAAGTGTCCGTAAAGCCCGGGAAGAATATATGGCAGACAACAATACCGCGATCAGCTTCTTTCACGAGTGCATGTGCCGACGTGAAGCTGGGAAGGTTTCAGACGGCTGTACCGCCAACGCCATTTATGACGCCTATCGATCCTGGTGCGAAAACAACAATAACGGCTATGCCAAGACAGCAAAGGAATTCCGTGAGGCACTGTCCTCGTACCTTGGAACTACCTACAAGGACATGACTGTTCATACAGAGCGTGGCACATGTTTCCGGGACTACACATTGAATGAGGAGGCAATGGAGGATTATGTCGGTTTTCCCCGTTATGCATGACCACAGTAGTGTCAGTTCTGTCAGAAATCCTGACAGTGTCAGCTCTCAAAAAATCAGTAATCATGCGGGTTTCAGAGCTTTTCTGACAGAACTGACAGTATTTCTTATACCGGCACAGAAAATCAAAAGTTCTGTGTGGAATGTGAAAAATAACAAAAAGGGTGTAGGAAGTACGCTCTGTGGAAATGGAGTACAGATTACTGTCAGTTCTGTCAGTGATTGCTCAGAAAGCCAGTAACCATGCGGATTCCCGGGCTGACAGTTCCAGAAATTACTGTCAGGCAACTGTCAGTTCTATCAGCGAAGGAGGTGGTGCTTTTGAGGGCACTTTGATCATGAAAGCAGCAGTGACTCAGAAAAACAAGGAAGGAGGAAGTCAGATGATGCTCAGACCCTGTTTACCAATCGTGAATTACGATTTGCCGCTGAAGCCGGAAGACCGCAGCTATTTCTCAGATGAGAAATATGAGTGCGTGTCCCTGTTCCGGACCAAACACGGAGTCCCGGTTCTGCTCCTTGAGAGCAGAGATCCGGCCAGACTGTGCTGGAAGGTGCAGACCGGTTCCATAGCAATGTATTATAGAAACTTCAGTGAAGCCAACGCCTACTGCAAACGTCATTATTATGACCTGCACGGCAATCGGCTTCAGACCATTTGAAAAGGAGAAAATCAATTATGGCAGTATTTGGATTACACAAGCCGAACAACGCAAACGGAAGATTTGTCTATCTTTCGTCACACAAGACTTATTCCAGCGAAGATTATGCCAAGCATAGCTACAAGCTCTATCTGACAGATGAACTGGACAAGGACGAGCACGGACGTATTTTCACTTATTATCGTCTTCATGCAATGGATGCACACTCCCCTGAGCAGGCCATGCGCTACAGCATCTGCTGTCCGAAGTGCGGCGCTATCCTGCGCCAGATCGGAAGAAGTCTTAATTATCACGACCTTGGGCTCTATGAGTGCCCGGTATGCAGTGCAGAAAAAGAAGGGAGAAACTGATATGGGTATCTATAACGCGGTCGGCGCGGCCTATGAGACCGCATTCTGGAAAGCAATGAAAACACACGTCATTGACCGTGCCACTATGGAGAACGGAAGAAGCACGGATACGGACGCATATTACCTTCCTCTCGGGAAACAGAGTGAGATGGAAAACGCGCTCACAAAGGAAGATTCATTCCGCAGAATTGCAACCTTCATCCGGGCATACGATCACGACAGCAGGATCCTCGCCTGTGATACCGAGGACACGGCTGCCTTCATTAAGGAAACTGAGGTAATTCCTGCCGTAGACGGACAGCAGGATTTCTCCAAGACATCTGTTGATGTCTACAAGCTGGCGGCGCTTGTCTCTTTCGATGAAGATTTTGTAAATGATTCCGCCTTTGACTTCCAGAAGATCCTTCTGAGAAGGATCGCCCGGGTTATGGGAAAAGGCGAAGAGAAAGCCTTCGTCAATGGCACCGGCAGCGACGAGCCGACCGGCATTCTGCATGAAGAAAAAGGCGCTCCGGCGAATGTCGAGACTGTGGCGCTTACCTTCGACGACATCATCAAACTGTACTTTTCCATTGAAGTCGAGTATCGGGATCACGGCACCTGGCTGATGAACGACAAGACAGCACTTACCCTTCGTTCCATGAAGGACAGCGCCGGAAATTACCTGTGGAGAGGGTCGGATGATCTGCTCTTAGGCAAGCCTGTCGTCATTTCCAACTTCATGCCGAATGCAGAAAGCGGAAAATCCCCGGTTGTATTCGGAGACTTCTCCTACTACTGGATCGTCTGCCGTAAGCCGGTATCTGTTCGTATCCTGCGCGAGCTGTATGCCCTGCAGAACAAGATTGGCTTTGTCGGGACAGAATATCTGGATGGAAAGCTCATCCGCCGTAAGGCAGCAGGACGCATTCTGGTAAAGTGACAGCCCCCTGTGGCAGACATACGCGCAGAGCGCCTTTAATACCCCGTTTGAACCGAAAAAAACGCTCACGAGAGGGGGCGGCGGTCACGTAGGCGATTCCCTTTTACGATAATGACCGCCCCTGCCCTTTATTTTGCAGAGGGCATTCCGCAAAAAATCTGAAAGGAAGGAGGTACAGCGGATGAATGCTGAAACGCAACATGTCACCGAGAGAAACATCGGCGGCATTACCTACATCATCGAATCGGTAGCCAGTGAATCCGCTAAAGAGACAGCCTATGACAAAATACGAAAAATAATCCTGAATTATTCATCGAGGTTGGGGTTTCCCAAACCAACGCATGAAATTCTTAAAAAATCGAATCGGGATTTTTGAAACCGCTTTATCAACATAAAAATGGGCGCACTAATCCATCTGTCAAAAATG
>Ga0256406_1004462_pt1 | contig 15994 bp, 14 predicted proteins | sample RumenRJG_03DNA_FD_185986 | JGI IMG/M metagenome (GOLD analysis project Ga0256406, IMG submission 185986) | Bovine rumen microbial communities from Lethbridge, Alberta, Canada - RJG_03 | ecosystem: Host-associated > Mammals > Digestive system > Stomach > Rumen | place: Canada: Alberta | collected... | reverse complement strand
ATTCGTGAGTTTGATAAGCTTCCGGAAGCATGCCAGGCGTATGTCAACTTCATTGAAAAGGAAATCGGATTCCCTATCACCATGGTATCCAATGGTCCCGGACGCGAAGACATCATCATGCGCAAACCACAGCTCTAAAATACTTCTAAAAAGATTAGAGGCATGATTTCAATGGGCAATCCATTAACCAGAGGCGCCTGGAAAGAGATTGATCTAGGCGCTTTGCATCACAACATTCAAGAAATACAGCAGCATGTCGGCGCCCATCCTCTGATGGGCGTCGTCAAAGCAGATGCTTATGGGCACGGTGCTGTAGAAACTGTCCGTGTCCTGCAGCGCTGCGGCGTCCGGCGTCTGGCAGTCGCTACGATCGAGGAAGGTCTGCAGCTTCGAAAAGCAGGCGTAACAGATCCTATTACTGTTCTAAGTTCCTGCCCCGCTGACGCAGCACCATTGCTTGCAGAACAAAACCTGCAGCCTTTAATCGGTTCCCTTGCAGAAGCGAAACAATTTGCATCCTACCTGCCGCACGGTACAACGCTGAACATTTTTGCTGCTATCGATACCGGCATGTGCCGCGTCGGTCTGCCGGCTGAGGATCCGGGAACGATAGAGGATCTTCTTTCAATTTTTGCCTTGGATTCTCTCCAATGCGAAGGTCTGATTTCTCATTTTGCTGCGTCTGACGAGGAGGATCTCTCCTTTACTGAACTGCAGCATCGTCGGTTCACGCAGTGCGCTGAACAGCTGCGCACACGCGGTATCCATCCGAAGACACTCTGCCTTGCCAACAGCGCTGCTATTATGGCATATCCGGCCTCCTGGCACGATCTGGTCCGCCCCGGCATCATTCTCTACGGCCTTTATCCTTCCAGTGCGGTTGATCGAACTGTGCTGGATCTCCATCCGGTTATGCAGGTTAAAGCCAGAATTATGCGCCTCCGCCTGGTGGAAGATGCAACCCCCGTCAGCTATGGATGCACCTATCACAGCAAGGGAAAACGCTTGATTGCTACGCTTCCCCTCGGTTATGATGACGGCTATTTTCGTTGTCTTTCCTCGCGCTGCCGCGTTATCATAGGCGGCCGCTATGCACCGCAGGTGGGAAGAATATGCATGGATCAGTGTATGGTTGATGTAACAGACATCCCCCATGTTAAAACAGGCGATGTGGCTGTCATCATGGGCAGCGATCAGGGACTATCTGTGACAGCAGATGAACTGGCAGAACGCTGTTCGACGATCAATTATGAAATCGTCTGCGCCTTTGGCCATCGCCTCCCTGCTGTCTATATCAATCGCTGATTTCAGCACCCGCTTTCACATCCGACAATTTTAAGAACAGAATCACGGCATTTTTTTGGCTTTGCCGTGATTTTGTTTACTTGCATTCTAATTACTTGTATTCTGATTCTCTGTATTCTGATCCCCTGCGGCTGATTCTGAAGATCACTCTTCTCTTTCTCTGCTCTGCCGCAGGCATTATCTCTGCGTTATTAATAATATGCGTCATTTGAGCTGCATCCAAAGGACCTTTTCTTTATACATAGAGTTCATACATAGAGATCTATAGATCTCATATGCAGATACTTCCGGCGGTGCTTGATCCAGGACTTCTTCATACATAGAGATTAATACTTAGAGATGTAAAGACGTATGCTCATAAACATACTACCGGCGACATACTTCCGGCTGCCATGCTTAAACATTAAGGCTTGATGTAATGATGGCCTTCCTTCAGCAGATATTGGTCACAGCCATCCGGAACGATATAGACAATCTGTCCCCGGTAAGTGTCTCCCGGATAAAAATCATATCCTGCAGGCTGGCTTCCCGTCTCATAGGTCTCGCCGATTCCTTTGTACTCTACGCCATGGTAAGTAATGCTGTTCTTCCCTGCTTCATCCGTAATAGAAAAGGACAGCTGTGGTTTTCTTATACCGTATTCTTCTGCCGGGAAGGATGAAGGATAGCGTACACTATAGTCAGCCACTGCATACATCATTCCCTTTCCCGGAGAAGAGGCCAGTGTATTCTCTCCTGCTGAAAGATTGTACTTTTCAATAATTTTCTTTGTCAAATCGGATTTTGTTGTAATCTTCTCGATTTTGTAGCTTACCTGATGTTTCTTTTTGTCCGCTTCTGATCGCACAGATGTTTTGATCGTTTCACCCGGCCTATATGTATTCTTTATCTTCTCGCTGCTGCTCGCTGTGTTTTTTGAGGCTGTACTGCAGCCGCTGTTCCCTGCGTCACATCCAGCTACCATAAATATAAGGCAGAGCGTTAAAAAACACGCGATCACTGCACGGGCAACGCCCTTATGTTTCACGTGAAACCTCCTACAGACTGCGAAGCATTTCAATCAGCCGTTCCATTTCATCTTTGCTGTAGTACTCTATTTCGATTTTGCCTTTTTTTCCGGCATGTTTAAGAGAAACCTTTGTCCCGAGAATTGTTTTTAATTCATCCTCCAGCTGAAGTACATCGGGACTTTTCCTTACTTTACGCGGTTTTGGCGTTCTTCTTGTTCCACCGTTTCTAACCAGTTCCTCCGTCTGCCGCACAGAAAGCCCTTCCCGAACGATACGTCGTGCAGCCTTGCGCTGCACGTCCGCCGTAGGAAGTGAAAGAAGCGCACGTCCGTGCCCGCTGCTGATTTCCCCAGAATCAATCATCTGCTGCACATCTTCAGGAAGATTCAGAAGACGAAGCATATTACTGATATAAGGACGGCTTTTGCCAATACTGCGAGATACCTGCTCCTGCGTCATACCATACGTAGCAAGCATGCTTTTGACGCCCTTGGCTTCCTCGATGGGATTCAAATCCTCGCGCTGCATATTCTCAATGATAGCAAACAAGGCCAGCTCCTGTTCCGTCAAATCTCTTATGATTGACGGGATTTCCTTCATGCCGGCAAGTCTTGCCGCACGCCAGCGACGTTCTCCAGCGACGATTTCATAGCCCTTCTCAATTCTGCGAAGTACAACAGGCTGAATCAAACCGTTTTCCAGGATAGAGTCTGCAAGCTCGTGCAGCTTTTCCTGATCAAAGGTCTTCCTGGGCTGATTCTCATTAGGTTTAATATCATCAAGAGGAATATTTAAGATGCCGTTCTCGTGCTTTGACTCTGATGTCGGCAGTTCCGTATCAATTTCCCCAAACAGGGCATCCAGTCCTCTTCCCAGTCCTTTATTTTTCTTTCCACTCATTGTTCATTCTCCAGACTGAGGAACTCCTCCGCAAATTCCCGGTAAGCCTCAGCGCCGCGGGATCGCGGATCATACTGAAAAATCGGCATGCCATAGCTGGGCGCCTCAGCAAGACGGACGTTCCTGGGAATGACGGTGGTATAAACTTTATCCTTGAAATATTTCTTTACTTCCTCTACTACTTGAATAGACAAATTTGTTCTTCCGTCAAACATGCTCAGAACGACACCCTGAATCTGAAGATGCGGATTTAAATTTCTCCTGACGATATTGATCGTGTGCATCAGCTGACTCACACCCTCCAGCGCATAGAATTCACATTGAATCGGAATAAGAACGGAATCGACCGCAGTAAGGGAATTGATCGTCAAAAGTCCAAGTGAGGGAGGGCAGTCAATGAAAATATAATCATATTCACCTTTCACGAGATCCAGTGCCTTTTTCAGTCTCTTTTCCCTCTGATCCATCTTGACCAGTTCCACTTCTGCACCTGCAAGCTGCACACTGGCCGGTATGATATACAATCCTTCTGTCGATGTGGGAAGGATAGCGCTATGCACATCAAGGTCTTCCTCGAGAAGCAGCTCATAGGTAGTGTATTCCAAATTCTTTTTGTCAATACCTAGTCCGCTGGTTGTGTTTCCCTGCGGATCGATATCAAGAACAAGAATTTTCTTTCCCATCATAGCAAGAATCGCTGCAAGATTAATATTGGTCGTCGTTTTGCCGACGCCACCTTTTTGATTGAATATTGCAATGGCCTTTCCCAAAGTGATTCCTCCTCATTCGATGACTCGTGCCCTGCTCATACACTCAACTATCTTATTATAACGTACCAGGCCTGCTTGTCCACAAACAATTTGTCACATATACCGATGTTTCACGTGAAACATTAATGAACATAGGCTAACCGGCAGAGAAAATGCTATACGCTGCAAAGCAAGAGATTTAAATGCGGCAGATTCAAATATATAAAATTATATATCAAATTACTGAAGGAATCTATGAAGATCAAAACCCAAAGAAAAAATCACAATCAAAAAACAAAGCCAAAATCCAAGGCAAAAATTCTATGACCAATAAAACAACCATTTCATCACGACATTTCCAAAAAGCAAACAGCTGATTCGGCATATAAAGTATATATCACTGCCGCGGAATTGATGTTCAAAAAAAGAACAGAAAGCAATAGGGAAATGCAGAGATCCAGCGAATTACCGATTCAGAGATTAAACAAGCAGGAACTAATCGAGCAAGGAATGCAGCAAGGAGAAACAGCATCACAAAACAGCCGATCACAGGAACGATCAAAATGATTATAGCCGCCATCACACAGCATCACCATCTCATTATCTTTTTTAAGGTACGCAGACTACAGAGGATCCTTTACGATCTTTCGGTTACTGCGCGGATACTGCTTCGGTGTGCTTTTATCCTTACGGATCATTAAAATTTTGCGCCCGTCATTTTCATAAGGAGAAGATACCGAGCAGATATGCTTTGCACCAAGAACCCGGAGAGCACGCGCCGAAGAAGCAAGTTCATCCGCCGCACTGGATCCTTTATAGGCACAGAACCATCCACCCTTTCGAACCAAAGGAAGACAGTATTCGCTGAGCACCGGAAGAGAAGCCACCGCACGGCTGACACAAAGATCAAACTGACCCCGGTACTTCGTCTGGCGGGCAATTTCCTCAGCTCTTCCATGCACCACAACAACATTGTCTATGCCGAGTGCGAGACAGACTTCCTCTATAATGCGCAGACGTTTTTTTAACGCATCCAGCAGCACCACCTGCTTCCTCGGAAAGAGGATCGCAAGAGGGACGCCGGGAAAGCCGCCGCCGGTACCAACATCAATAATGCTGTGCGCAGAAAGAAAAGCCTTATGATCAGCCGGAACGTAGGCATCTATATAGTGCTGACGCAGGAATGCTTCTCTCTCTTTAATCGCCGTAAGATTAACTTTTTCATTCCAGGCAAGTATGTCATCGCGATACTGCAGCAGCTTCTCCAGCTTCCACTCAACATCCGGACATATTTCGCCATCCGGGCCCGCTTCGCCGTCTTTCGTCGCCGGCTTCTCATCAGCAGGCAGCGCATCCGAGGAAATCTCTCTGCCTGCCGGGCCGGCAGAGCTTGCCGCCGTATCACTGCAAAGTGCATCGATTTCCTGTATTCTCTTTCTCAAAAGATGAACAGCAGAATTATCACTCATCCTCTTCTCCTCTCTCTTTCGAGATAGATCAGCAAAACATTGATGTCAGCTGGCGAAACCCCGGAAATTCTTGATGCCTGTCCTACAGACAGAGGCCGAATCCGGTCCAGCTTTTGTTTAGCTTCATTGCGCAGCCCTTCAATGACCATATAATCAATCGAATCAGGAATTTTCTTGTCCTCAAGCCGCTTAAATTTATTGATCTGTGCGATCTGTTTCGAAATATAGCCGGCATACTTGATCTGCACAGCCGTCTGCAGAGCAGCATGACGCGAAATAGGCGGGCGGTCAGGATCGATGGCAGCAAGATTTTCGTAGGTAACTTCCGGGCGCTTGAGCAGCTCAGCCAAACTGGTCTTGCTCTTGATCGGTGAGGTGCCGATAGAACGAAGAAAAACCTCAGCAGCAGACGGCGCAACATAGGTTGTTTGAAGACGATGCGTCTCCTCCTCCACCTGCATCTGTTTCTGCAGATAGCGCTGATACCTTTCTTCGGTCACCAGTCCCAGGCGGTAGCCCTTCTCTGTCAGCCTGGCATCCGCATTATCCTGACGCAGCATCAGACGATACTCTGCACGACTCGTCATGATACGGTACGGCTCATTGGTTCCCTTCACAACCAGATCATCAATAAGCACACCGATGTACGCCTCGCTGCGATCTAAAACAAACGGATCCTTTCCCTCCACCAAAAGCGCTGCATTGATACCAGCCATCAGCCCCTGCGCCGCAGCTTCCTCATACCCGGAACTGCCGTTGAACTGTCCGGCGCAGAAGAGGTTCTGTATTGTCTTATTCTCCAGAGAAGGCTTAAGATCCAGAGGATCGATACAATCATATTCGATAGCGTAGCCGCTGCGAACCATCCGCATATGCTCGAGTCCGGGAATGGTCTTATAAAAAGCAAGCTGCACATCAATTGGCATGGAAGTGGACATGCCCTGCAGATAGACTTCGTCCGTGCTTTTCCCCTCCGGCTCAACAAAGAGCTGATGCCGCTTTCTATCAGAAAAACGATGTACCTTATCCTCAATAGAAGGACAGTATCTGGGACCAATGCCCTCGATCTGTCCTCCGAAGAGCGCCGAACGGTCAAAGTTTTCCCGGATAATCCGATGCGTCTCCTCATTGGTATAGGTAAGCCAGCAATCGATCTGATCCACATCCAGATGTTCGTTCATAAAGGAAAAAGGCGTAATAACCTCATCTCCGTGCTGCGGCTCCATCTTGTCATGATCCAGGCTGGATCCGAGCACCCTGGCAGGGGTTCCTGTCTTGAATCGCCGCATGGGAAGGCCCAACGCACGCAGGTTATCAGCCAGGGAGACAGACGGTGCCAGGCCGTTAGGACCGCTGCTGCAGCTGCTGTCGCCGATAAAAACCCGTCCATGCAGGTAGGTTCCCGTACAAAGAATCACCGTCTTTCCAAGGTAGCAGGCATGCGACGTCATCTCAACGCCGGTGACGCAGCCCTCCTCAACGAGCAGGGAAGCAGCTTCTCCCTGAAAAAGATCAAGATTATCCGTAGATTCCAAGGTACACTTCATTTCTGTATGGTAAAGATGCTTATCCGCCTGGGCACGGAGCGAATGAACCGCCGGTCCCTTGGCGCGATTGAGCATCCGCATCTGAATCATCGTTTTGTCAATATTCAGACCCATCTGCCCGCCCAGCGCATCGATCTCCCGCACCAGATGGCCCTTGCCTGTGCCGCCGATGGAAGGGTTGCAGGGCATCATGGCCACGGAATCAAGATTCATCGCCAAAAGAAGCGTCGAGTGACCCATTCTGGCAGATGCTAAAGCGGCCTCGCAGCCGGCATGCCCTGCCCCCACAACGATCACATCATAGCTGCCCAAGACATATTGTGTATTTTGCTGGTTCATCGATTTTCACCTTCATCATTAACTAGCTACATCGCTGCTTATACGCAGCGGCTTACCCACCGTTACTTACCGAGACAAAATCTGGAGAACACCTCCTGGATGATATCGTCGCTGACGCTTTCTCCAAGGATTTCACCCAGTCTGTCGTAGCCTTCGTGCACATCAATTTCAATCAGCTCAAGCGGTTCCCCGCCCGCTGCAGCATCTATCGCATCAGCCAGCGCATGCGAAGCATCCCGCAGAAGCTGTTCATGACGTGCATTCGTAACGATAGTACTGTCCTGCTGTACTACGCCGCCGCAGTGCACCATGGCAGTCACTTCATTCTCAATGGCATCAATCGACACCTGCTCTTTCATCGACGTACGAAGAATCACCGCATCCGGAAGAAGGCTTCCTATCTCTTCCTCAGACACAAATTTTCCCTCATCCTTTTTGTTAATCAGTACCATCGCTTTGCGTCCGCGGCATCGATCTAAAAGAAAATAGTCCTCTTTGGTCAGAGGTACAGATCCATCCACCATCAAAACAATGAGATCCGACTGATTGAAGCTGTTCTTGCTTCTTTCAATGCCAATTTTCTCGATGGTATCCTCTGTTTCCCGAATGCCGGCAGTATCTGTCAGACGCACCGGGATACCGTGTATGCTGAGACTTTCCTCAATGGTATCCCGGGTGGTACCGGGCACATCGGTAACGATGGCACGGTTTTCTCCCAGTAAAGCATTCATCAGCGAAGACTTGCCCACATTAGGACGACCGATAATAGCAACGCGCAGCCCATCCCGGATAATACGTCCGGTATCCGAAGAAGCAAGCAGGCGGTCGACCGACTTTTTCACATCGTCCAGCTGCGCCTGCATCCGCTCATAGATAATCTCTTCGATATCCTCGTCAGGATAATCGATATTCACCGTCATATCTACCAGAAGATCCATCAGATTTTGACGCATCGTGTGAATCTCATCAGAAAGTCTGCCCTGCAGCTGCTCCAGCGCAACGTCAAAGGTAGCATCGGTCTTGGCACGAATTAAATCCATCACCGATTCAGCCTGTGAAAGATCAAGCCGGCCATTAAGAAAAGCACGCTTGGTAAATTCGCCGCGTGCCGCGGGAGAAGCGCCGTACTGATAGCAAAGTGAAAGAATCTTGCGCAGAGAAACCATGCTTCCATGGGAATCAATCTCCACCACATCCTCTCTGGTATACGTATGGGGTGCCTTCATATAAACGGCCATCACTTCATCCACCTTATGCCTGTCGGCAGGATCCATGATCATGCCATAGTACATCATGCGGCTCACAGGCTGAAAAGCAGTGGCATTGTCGCCGCAGTCCGAAGCATGCTCAGCAGAAGAAACACCGGCAGAGGAAACATTTCCTGTCCCCGCCGGCACAAAGATCTTCTGCAGCACATGAAGCGCTTCCGCACCGCTTATCCGAACGATGCCGATACCGCCTTCTCCAAAGGCCGTACTGATGGCGGCGATGGTTTCATTTTCACACATGCCGTGTTCCTTTCTCTCTCCAGCTCATCCTTCCAATCTTCCCGGCCTGAACAATGCAAGCAGGCAAAGCAGCCGATTAAAACATCATAAAAACACCATGAAAAAGAAAGCCCGCAGAATAAATCTGCGGGCCATATCTTACTTCAGTTCAATGATCACGCGGCGATAGGGTTCCTCTCCCTCGCTTCTTGTGATCACCCGCTCGTCGTTTTGGAGCTTTGCATGGATGATCATCCTTTCGTAAGGATTCATCGGTTCCAGCCGAACCCTTTTGCCTGTTCTGGCAACCTTGCCCGCCAGACGATCGGCAAGATTTTCCAGGGTTTTCTTTCTCTTGTGCCTGTAGTTTTCCGCATCCAGAACCACACGCATGTAGGAATCCCTGTTTTTGTTAATCACGAGACTGGTCAAATACTGAATGGCATCCAGCGTCTGGCCGCGCTTGCCGATGATGGTTCCGGTGTCCTTGCCGGAAATATCAATATAGATATTCTCATCATTCATTTCCGCTTTAAAAGAAAGATGAAGGCCCATTTTTTCCGTGGTATCCTTCAAAAAGTCGATGGCCTCATGCTCATCTACCGGCTGCAGATCCGCAGGCCGGGCCGATGCAGTATCATAGTCACGCTTCGGCTGCGCATTTCTGGGTTTTCTTCCTTTTCTCTTTCTTGAACGATTTTCTCTGGGTTTTTCGGATTCACCGCTTTCCTCAGCAGCACCCGTCTGCACAGAACGGTCTTCCTGTCCGTGAACCACTGCCGGCTTAACCTCCTGCGCTTCCTTCTTCTCCTCTTTGTTTTTCTTTTCCTCAAGAATCTCCGGCTTGATTTCTACCCGTACCTTAGCAAGCTTGGAGCCGAGACCTAAAAATCCTTTCGAAGGTTCCTCCAGTACAGTGACATTGACATCGTCTTTAGAAACCTTCAAATCCATCAATGCTAATGCAACCGCCTCATCGATGCTGTTGCCGTATTTTTCAGAGTAGTTCATTTTCTCTTTCTGCCTCCCTTTTTGCTTTCCCCAAGAAGCTTCTTGCGCATTTGATTAGCGCGCAGATTATAGAAAATCTGTATGATCTGACTGAGACACCAGTAAACGGTCAGACCACCGGGGAAGGCACGACCCATCAAAACAATCATGACAGGAAAGATATACTTCATCATCTTCATCATGCCGCCGGTTCCACCTGCATTACCCGCACCTTCGGTGAATTTCTGCGTCATGGAATAGGATATAAAAGTGGCAATACCTGCCAGAATAGGAAGTACCCATTTATCCGGCTGGCTGAGATCGTTCATCCACAGAAATGACTGATGGATCGCGAAAAGCATATTATCATTGCTGGTATCAATGTAAAGCAGGGGGTTTCTCAGCAGCGCAAAGAGACCGAACAGAATAGGCATCTGAATCAGAAGCGGCAGACAGCCTGCTGCAGGACTGATTCCCTCTTCCTTGTACAGCTCAGCCATCTTGACATTGAGGGTTTCCTTGTCATTGGCATATTTCTGCTGCAGCGCCTTCATTTTCGGCTGCACCTTCGACATGCCGGCTGTCGATTTCATCTGTTTCATATACAGAGGATACAGACAAACTTTGACAATAATCGTAAAGATGACAATGGCAAGACCATAAACACCGGTCCAGTTATAAAGAAGATTGAGGAGCATGCCAAGAGGTTTGGCGATAACTCCAATGATCGTATTCATATAATTAAGCTATTCCTCCACTATTTCAAAGGATCATAGCCGCCGGGATGAAAGGGATGGCAGCGCAGGATCCTTTTGATTCCTAGCCAGCTTCCCTTGAAAAATCCATATTTTTCAAGGGCCTGAATGAAGTATGTAGAGCAGGTTGGAATATAGCGGCAGGTAGGCGGAAACAGGGGAGAAATGAATTTCTGATAAAATCTGATCAGTTTGATCATAATGTTTTTCATTTTCCATGCGCCTCAAATCTCAATTTGCTGTGCCTTACCGCAACAGAAACCGATTTTTTCACCTCGCCGCATTTCCTTCCCACGATCGTATTTCTTGCAATGAAAACAATGTCATATCCTTGCTCCCTAAAGGCGCCCAGGGATCTGACACTCTCCTTCATCAGCCGTCGTGCCCGATTGCGGGCCACCGCATTGCCGACTTTCTTACTGGCAAGGAAGGCGAGTCTGTTATAATCCAAGCCGTTCTTTTTGTAAAAAAGAACAACGTAACGACTACCCGCTGATTTTCCATGCTTATACACGGCAGAAAAATTTCTTTCGCCGCGCAGTACATTCTTTCTTAACATACTTATTCAGAAATAAGCAGCGAAAAGACCTGTCCGAAGATCTCTACCCGAGATCTTTAAGCAGACAAGCTTTTCCTTCCTCTTGCTCTTCTTCTTGCAATGATCTTTCTGCCGCTCTTGGTCTTCATTCTCTGTCTGAAGCCGTGCACCTTTTTTCTCTGCCGCTTCTTAGGCTGATAGGTCATTTTCATAATAATACCTCCGATTCATTAATCATTAAAAATCCACGGATCTAAATTCCAATCCGCATACACATATTTAGAAATTATATCCACTTACCATATTCTTGTCAATTCCACAGTGTTAATCTTCATATCCGGTTGATTTCTCTCTTTCTGCTTTGGCAGCAGACGAAATTTGGTGAAAAAATTATTTTCGACTGCCCTTCTGCATCAAAATATGGTGGTGCTGTTTATTTTGTTAACTGTTTTATCCACAACTTGTGGATAAAATCCACTTTTTCCCCCGTTTTTGCAATCCGCTTTTCCGGTTGCTTGTGGATAACATATTGAGTATTATTAATGATAAAGGACGAAAAGAAAAGGATGGAGTAGTTAATGAACATACAGGAAAATTGGGAAAGAACACTGGAATCACTGCAAAATGACCTTTCTCCAACTGTTTTTGAGGCATGGTTTGAGAATCTGAAACTCATTTCGTCGGATGAAGCCAGCGGCATACTATATATTGGTACTGACGTTCCCTTTATTTTGGACACCATTAACAACCGCTACCTTTCCCTTCTGCAGGGAGCTGTGAAATATATCTTTGAAAAAGATTATAAAGTTGTGATGAAGCTCATCGAAGAAGAGGAACCGGAAGCACCAAGCGGCAGCGGCAGCATGGCGCCCGTGCATGAGGAACCCGATGAGGAATTCTACTTGAATCCAAGATTCAGCTTCGATTCCTTTGTCGTAGGAAAAAATAATGAATTTGCTTACTCTGCTGCCCTTGCCGTCGCAGAAAATCCGGCAAAAAAATATAATCCCCTGTTCCTTTACGGCGGCAGCGGTCTGGGGAAAACGCATCTGATGCACGCCATCGGCCACTACATTCTCAAGAACTTCGACAACAAAAGGGTACTCTATGTCTCCTCCGAAATGTTCACCAACGAACTGATCAACGCGATCCGGGATAAAGACACTGATTCCTTCAAAAGAAAATACAGAGATATCGACGTATTGCTTATTGACGATATTCAATTTATTGAAGGAAAAGAGCGTACACAAGAGGAATTCTTCCACACATTCAACGCCCTTTACGACCGAAACAGCCAAATCGTCATCAGCAGCGATCGTTCTCCGCAGAAACTGACCAGTCTGGACAGCCGTCTGACATCACGCTTCCTATGGAGTGTATCAGCGGACATTCAGCCGCCTGACTATGAAACACGCGTTGCTATCCTGATGAATAAAGCAGCGAGCGAAAATATAGAAATCAGCGATGATATCAAAGATGTCATCCAGCTGATCGCCTCCAAGATCAAGATCAATGTCAGAGTTTTAGAGGGCGCCTTTACAAGGGTTATCAGTTTTTCCACGCTTCTGAATAAACCCATCAACACGCATCTTGCAAGAGAAGTCCTTACCGACATGCTTTCGCAGAGTGAGATGAAGGTCACAGTGGATCTCATCAAAAAGGTGGTCGCAAAATATTATGACATCACAGTGAAAGATATCGACTCCGCCAAACGTAACAGAATCTATTCCCATCCGCGGCAGATCGCCATGTATTTATCCAAAGAGATGACAGATCGGTCTCTTCCGAAGATCGGTGAATCTTTCGGCGGCAAGGACCATACCACCGTCCTACATGCCTGCAAGAAGATCACCAAAGAGATGGAAGAAGATCAGGAGATGCAGGAGACCATTGAAGAATTGATGAAAATCATTAATGAAAGCTGACTTATCCACAAGAATTGTTGATAAACAATCCCGTTTTATCAACAATTAATGCACAGGAAAGATTATTGAAATTACAACGGTCATAGAGGTTTTCCACAGTTTTCACATCCCCTATTACTATAATTACTACCAAATAAATATATACACAGGGAATAAAATCAGTGAAGACAGACAGCCTCAATAAAAGAAAGGATTACACAAATGAAATTCACATGCAGTCAAACAGCATTATCCAAAGTGATCAGCACCGTCTCTAAAGCTATCAGCAAACGAACCACGATCCCGGCTCTGGAAGGTATCCTCCTGCAGGCAGGGAATGACAACTCGTTGATGATGACTTCTTCGGACATGGATTTCAGTATCGAAACAAAGATACAAGCCGATGTGGAAGAAGAAGGTCAGATTATTGTCATGGCACGGCTGTTTCAGGAAATTGTCAGAAAGCTTCCCAGCGAGGATATTACTATAAGCTGCCAGGATGATGAAAAAGTGACCGTCAATACCACGAATTCCCGCTTTGATATCATTGGTCTTTCTGCTGATGAATTTCCCAGTATCGGCCGGCTTGAAAATATCGAAGCAGAGCTTTCTTTCAACAGGCAACTCCTGCGCAGCATGATTGCACGTACCCAGTTTTGTGTCAGCAATGATGAATCCCGCGGCATTATCACGGGCATTTTAATGGAACTGGAAGAAAATGAAATGCACATGGCATCGCTCGACGGATTCCGCATGGCGGTAGCCAGAGAGGAAATGCACAGCGAAAAGCCTCTTTCCATCGTTATCCATGGAAGAATCATGAACGAAATCAGCAAAATTCTTGGAGAAAGCGATGACGAAGATGAAACAGTCCGTCTTTTGCTCGGCGATAAGAAGGCAGCTTTGATCATGGGGGAAACCACGATGATCATGCGCTTGATGGAAGGTAAATTCATTCAGTACAAAGATATCTTAAAGAATGCTGACACGACGGAGGTGATCGTTGACAGAAGAGCACTTTCCGATGCCGTCGAACGCGCTTCTCTGCTTGCCAAGGAAGGCAAGAATAATCTTGTCATTCTGCAGATCGCTGATGATCAGATGATTATTCTTTCCACCTCGGAAAAGGGAAAGGTCAAAGAAGAAATCAATATCGACATGAAAGGCAAAGATCTGGAAATCGGCTTTAACTCCAAGTATCTTCTTGATGTTCTCCATGCCATCGATGATGATGAGGTGATGCTCCGCATGGAAACACCAACATCGTCCTGCATTGTGCGTCCGCTTGAGGGGGATGTTTATGAATATCTGATTCTGCCTGTAAGGATTCCGTCCAACTGATTATGATCATTGATTCGATTCATCTACAAGATTTTCGCAACTTCAAAGATGAAAAGGCTGTATTCTCCCCTGCCCTGAACATCATCATCGGCGAAAATGCACAGGGAAAGACCAACCTGATGGAAGCCATCTATCTCACTTCCTTCGGCAAGTCTTTTCGTACGCGCAACGATCAGGAAATGATACGGTTCGGTGCCGATTTTTGCAGGGTCAGCGCTGCCTTTTCCGAGATGGATGCAGACAAAATCCAGGTGGTCATCGGACGGGACGGAAAGAAAGCTGCGATGATCGACCGCAGGAAGATCGAAAAAACTTCGCAGCTCCTCGGACAGGTTATATGCATCGCCTTTACACCCGAAGATCTGAAGATCGTCAAGGAGGATCCGGCAAGACGCAGAGAATTCATCGATCGCGAACTATCCAGGATCAGCCGTGCCTATCTGGAGGATCTGAAGACGTATCGCAAGGCGCTGCAGCAGCGCAATGCAGCGCTCAAGGAACAGACGTTTCGCGGAAATCAGGATGAAGCACTGGATATCTGGGATGAAATTCTGGCTGCAAGCGGTGCAGAGATCATTGAGAGAAGACGGCGGTTTCTTGCGGAAATTTCGCAGGTAAGCAGCAGAATTCATCGCGGCATCACAAACGGAAGAGAGGAACTGCAGGTTTCCTACAGCTGCAGCATTCCCCTTTCTCTGCAAAAGAAAAAGATACGTGAAACCCTCTATGAAACATTACGCGAAGAACGATCCAAAGACAGGGAAAGAGGATTTACGGGAAAGGGACCTCACAGAGACGATCTGATTCTCTCGATTAATGAAGTGAATGCACGCAAATTCGGCTCGCAGGGACAGCAGCGCACGGCAGCGCTTTCGCTCAAGCTTGCGGAAATTGATATTGTCCGAAAGACCACGGGACAAAATCCTATCCTGCTTCTCGATGATGTACTCTCTGAACTCGATGTGGAACGGCAGCAATACATGATCGAGACATTAAAGGATGTGCAGATGATGATTACCACGACTGAGGTGGGAAGCCAGGTGGAAAAAGAACTGGCTGATGCCGAAAGAATCCGCATTTGCAGGGGCAAAGTAGAAGCATGAACGAGAAAAAAGCTGCAGGATGCAGCGGCAGAATATAAACCATCTGCTCCATTTTGACATTTATATTTGACTTATACGTTTATTTTAAATAGCCTTCCTGCGGCTATTTTCTTGATTTAAAGAGGTTTTTATAAAAAAGAGTGCTTGGAAAACCGGAAAAATGCTGGAATTGAAAAATAAAGCTTCTTAATGTATAATAACTCTTAATGTTGCTTAATATGGTAGAGGTGTAATGGTACATGACGGAAGAAAGAAATACTCAACAATATAACGCGGAACAAATTCAGGTTTTGGAGGGGCTGGAGCCTGTCAGAAAACGTCCGGGCATGTATATCGGATCGACAGGTGAAAAGGGTCTGCACCACCTGGTCTATGAAATTGTGGATAATTCGGTGGATGAAGCTTTGGCAGGCTATTGTTCCACGATCCGTGTGACAATTCAAGAGGATAATTCCATCAAAGTTGAAGATGACGGGCGCGGCATGCCTGTGGATGAACATCCCAAGATGAAGCTGCCTGCCGTCGAAGTCATTCATACTGTTCTGCACGCCGGCGGC
>Ga0256406_1004460_pt1 | contig 16000 bp, 15 predicted proteins | sample RumenRJG_03DNA_FD_185986 | JGI IMG/M metagenome (GOLD analysis project Ga0256406, IMG submission 185986) | Bovine rumen microbial communities from Lethbridge, Alberta, Canada - RJG_03 | ecosystem: Host-associated > Mammals > Digestive system > Stomach > Rumen | place: Canada: Alberta | collected... | reverse complement strand
TAGGGAACTTTGTCTGTACTTTTTTGGAAAATTCGTTTTCTGGCTCCATTTTCTCCTTTGTGGACCTGAACGAGGCGTTGATTTTTTGGGACCCGTGTGGGTCAAAATATTTATTCAGTGAACACTATTTATCTTTTATTCTTTATTTATCTGTTTTGTGGTTGCCTTGCCTTTCGGCTTGGCTTCCAACCACTTATAAGCAATCTTCGTGCCCATTTCCAGTTTGTGTACAAAGTGCAGCCTGTACTGACAATTAGACAGCTCTGCATGACTGATGAGCAATCGATATGAAGGAAGTATAAAACGAAACGCACGCCTCCCGTCTGGTGAGAAGCGTGCGTTTCCGTATGATTGTCTATGAAATAATTGTCGTCAGCCAGCTATGAAGTTGATGATGAAGAGGATGCTGAGGATGATGAGCGTGGCATTGAGTTGCTTCCATTGCATCGTACAGGCCTTGATAATGACATAGCTGAGGATGCCCAGGCAAATCCCGTCTGCGATGCTGTAGCACAATACCATAGTGATCATTGTGATGAAGGCTGGGAAGGCTTCACTGACGTCGCTGAGGTCGATCTTCTTTACCGAGTCGAGCATCAGAACGCCGACAAGCACCAGCGCGCCACTCGTGGCTGAGCTGGGGATGAGCAGGAAGCAGGGCGAAAGGAAGAGCGACAGCAGGAACAGCATACCCACCGTGAAGGCCGTCATGCCCGACTTTCCACCTTCGGCAATACCGGAAGCACTCTCCACGTAGGTTGTGATGGTTGAGGAACCCAGCATGGCGCCGCAGGTCGTTCCGATGGCATCGCTCATCATGGCCTCCTTCACGTGAGGGATGGTGCCGTCGGGACGCACGATTCCCGTCTTGTAGGAGAGTCCTACGATTGTGCCGATGGTATCGAAGATGTTGACAATGAGTAGGCTGAAGATTACGAGCAAGGTCTTGATGGTGAAGAATCCAGTGAAGTCGAAGTGGCAGAACACGGGGCTGACGCTTTGTGGCAAGGATACGGGTAGCCAATTGGACGGAATCTGCGTGACGCCCATCGGAATACCCACCAAGGTGGTGATGATGATAGCGTAGAAGAGCGCCCCCTTGATGCCACGGGCCATCATGATGCCGCTGACTAGAATGGCAAAGATACCGAGCAGACTCACGGGAGTGAAGGCGCCAAGACCAACAAACGTGGAACTCTTGGCCACGATGATGCCCGCGTTCTTGAGTCCGATGAAGGCGATGAACATACCGATTCCCACCGATATGGCGAAGCGTATATTCTTAGGAATGCTCTCCATGATCATTTCGCGCACGTTGAAGAAGGTGATGAGGATGAACACAACGCCTTCTACGAGCATGATGGCCAATGCCTGCTCCCAGGAGTAGCCCATGGCCTGACACATGGTGAAGGCGAAAAACGCATTCAGTCCCATGCTCGGTGCCTGGGCAAAGGGCAACTTAGCCATGAAGGCCAGCAACAGCGTGGCGATGGCTGCGGCCAGGGCGGTTGCGGTGAACAGGGCGGCGCGGTCCATGCCCGTGGTCGATAGGATGGCGGGATTGACGGCGAGGATGTAGCTCATGGTGAGAAATGTGGTCAGTCCGGCCACAATCTCCGTTTTCACCTGCATCGTAGACTTGTCAAATCCCAGTGCCTTCTCTAAAAAACGGCTCATAATCTTATTGTATATTCTGCTGTATAACCGGACATTTCATCTTCGTCTGCCGGAGATGGCTTGTCCTTTCAATATTTCTATTAATTTGTATGCTTATCTTTAGCGCTCCGAGGTGGAATAAAGAATTTCGATAGTCCCGTTCTGTACTCAGTATTCGGCTCCTTCTTGCGACGGCTTGCCGTGAGTTAAGTGGTTCTATTCTTGAAACTTATCTTGTTCGACATCATAATGTTCCATATCTTTATCCATGATCCGCGTCATCGTCTTGTAGAATTTATGTTGAACGAAAAGCTGGCTGTAAAGGCTCACGATCCTTATCACTCTGTAGGTACGATGGGTCTTGTCGAGATAGGAGAGGAAGAAGTAGGTGCCAACAGTTGTGATGAAACTCGTCAGAACGACAATGATGAACTGCACCGTCACGCTGGCTCCGAGCCAAAAGCTCAGAAAAAAGGATAGAACGTTGATGAACTCCAGGGTGATGATGCACGCGGTCGTGCCGATGTGGGAGAATCCTAACCGGATGAAAACGTGGTGCAGATGGGTCTTGTCGGCAACGAAAGGAGAACCGCCATGATAGATGCGCAGCAGCATGACCCGCACGGTGTCGAAGACCGGGATGCTCAGAGCTGCCAGGCAAAAGGCAATGACTCCGAGATCGGGGTAGGCCCTGCTGACGCGTGAGGTGTTGTCGATGGTGCGCATGCAAAAGATGCATAAGATGATGCCCATCATCATTGTTCCGGAGTCGCCGATAAACATCTTGGACAGATGCCCAAATACATTCTTGAAAAAGAAAGGTACAAGCGCCCCCATTGTGGCGAATGCCATCACGGCCATGGTGAAGTCGTGGGAATAGAAGAACACGCATCCGAAGACGAAACTGATGAAGATGCCCAGACCCGAAGAGAGTCCGTCGACACCGTCTATCATGTTGATGGCGTTGATGATGCCCACGCCAGAGAAGGCGCAAAGCGGCAAGGAAACGTATACAGGCAACTTGCCGATGCCGAAGAGACCATGGAAGTCGTTGATGTTGACCAGGTCCATGATGACGACAAAGCCGATGACAGCAACTTCCAGACAGATTCTTATCCACGGTCGTATGCCGACAAGATCGTCGATGAAGCCCATGAACATCATCACCGTCATGGTGACGACGCACGTGAACAGCGCGTAGGAGTTGAAGACGATGCTGGTGACACCGGCTGAGACGATGATTCCGAAGAATACCGCCATTCCGCCCATAACCGGTACAGGCGTTTTCTGTAGTTTTCGGGCATTTGGATTATCGGTAAGCCCCCGAACAATCGCCATTTTGGCGATAGCTGGATGAATGAGCCAGACGCAAATGAAGGCCACCAGAAATGGAATGATGACCACCTGCATCCACATAGCCATGGTGAAGTGCATAATTTATCTTATTGGCACATAACACTCATTTTTATTCTCATGAATGTGATTGCCATAAATAGTGATATTCTAATTTCGGATACAAAGATAATACAAAACAAGCAAATCTATCAAAGATCTGTATTTTTTGTGTCACACGTGTAATCGAAAGGATATATATTTTTTTAGGCTGTATAGTGTCTCTTTGGGGAAGACTTGTAGGTTGCGATAATATGTGGGTAAGAGATAGCAGAATGAACTGACATGTTGTAGGACGGAAGATGAGAGTTGCTTTTTTCTCCTTAGATTTGATAGCTGATGGTTGGCATTAATGACGGCGAGGATTGCTGCCTCGCATTTCTTGTCCCCGGTACCATCGTAGAGCAGCATCTTTTCTTTAGGCATACCCATATAGCGCACAGTGATGGAGGCGAACACCTGCCATGCTTTTATCAGTCTCATCCGCTCTAAGTCTTTTCGCAATAGGTCCACATTCACCTTATTGCCATGTTGGTAGATGAACAGCATCCAGTCGCATAGTTGCCTCATTCCACATGCCGCACCCATAAAATGGCGGAAGAAGTGGGCAAAGATATAGATGGCGTCAAATTGATATGTAGGAAGATGCAGCATGCCGATAGGTGAGTTCCATTCCACCGGTGGCTTGGAAAACTCGCGATCACAGAAGTCTTTCATATATCTGTCGATATAAGGATTAACACCGCCGCTGATACTTCCATGCAGTTCAACCATCTGACCGTTGATAGAGTAAGCTGAATGTTTTCGCTTCAAGTCTACGTCCGTCTCATTTGGGTCTATTTTCAACAACAGCTTTCTGCCCTTATCGAAAGCTTCGGATGATAAATCAGTAAGCAAGTCGATATCGCCGGCTATTCGGTGTTCAGGGTTGGGATAATTGCGGGCCATGCCTAACCCCTTAAGAATGACTGTATCGCAGCCCTGTTTGTGTAAGTACCATTGAAGCTTTCCCGCAATATTTATAGCCTTACGGTTGTCATCCTCTATGCACTTGACGGTTAACAACATACTTGCAAACAGCGGTTTGGGCGGTCTTAAGTTTGTTGGGAGTTTTGCGACAGCATCAGTAACAATGCCAGGTACACCTTGTTCATTGGCTAATTGGAAGATAGTTTCCCAATGCGCCTTATGAATTTTGCTCGAATCAAGGTTACCCCAGATTCCTGCTCGGAACAGAGTGAAAAAGATTTCCGTGTCTTCAGAATTTAGCCGCATACGGTCGTAGTATTAGGGAGAATATGAATTTCGCAACATGATCTATGCGTCACAAGGATTGTCCTTGCAACGCATAGATATATCATAAATCTTAGTCCCTGCGAAAGATATCTCTCGTATAGACTTTCTCTTTAACGTCGTCAAGGCAAGCATCGTAGCGGTTGGCGATGATGCAGTGGCTCTGCTGTTTGAAGTCGTTGAGGTTGTTGACGATTCTGCTGCCAAAGAAGGTGTCACCGTCTTTCAGTGTAGGCTCATAGATGATCACCTTGGCGCCTTTGGCCTTAACGCGCTTGATGACTCCCTGGATGCTGCTCTGGCGGAAGTTGTCGCTGTTGCTCTTCATGGTCAGCCGGTAGACGCCTACAATGACTTCTTTCTCGCTGCTCTCATTCCAAGAGCTGTTGGAAGTGTAGTATCCGGCTTTTTTCAGTACTTGGTCGGCGATGAAGTCTTTTCGGGTGCGATTGCTGTCAACAATAGCCTGGATGAGATTCTCGGGCACGTCCGCGTAGTTGGCCAACAGCTGCTTGGTGTCTTTGGGCAGACAATAGCCGCCGTAGCCGAAGCTGGGGTTGTTGTAGAACGAGCCGATGCGCGGATCCAGTCCCACACCATCAATGATCTGTCTGGTGTTTAACCCCTTCACCTCTGCATAGGTGTCTAATTCATTGAAGTAGCTCACGCGCAATGCCAGGTAGGTGTTGGCAAAGAGCTTTACTGCCTCAGCCTCGGTGAGGCCCATGAAGAGCGTTTTGATGTTCTCTTCTATGGCTCCTTCCTGCAAGAGCCGGGCAAACGTATGCGCAGCGTTGTCCAGACGCACATTTCCCTCAGGGCGTCCTACAATAATACGGCTGGGATAGAGATTGTCGTAAAGAGCTTTGCTCTCACGCAGGAACTCCGGGGCAAAGATGATGTTGTCGTTGTTGTATTTCTTGCGTACGCTCTCCGTGTAGCCTACCGGTATGGTGCTCTTGATCACCATAATGGCATCAGAATTCACCTTCATCACCAATTCAATGACCTCTTCCACATGACGCGTGTCGAAATAGTTCTTTACCGGGTCATAGTTGGTGGGTGTGGCAATGACAACGAAGTCGGCATCTTTGTATGCCGATTCCCCATCGAGTGTAGCCATGAGATCCAGGTTTTTCTCTGCCAAGTATTTCTCGATATAGTCGTCCTGGATGGGTGACTTGCGATGATTGATCAAGTCCACCTTTTCTGGAATCACGTCGACGGCTTTCACTGTATGATGCTGGCTCAGCAGCGTGGCGATGCTGAGGCCTACATAGCCGGTACCGGCCACAGCTATTCGTAAATCTTCGAAGTTTCTCATATATATAATACTTTCTTTAATCTATTATTATTGTCGCTCTTTATAGGTGATGTTTGCAAAAACTCCTCACTTCTCTCCTTTTATTTTAAAGGATTCTCCTCCGACCGATACCAGTCAATGAACCGGCTGATGCCCTCGTGGAGTTCCACCTTTGGCTTGTACCCTATCTCGTGTTCCAGTTTCGACGTATCCGCGCAGGTCATATACACATCTCCCGGCTGCATGGGAAGCATCTCCATCTTGGCCTTCTTGCCCAAGGCATTCTCGATCTCAGCAATGAAATCCATCAACTTCACGGGATGCGAGCATCCGATGTTGTACACCTTGAAGGCTACACCATTAGGGCACTGGTCAGCCACGGGAGGCTTGTCGAGCGTCATCACCGTTCCGTTGGCAATATCGTCGATATAGGTGAAGTCGCGTATCATGTCCCCATTGTTGAACACCTTGATAGGACGGCCGTGAGTGATGGCATCGGCAAAGAGCATCGGCGACATGTCGGGGCGTCCCCAAGGGCCGTATACCGTGAAATATCTGAGACCGGTGGCCGGAATGTTGTAAAGCTTACTGTAGGCGTGTGCCATCAGTTCGTCACTCTTCTTTGTGGCCGCATAGAAGCTCACCGGACAGTCCGCCTTGTCATCTTCAGAGAAAGGAGCCTTTGCGTTCAGTCCGTAGACCGAGCTTGATGAGGCAAACAGCAAGTGCTCTACAGGATAGTGCCTGCAGCACTCCAGGAGGTTCAGAAACCCAACGATGTTGCTTTGCAGGTAGGCATAGGGGTTCTCGATCGAATAGCGCACTCCGGCCTGAGCGGCCAAGTTTACTACCTCATCGAAGCGCTCTCCGGCGAAAAGGCTGACCATGGCATCCCTGTCGTCGAGCGACATCGGGATGAATCTCACTTTGTCGAACTTACGACTATGGTATTCGCCGTATAGTGCAAAGTCGTTGTTTTCTGTTTCTATTCCAAGCAGACGCAGGTGCCCCCACTTCAATCTGCGGTCGTAATAGTCATTGAGGTTGTCGATTCCCACCACTTCGTCCCCGCGCTGTGCGAGGAGATATGCTATTTTAGACCCAATAAAACCGGCTGCGCCGGTGACCAATATCTTCATTTTTTGTGTTCTGTTCTGATTACCCCCTTATTCTTGTCAGTCATAGTGAGGCTGATCATGGGGAGTGGTGTCGATGAGCCGACTTACTGTTTTCTCAATAAATGCTGATATACCCACGTCCTCAATGTAGTGGGGAAGGCTACCTGTGCAAATCTCAGGCAATAGTTTTCCAACAGCACTGGGTAGGAGATCAGTCCCTCGTGATACATAAATTTGAAAACCTTCATGTGCTCATGGAAATACTTCATCCCTCCACGACGAGCAAACTGGTCAGCCCCGGACCTTACGTTCACCACCACATCAGGGATATTTTGGATGACCACCTTGTTTTTCATCATTCTCGCCCAGAGGTAGAAGTCTTCCTGACGAAAGCGTCCGCTGTAGTTGCCGGCCTCCATGAGGTCGCTCTTGCGGATAATCACCGTTACGTGGTTCACACCGCAACGCGTCTGCATCATCCGGTAGATGCCTTCATTGTCGAGAGGCAGCACACGGCTGTCCACTATATTGTCGGGACTACCGACGAATTCCGTGATCATTCCCCCGACCATGCCGACTTCAGGATGCTCGTCGAACACGCGCATCTGTTTCTCAAAGCGGTCTGGCAGACTGATGTCGTCGCTGTCCATACGGGCGATATAGTCATAGCTGCAGTTGTCACAGGCAATGCGCAGAGCCTCGCCCAATCCGCGGTTTACAGGCTGAGGCAACCATTTTAGTGCTATTCCCTCAACAGCTGCCGCCTCTTTCGCCCTTTGGATACATTTTTCCAAGGCCTCCGGAACAGGACCGTCACCAACAACCACAATTTCCTTTGGCTTAAGCGTCTGCCCAATCACAGAGTCAAGGGCCACACGAAGAAAGGTCGCATCGTCGTTTTTATACACCGACATAGCGACAGATATAGCTTTATTATTCATAATGAAAGTCTGTATTACTTAGGCCTTGTCCATGAAGAGTCTATTTGCCAAACATGAAACCCAAATGACATTAGATATCACCCTTGTTGTACCCATGCATATGAGAGCTGTCAGATCGATGGAGAGGCCGTGAGGAAACGCACGATGATGTAAGAGTTAGTTCATAAGAATCAATGATTCATCTAATGAACCGTCACAGGCCACCGTCGTAATATATATTTTCCTGGCTTTAAATCGGAATGAATCGCACGAGCCGGTGCTCCAACAGCAACAGAACAGGGTGGTATGTTCTTTACAACTACTGCACCTGCACCAATTGTTGAATCATGTCCAACCACGACATCCTCCACCAAAGAGCAATGTGGACCAATATAGACGTTATCACCCACAAAAGCTGCACGGATTTCATTGGAGCCTATAGATAAAAACTGGCTTACATTGACATTATTGCCAATAACTGCAGTATGATTAATAATGATACCAAAAGGATGGCCGATAAAAAAGCCATAGCCTATCTTTGTAGAAGAGGGGATCATAATCCCATACTTAAAGGCATAATGCCGTCTTCTGAATTTAGCAATTATCTTTAGCCATCCGTCAACTTGTGAAAGACGAAACCAAAATAAAAATTTAAGTGACGGCTCAAAAAATGTTTTAAAATACATCTCAAAAAAAGACAACTTCCTTGCATAGCATCTATAGAAATCACTCTGCATAAGCAAAATAGCATCTTTGTAATTTTCAGGAATCGGAACATAGCTATCTATTTCCTGTATGTGTTCATGCTTCATATCAATATTTCCTAATAAGAGCCTTAATAAAAGGATATATACGTAAAGATAACAGCAGCGCCATAAAACGGTCCCGACTTCTGAAATAAGGATTTCTATGGAAGGGGTTATTTAATTGAGGATAAACTTCCTGCCACAGTTTTATATCAGAAACATTTCTCACAGCATAACGCATCCAATTCTTAATATAATATTCGTAACATTCTATCTCATAGTGAAATCGTTCTTGAAGAGAATTCGCTTGTAGAAACTTACGGACACATTCAAAATTTTCCTTCATGTCTTGTACGAAATTCAAGGTCTTTTCTTTGGTTTCTAATTTATGTGTAATACTGTTTGGATTAAAATAATAATAGTATAATGATTGATTTAAGATAGAAGGTTTCGCTGAATAATAATATAATTGAATCACTACGCATATATCTTCCAAAACATTTTTTGTTGGGAAGAATAAAATCTGATCATACAGTGACCTCTTCACTAACTTATTCCAAACCCATGAAGAATATCTTTGGGTAAGGATATCGCCAACTACCCCCCCCCGGAATTGGGTTAATATAAGTATCATTACTCTCAGCAAGAATAGTGTTGTCATTTGGTATATACCATCCGCAACTGACAATATCATCTCCCTCATCTAATGCTTTCTCATACGGGTAATTTCATGGGTTGTGAATACGAATTCCATTTATTATTTCGTGCATCATAATTTTTTATTTTCTTTGTTTATATCCCTAAAGTAGACGATCACACCTATTGGAAAGAAAAGCCATACCCAGTATGGAGGTAATATTCTTTTCCCTTTGTAATTCCAAGTATACCTCCAATAACTGATTGCATCCAAAATATGACGTTTCAAGCCGTAGCGTTTATCCTTTGTTAAGGATGAATAATAGAGCATGGTACCTAATGGTGAATTCCTGTGGTGGCGGCGAATATTGTTCGAAAGGCCTTCGGGAAGATAATCGCAAATATAAATATTCGCATTGAAATAGCGAAGCTTATATTTCTTGGCGATCCTATTCCAAACGACAGCTTCGGTCAGAAATTTCTCCCCTTCAAATTCTGGAAATGGATATTTTCGAAGTATTTCTGTTTTAAACACTTCGGCCATATCTCCTTTGTAATGGAATTTCTCCCGAAAACTAACACTATCTGTATTCAAAATGTCGAAGTTTACGTCTCCACCTATTCTACGGCCGTCAGGATAGCTTCTGTTAGCGGCGACCCCACAAAATGTATAATCTTCAGCGATCTGGCTTGAATGTTTGGCTACGAGTTGCAGGGAATTAGCTGGAAGGTAATCATCACTGTCCACGATGAAGAAAAAATCGCCGCGGGCCATCTGTACGCCTTTGTTGATGGCTCGATGTTTCCCTCCATTGGCTTGCTTGTAATAGCATATTTCGATTTTTTCCTCCTTTTGCCAGGACTTTACTTCTTCCTCTGTCATGTCTGTACTGCCATCATCTACAATCAGCCATTCAAAATCCTTGTAAGTCTGCTTCAGTAGGCTGTCATAAAGATTGGGCAGCATCTTAGCCCTATTATATGTCGGAGTGAATACCGTAATCATTTTGTGGTTTGTTCAATCAATTTGTAGTATACTTTTAGATATCCTTGAGTCATAGACTGTACTGAAAAATGTCTGGTCGTTTCCTCATAGAGTAGTTGAGTAGATTTTCTGTTTTTTAAAATTTTAGACATGTCTATATTCTTAAAGTCATCGAACAGAAATCCTCCCACCATGTCAACCATATCGTGATGTGAAGGGATATTAGAGAGCACGGGCGTCAGCCCACAAGCCACTCCTTCACATACCGCTAAGCTCATCCCTTCACTCTTAGAATAACTGATATAGAAATCGGAAGCTTGAAGATAATCTCTCACATTGGACAATTGACCCGTAAAATGAATGTTGTCATGTCCCTCCGCCAACTCTCGACATGCTTGCAAACGGCTCCCCGCACCCAAAACATAAAGTACAACATTCAAGGAAGACGGCAAACCTGCAAACCAAGACACCAGTTCTTCCATACGCTTCTCTTTCTCTATTCTGCCTGACGAGACAAAAACACTTGCCCTTTCGGGGATCCCCAGACTTTTTCGCAATTTTTCGCGCTCTTCCGGAGCCAAAGGTTGAAATAGAGAAGTATCAATACCGTTGTTGACATAAGACAGATGGGGCAATATTCCGCCGTAAGCTTCTGCCGTACTGTCCGACACAGCTACATTGGCATCGAATCTGCGAAGTGCTGAATAATAGCGTTTCAGCATATACCTTCCAACGAAAGGACCAAATACATTGAGAAAGTCTTCTTTGGCCCGGTCGTGCAGTGTAGCCACCAATTTCACATTCTTCAAGCTACAACAAGCTATCGCTGCGTGATAACCATGACTATGAACAATATCAATGTTAAGCTCATTCACTACCTTTTGAATTTCCTTCCTGACCATCGAGGTCTGCAATTCACACTGCCCATAGGAATGATTCAAGGCAATCACCCTGATACCCTCTTTTTTGAAATCTGGAAGCTTGCTGCTACTCCCTTCCTTACGTAATGTCAGTAAAACGACTTTTGTGCCAGAAAGCCGGCTAAACTCACGGCATAAACTATATATGACATTTACTGGCCCTCCCTTTCGTAAATGAGAGGTAACAAAAAGGATGTTCATCAGAACAATATATCAGAATAAGAAAAAATGCTGTGATAGGGAACCATTCTTCCTTCTGTACCCGGCGGGAAGGGGGCATCAAAGACGGCCATAGAGCGGAAAAAGAGAAACACGAAATAACAGACCAGCAAATAGTAGGTGGCTTTCTTCAGGCGAATATCTCGGAACAGGAAGATAAATGAAGGGCACAGAATAGCATAAGCGATTGCGTAATAATCCCTGAGCCTTTTGATTATTCCTATCTCGTTACCCACTATTAGGAATCCCAAATATATAGCAAACATATAGAGAAATGTATCGTAATAAGGTACAACTTTTCTTGCCCTTTTCCTTACCATCAAAGCTAATATCAAGAATAGGGAATTCTCCAAGTAATTTAACATGTTCATTCCCTCACCTCCTTCTTGGGATTCTTCTACATAGCTCCCTAATCGGTCATTAATCAAATCACTCGAATTGGCTACAGCACCAAATAGCGTTTTATAGGTGTAGGCGAGACTAATGGAGATAACCAATATGAGTAGTAGCCATATCCAAGAAAATTTAATTCTTCTGAGAAACCATACTGGTAAAAAGATCAAAGCGCTTCCATGTAAGGAATACGCCAACAAGACAGAACAAAGGAATACTGCATCTCTTCTATAAACCAATAGTTGATAGAGCGCCCACCAGCAAACAGCCATAGCCATATACTGTCTGATTCCCGACATGGCATATAGGGTAAATATCTTGCCTAATAAAAAAATTAAGCCAAATGCTGGCCATGGTGATATGCTGAATATTTTGATAAAGCAATAGGCGCTCAAGAGAGTAATTAAAAAGGCGAATACCCAAAAAGGCAAACCTGTTGTATGGACCCATTTTTGCAAAGCGAAATAGCCGAAGTCACCTCCTACATCCGTATTGGTATTGTAGCCCATTTCGTATGTTATGTAATCACCATGATGGTACCTAAGTCCTACAATGAATAGAAAAACTAACCAACTGATTATAAAAAAAGACTTTTCAAGGTTGGTTGAATCCTTGAAAAAAGAAGGGGAATAGCCATAAATTAGTATGGCTACGACAGCAATCAATGCCAAAACAAGATATGGAAGCATTTTATGCTATTTTTTAATGAGCCTATTCCTAAATTGGATGTATGATCCATACATCTTGGGTCCAATCAGTCTTACAAATGTTCTATATAACTTGATATAGAAAGGAGCCCAAGTGGCGGCATAATGATGAATTGTACGGGTATTTTCAGTGATTGTCAGCATATTTATGTGCTCTAACGGATTAAAATATTCTTTTGGGTATATGTATATGTTCCTCACACACTGAATCCCCTTATTTGGCTTTAGACCATTCGCAACTAAGAATTCAGTCATATACTGCACAACTGTTTTATAGATTCCACTTGCCGAACCACTATTCTCTTGTGAATAATTCAATTTTTCATATTGTTGAACCATCATTTTGGCTGTATCATCATATTTCTCCACCGCCATTCCCAGACCAGGGTTCACTGTTGGATAATTTCTCCCATCGGTGTCCTCTTCACATCCCATGAAAGCCCCTTTTGCAAGTATATCCGCCATAGGCCGGATGACCTCTACGTCTGTATCGAAGTAAACTCCTCCGTAGTGGTAGAGGATCCAGAAACGCGCATAGTCACTGACGAAAGCATACTTCTTAGCCGCATACGCCTCTGCCGTATAAGGAATTATGTTGACATCAAAGTTGTCTTCATTCCACTCCTTTATCTCATATCCGGGGAAGAACTTCTTCCACGAATCAATACATTTAACTGCTGACTTTGGCAAAGGATTTCTGCCAAACCAGCAGTAATGAATTATCTTGGGTATCATAAGTTCTTTAATGAATAAATTTTATGTTTTGCATAGAGAACCCCCTTAACTATTTGAATAATAGGTTGATAATATCCTTTTATGGAATAAATGATAAGGATTCTTTCCAATCCGTTTTTGGGGGAATTCATGATGCTTTCTTTGTATATACCAAAAGTCTTTTTAAATAGCTTAGAACTGTAAAAATCTGATCCATACCAAAAAGCTCTTGCAATCATTGAATATGTTTTTTTACCTTGAATTTCATCCTCAATCCCAGTTCCTTGAAGAAGATTTGAGAAGAGTTCTATAGCTCGTTTATCTTCTTGCAGCATCCTATGATTATAGCTTTTGGACAACGAATCCTCTCCATAATTCCTGCAGTAATGATAATAGGCCTTCGGTAAATAGGCAACGCTAATTTTTTTATGTTTAAGGAAAGATGCGATTACATACTGGTCCTCACAGAATGACAACTCTTGCGGAAAACGCACATTATACTTGCGATAGCAAGAAAGTCTTATTAATTTATTCCAAACAAATCCGTGGAGCTTTTCAAATAACGAATGTAATAAAAAAGGATATGCGAGAGACGAAGGACGTTCCGAAAAGTATTTGAGTCCTTTGTCAGAGTCTTCGTAAAAATCACATATCACAATATCAGCCTTTGATTTTTCAGCCTCAAAATATAGGTCTTTCAACATATCGGATTCAACCCAGTCGTCTGGGTCGACTTGTATTGAATATTTACCAGTGGAGTGATCTATTCCGAACTGTCTGGCTGAAGAAACTCCACCATTCTGCTTATGAAAAGCCTTAAAGCGAGAATCTTTTTTGGCATATTCATCAATAATCTTACCACAATTGTCTGGAGATCCATCATCTATTAATAGTGCTTCAAAGTCATTCCAACTTTGTGATTCTAAACTTTTGAGGCACTTTAACAGCTTATTTTCAGCTTTATAAATTGGGACTATTACGGATATGGCTGTCATTAATTTAAGAATTGACAATTTTCCACATTTTATTTCTTAGTTTCAAAATCGGACCTGGCGCTAATTGCTTAATTTTGTCCCACCAAACCTTTATCGTATGGTTTCGCATTATGATCATGTAAAAAAAATAAATTTTGAAAGATAGCTTGTTGTATACACCTCTTATCTGTGCATCTTCTTTCATTGCCTCTTTCCAGCGCCTAGCAGAAATACCATCTTCACTATCAAATCGTGCTATAGCAAGAGGTTCATAGTAAAATTTATGTCCTCCTTTAAAAAGCCTATACATCATATCAAAGTCTGCACAAATTTTATATTTCAGATTAAAACCAAATGCTTTTGCTACATTCGTTTTAACAAAAACAGTTTGATGGTTAAATCCCATGCCAGCAACTGCTGAAGTGTTTTCCCAAAAGGGTTTGACAACAGTATGATAAATCTCTTGTCTATTTGCTTTTACTGAAATTACATCTCCATATATCACACTACAATTTAAGACCTTTTGGGCATCTTTTATAAATATTTTCTCTAATATGTCATCAGTAGCCAAACAATCTCCTGCGTTCATGAAGTTTATCCATTGTCCAGTCGCCAATGCAATCCCTTTATTCATAGCGTCATAAATTCCTCTATCCGGTTCGCTACTGATAGTAGAAATTTTATCTTTATATTTGTTGACGACCTGAAGTGTGGTATCTGTGCTGGCTCCATCTACAATAATATATTCTACATTCGGATATGTCTGATTCACAACAGAGGTAATTGTTTTCTCTATAACCTCTGCTGCATTATAACATATGGTAATGATTGAAATTTTGGGGTATAACATAAGAAAATTAAATTCTAAAAAAACTTAAATATTCTCGTTTCTGTTCTTTTGAATAATCTCTAAAACTTGGTAAATAAAACAATGATAATAATTTAAAAGTAGCATATCTCCACCCTCCGTAACATTTTTTCATAAATAAGAATCTACTTCTGAATATCATTAGACGTTTTTTGTGTAATGTTTCTTTTTTTGAATTAAAAGAGGCTCCAGAAAGATGAAGAATTTTAGGACCTTCTACTATCATTGATTCATATCCCATTTTTGAATATCTGTATTGAAGTTCCACTTCTTCAAAGTACATAAAGAAATCTTCATCAAATAGTCCATGTTTTTTTATTAAATGGTTTCTACAAAATAAGTCAGCTCCTGTAACATAGTCAACTTTGTAATTTCCGACATACTGTTTAGGCTCTTTATTCAACTTAATGCGAGTGTAGTAATAAAATACGTCAAAGAAGAATGTCTTTAATGATGGGAAGTAGTAATAAGAATGGCCAATTGCTTTACAATCCTTACATAGCAGTGGGGCACCGATGAAAGCAATCTTTTGGGATAAAGCCTCCATCTGATCATAGAATATTTTGATCGCATTGTTTACAAGCAAGGTGTCTGAATTAAGTAAAAAAAGATATTTCCCTTTTGAATACTTGGCTCCTAAATTGTTTGCTCTTCCAAAACCTAAGTTTTTATTGCTCTGGATGAACAAAATTCTTTTGTCGCCTTTGAAATAATTTTGTGAGCCATCCGTAGAAGCGTTATCAACAAGAATAATTTCAAAATTAATACCCTTTGTCTTAGCAAATATTGAGTCAATACACTCTCTTGTCATCTGAAGTGTATTATAATTAACTATTATTATGGAAACATCGATTTCTTTCACGACTTTGTGCCTTTAATAACTGTTGACCTATATAATCTGGATATTGCAATTTAACTTGTTAAATAATTTCCAGATCTTTTGTTTGGGTGAACAAAAAACACCATTGTTGTTATTGATCTATTTTAGCGCATTTGCCAATTGAAAAAAAATAATCAATATATATAATTAAATAGGGTGTCCAGTTAGATGTTCCGAAAAACAGAGGCTGAAATCACCCGTTGAGTTGTTAATATAGTGCTCTGATATTTAACGTTTTAAGTAACGAAATAGTTCTTTGAAAATTTGCATAACTCA
>Ga0256406_1004457_pt1 | contig 16016 bp, 10 predicted proteins | sample RumenRJG_03DNA_FD_185986 | JGI IMG/M metagenome (GOLD analysis project Ga0256406, IMG submission 185986) | Bovine rumen microbial communities from Lethbridge, Alberta, Canada - RJG_03 | ecosystem: Host-associated > Mammals > Digestive system > Stomach > Rumen | place: Canada: Alberta | collected... | reverse complement strand
CTTTCAGTTCCAAATCGATACGACCAACTTAGCGGAAGTCAAAGCAAACTCATTATCCTCGTTGACGAAATTGACCGCTGCTTTCCGGATGTGCAATTGAAAGCCTTATCGTTAGGTCCGGGAATCCAAAAAAGGCCATCAATCGCCCTCAAAGTGAAAGGCTTCAAAGCTTTTTGAGCAAAACCAAATAACTTTTCTCTTCTCCATAGAGTGTTTTTTTAATGTGAATTCTTATATTCTTTTGTAATCTTTTGGAAGAATATTGAAGAAAATGGAAGAATAATTGAATTTTTGGAAGAATAACGAAAATGATTTTTTGGGTGCTCCTTATCTCTTAGTACGGGTTGATAGATATAACGCAAAATCAAAAGAGAGAAAAACGTAAGACGATGGTTTTTCTTTTATCAAGCTATCATAAGAATGGCTCTTCTTTGCCTTGTTCCATTTCAAATGATGTGAAACAAATCGGTAGCCGGTTCCTTCCCCCAAAACCCCCCAGGGGGTTCGCCCGACGGTTTGCATTTGAATGTATATCTCTCGTCTGTCCGTTGTCTACTTTATTAACAGCAGTTCAAGTCAACGAGAAGCTCTCTGAGAAGACTGGGGAGCCGTTGAGCCTTGTCTACAAGCGGAACCTCTACACGGCGTTCCACGGTTTGATGTCGTTCGCCTTGAAGGCATACGGCATCGGGAATAATGCTTTGGAGAGAGCGGGAAACTTCATCGGGGACCCCAACGCCAAGCCCAAGGAGAAGAAGCTCCAATATTGGACAGTCAGCCAATTCACGAAATTCGCATCCTCGATGTATGACATCATCCGGGAGAAGAAGGAAGAGGACGCCAGCGCCTTCAACTACGGGCAGAGCCAGGGCATCCTCGTCTTCTACCACATCCTCTTCTACGCGGGATTGAGACGTGGCGAGGCCAACGCTTTGCAAGTCAAGGACTTCCACGATGGGGACCATCCCTATCTCAGCGTGACCAAATCGGTCACCATGAAGATGAAGGGCATCGAGTATTCCGTCACCCCGCCCAAGAACAAGCAGTCGGTGCGGAACGTCCCCATCCCGAAATACCTCGCGGAGCTGATACGGCTACGTATCGATTATCTGAAGGCCAAAGGCAAAGAGGACTTCTCCGATGACTACTTCCTCTGCGGAGGAAAGAAGCCCATCCCCGACACAACCGCCGACGTCCTTAAGGGAGAGGCCGAAAAGAGAGTGGGCTTGCCCCACATCCGGGTCCATGACTTACGGCATTCCTACGCCTCCATGCTCATCAACAAGGGCATCGACATCCAGGTCATCTCAAGACTCATGGGACACGGCTCGACGGACATCACCTACAAGATCTACTCCCACTTCTACCCCGAGACGAACTATTCGGCGATTGAGGGCATAGACGAGATGATGAAGGACGAAAAGACCCCAAAAGGCATGAAAGATGAGGAGACGGAGCTTTAAGGCTCCGTCTTTTGTCGGTGTATTTGCTTAAAAATTATCGCTGAATATGCAACTCAAAAGCTTCAATCGGCTAATGGGTCCTCGCCCGTTTCATTGGCTTCCTCGAAAATCACGCGACCATCTAGAAGGCTGTAGGCGGTGCGCTTGTTCTTGGACATGCATCCTTTCGGCCACCCATTCAGGTCAGCGCCCAGCCTTTGGAAGTCCTTGAGCACGTCATCCCCTTTGTGGGGGTAGATCTCCACTGAAAGCCAGATGTCCTTCTCGAAGCCGAGCTGCATATCCTCGAGTATGAAGACGACGCCCCGAGTGAGGTCGTATGTCTCCCCCGGCTTATTGTCGACGAATTCTTGAATTTTCTCGTCCACGATCCAGATATCTTTGACCTTCTCCCCAACCGGGAAGTCAATCTGCTTGATGCCGATGCAGGCGGACATGGCGTCCTCCTCGGCGATTTTCTCGACGAAGAGTGCCGAGATTTCCTCTTCGCCAGCCTCAAAGAAATCTGCTGCCATCTCTTCGCTTCTGACTCTGAGGATTTTGTCCTCGAAGAACACTTCGCCTTGGATGGTGAAGGAAGGCGTGATGGTGAAGGGGTCGTGGCGGTATTTGATAAGCTTTCCCCCGATGACGGATTTGAGAAGCGACTTGGCTTCCCCATTGATTCTTAAATCGCTCATTGGATTATTTTCCTTTCTTTTTGACGAAATGTATCTTGTGGCTCTTCACACCGCCGTTGTCGTCGCTTTTTTGGATGTTGATTTCAACGGCAGGGCTGCCCGATTTTGTGATGGGGCGATAGACGATTCGCGTCCCGTCGCTCATCTCGACGATCTCAAGGCCGTTCGCTCCGTATTTGTAGAAGGCGCCGCCTAATCCTATTTTATCATAGAAGGCCTTCGCGGCTTCTGACGGGTTGTCCGCTTCAATCTCGTAGGTCCATGTGCTTCCGTGGTGGCTTGAGCCGAAATGGTTTCCGTTAAGGGGGTAGTCGGCCGTCACTTCTAGCAAATTCTCGCGAAAAGAGTGCTGGTAACTCGTGCCGCCTTTAAAATCCTCCCTAGAAGGAAATGCATACCGATGTCTCCGAGGTCACAAATTTTTCCGAAGGGGGTTAACAAATCGCCTTTTCCCAGCCTCTTAGATGAAGGGGAGGAATATCTCTCCTCTTCAGAAAAGGAGGGTGCGAATTGAACACCGCTATTCAGGAAACCCAAGTCGGGACGATGACGGATCAGATGGTCGTCGGAAGCATGCTGGAGAAAGGAGGGAAAGGCCCTAAAAACGAAACAGGATAACCACTGAGACGCAGAATGCGCCACGTTTCCCCAGCCTCGACGGCTCAGTGGGAAACCCACGTGACGGTTACGACGAAGGCAGACACGCCGAGATGAAGGAGATCGGCATCCGGATCAGAGAGGTCAGAAGCGAGGCCGGCGAGTCGATGGAAGAGTTCGGGAAGAAGCTCGGGCTGTCCGGGGCCGCCGTCTACAAATGGGAGGCGGGACTGTCCAACATCCGGGAGAACAATCTTAAAACGATTTGCTCCCTCTACAACGTCAGCCTCGACTGGATGCTGGGCAAGGACATGCCCAAGGTCCCAGAGAGCGAAGAACACATGCAACGGAGAGAGATGATCAACCACGCGATGATGTTCCTTAGCGACAAGGAACTGATGAAGACCGAGTTCTTCATCGCCGACATATTGGAGAAGCCTTTGCATATCGGCGTGATGAGAGGAAGCAACGAGGAGGTCAGGGCCTAGTGGGGTACACGAAAAGCAGAAACGGGTACCTCGTCCAGGTCTACTACCGCACCGAGGACGGGAGACAGGCGAGACTCTCCAAGCGCGTGAAGAAGTATTCCGAGGTCGCCGAGGCGAGAAGAGAGCTCGAGGAGAAGGTCGCTAGCCACAGCCGATGCGACATCACCTTCGACAGATTGGTGGATGAGTATGTGGGATGGCTATACAAGAACCGACGTATCACCACCGCCAAGAACGCCGAGAAGAAGCTCCGGGTCCACGTCCTCCCCTACTTCAAGGGGAAGAAGGTGGCGGATCTATCCTATCCGATGGTGAACCGCTGGAAGGCGGTCATCGACGGCATGTCGTCCCAGAAATCGGGAAACGAGATCAGCCTCGTCTACAAGCGGAACATCTACACCGCCTTCCACGGATTGATGTCCTACGCCTTAAAAGCCTATGGCATCGAGAACAACGCCCTCAACAGAGCCGGCAACTTCATCGGCGACCCCAACGCCGTCCCCGACGAGCTCAAGCTCCACTACTGGACCCCGGATCAGTTCACGGCCTTCTCCAAGGCGATGCTGGAGGTGATCGACGAGCAGAAGGCCAAGAACGGCCATGCCTTCGACTACATGGAATGCCAGGGCATCTTCGTCTTCTTCAACGTCCTGTTCTACGCCGGCTTGAGAAGAGGCGAGGCAAACGCCCTATTGGTCAAGGACTTCCACGACGGGGACCATCCCTATCTCCGAATCACGAAGTCGGTGAACATGAAGAACAAGGTCAAGGGCAGCTACCTCGTGACCCCGCCCAAGAACAAGCAGTCGGTGAGAAACGTCCCGATACCGAAGCATCTGGCCGAATTGATACGGATACGGATCGACGCCCTGAAGATGAAGAACGGGAATTCCTTCTCGGAGGACTTCTTCCTTTGCGGAGGGAAGACGCCGCTGCCCGACACCACCGCCGACAACCTCAAGAACGCGGCCGAGGAGAAGGCAGGGCTGCCACATATCCGCGTCCATGATCTGAGACATTCCTACGCATCTATGCTGATCAACAAAGGCATCGACATCCAGGTGATTTCTCGTTTGATGGGCCACGGCTCCACGGACATCACCTACAAGATCTACTCCCACTTCTATCCGGAGACGAACTATTCGGCAATCGAGGGAATCGACGATATGATGGCCGTCCCCAAGAAAGATGAAATCAAGAACGAAAAGGAAGAGGAGGAAGTGGAAATGTGAGCACCTCTATCGATATGTATTTACGGATTCCTTCTTCAAGCGCTCAGCAAGGCTGGCAGTCTGCTCAAAGGCGTTCTTGAGCTGCTTAAGGTCGTCGGCTGGCTTTTCGGCTTCTTCTCTCATTGCAATGCCCTCTGACATCCAAAGGAGGAAGAAGTCGCAGAAGAACTTCATGACAACATAGTAGTTTTGCTCCCAAGGCCCGACGCTCGATTCCATCAGGTATCCGCCGGCGTGCTCCATGTCGACGCTGGTGTCATACACGAAAAGTATGTTTCTCTTCGCCAGCTCATTTTCTCCAAGGTAGTCATCAAGGAAATAATGGACGAGCTTTCGAAAAGAGAATGTGCTGTCATCGGAGAAGAAATACTTGCCATCGCGGAAGACCTTGTCCTTGAACTCGTCGAAGGTCACGTTGTATTTCTCTTTGTAATAGGATTCATACACCGCTTGCAGACGCGCATATAGGCCCGCGAAATCCTGCTCTTTGCCTTTCAACAACTGGAGATACTGGATCTCGGAAGAGACGTTGAAGGACTCCTTCTGGGCGTTGAAGGCGACCATGCCCTCCTTTGCTTCGTTGATGAGATAGAAATAGGCCATGTTTTCGACGGCCGACTTGAATTTCATCGCGGCGTGCTCGCGGAATCCGAGGATCGCCATGCCCTCCATGCCGTAGTAGAGGTATGTAAGTTTCTCTATGGCGTATAGCGTATAGCCATCGATGCCATTGGGAAACACGATGACCTTCGCGAGGAACGCTTGGAGCGCTTCCACCTCCTTGTTGAGGGGGATAAACCATGGCCCATAGTACAGCGGGTCGCTAACCGTTTCTCCCAAGGTCTTCGCTTCCCCTTCTTCCATCTCTTTCCGATATCTTTCCTTCAGATAATTCATCGCATCGGTAAGCAAGGACATGGAAAGCTCTTTCACCTGCTTTCTCTCCTCCTTCTCGAGATTGTCATCCATCAGAAAATGGGGATGGACCTCCATGCCTAAGAAGCGGTAATCCGAGACCCATTCCCGTCGGAATCTATGAATGAGGGAGTCGAAGCTCTTCAAAGTGTGGTTGCCTTTCTTGAAGAGGATGAACATGGGGTCCTTGGCGAGCTGTGCAAACTCAGATCGTTTCATTCCGAGCTCATCGCAATATTCCTTTGTCAAACGTTCGTAGTCATCCGAAAGCTTTTTAAAGGACGCATCCCCAACATTCTCGGGAAGCAGCTCGAAAAGCCTCTTCGCGTTCGAATACTCGATGAAAACGTGTTCGTCGCGGAATCTCTTGTAGTTCTCTTCCGGGATGGCTCCGGCATCGGAAGCTTGAATCAGGACCAGCGCCTCCATGATGGTGCGGCAGCTGGACGCCATCCCGATGGTGTCAATCGGTATGTAGCGGAGGGCAAAGTCCAAGTAAACCGCGTTGGAGATGATGTCCTCCTCCACGGCGTGGACGAAATGCGTTCTGTCATCAAGCTCGGGCTCAAGGTAATTGCTCCGCCGCTTGCCATCGAGGTTCAAAAGCCAGCGGAAATCTCTGTCTAAGTTTGGCATGTTCTCACCTCGCGATCTCGTTGCCGTCCCTGTCTTCCAAGCCGAACATCTGGCGGAGGGCGTGGTAGGCGGCATATCTTTTGGCGTCCTTCTTGCTCTTCGCGAGCCAGTAATTCCCATATATGCCATGGCTTGGAACAACGACGCGGCAAGACCACCAATCCTCTCCGTCCTGGCAAGTCATTTCGCTCGGGATATCGTACTCGGGGACGGAACAATCCCCCTGTTCCGCCATCTCCTTCAGAGTCTGGACTGCGTTGTCGACGTCGTATTCCGGAGGAACTTCGTCCGAATCATCCACCACTTCACCATAGAAGGAATCCGTATCCAGCATGGTGTCGACGACTTCTTCTAAGGCATCCATATCCCAGTCGCTGTCTATCGCCACCGCGCCGACGATGGCCTCGAACAGGTTGGCTTTTGCCTTCTTCTGTTTGTCTTCATCGTTGCCAACCCACATCTCGATATCCGACAGGCCTAGATCATCGATTCTCTTGGAAAGGGTCGCGTTGTTAACCATTCTCTGCTTGATTGCCGTGAAGTCCCCTTCGTCCAGATGCGCATGGACATGGAACTGATTCCAGTCTTTCCCCTCGGTGTAATAGGCCTTATCGGACTTCAGATAGCCAAAATTATCCGCTAGCCCCTTGGTAACGACAAAGCTCAGCACCGTATCGCCTATGAACTCCAGCTGCTCGTTGCTCTCCCCGCCATACCGCTTGGCATAAGAGCTGCGGATGAAAGCCTGAACCAGCAAATCGCGGTTCCTAAAATCGTATCCAATCGTCTCTTCGACATCGCTCAAACAATCTCTGATATCTCTCATGGAGAAAATTTCCTTTCTGCCCGAAGGAAAAGAGGAAAAGTCCTCACGCCATCAAATCGAAGTCATCTTTGTAATCTCGTCACGCTTCCTCCTCCTTCTCAGGAAGAACAAGCTTCTCGTATTACGGAATCACTTCGTTTCGACGCCCTAAGGGCAGACTTAGGATAGCAAAGCGGGCTCAAGAAAGTCAATGAATTGCCACATTTTGGGAACAAGAAATCGACTTCATTTACGCCCCACTCGACAGCCATTTCGACAGCCACCCATGAAAAAATGCCGATTTCTCTGCGTTTCTGAACGATTTGGTGGAGATGACGGGAATTGAACCTGCACGGATTGCTCCAATAGATCCTAAGCCCTATATAGTCTTTTCTTTCCTTTGGAAGAGCAAAGCGTATCCGATAGGAACAGGACGGAAAACCGCGTATTTGTTTCTAGCCCAGAGTACGAAAAAGTATGCCAATCATGAGCTTCCGGTGCCAAATCGATACGACCAACTTAGCGGAAGTCAAAGCAAACTCATTATCCTCGTTGGCGAAATTGACCGCTGCATGCCGGACGTGCAATTGAAAGCCTTATCGTTAGGTCCGGGAATCCAAAAAGGTCATCAATCACCCTCAAAGCGAAAGACTCCAAAGCTTTTTGAGCAAAACCAAATAACTTTTCTCTTCTCCATAGAGTGTTTTCTAATGTGGATTCTTATATTCTTTTGCAATCTTTTGGAAGAATAATCAAAAAAATGGAAGAATAATTGAATTTTTGGAAGAATAACGAAAATGATTTTTTGAGTACTCCTTATCTCTTAGCACGGGTTGATAGATATAAACGCAAAATCAAAAGGGAAAAATGATATGTACTCCTTTTTATACTTGTCGATACACTCAAGTTTAAATTCCAATGCGTATTTCACGAAAAATATCCCTCCTCCTGTTATGTCCAGGATTTGGGATACACTTCAGGATCCTCTTACCCGAGAGGCTTTCTTTATGCGTGGAAGCGAGTGCCAGTTCTGCGATTCGGGGGACACCATCAAAAGAGGCGATGGTAGGCGATTGAGCATTGCAATTGTGCACTCTCGGAGGACTTTTTTCATGACCGCTACCGCTTATATCGTTCTCGCCCGCATAGCAGGCGGTTTTAGGTTGTCCCTATCGGTCCACATAATAAAAACGAGATAATTTTAGGCATCATCTCGTTATCTTTTGAGTGTCTTTAAAACATCAACATAACACCACCAATTAAGGCGATTTTTACGCCGATGTCAGCATGATACCAGTCTTAATCGCTTTTTTTGAATTATTCTTTCACTTCTATATAAGAAATCTTTTGTGAGCCGTTTGGCTTTTGCATCCTATAGACTCCGAAGCCTTTCCTTCTTGCGCATTCAATCATGGCGGTTTCGTTCTCCTTTGTCACATTGAAGCCTAAATAAACATTCTTGACCTTCAATCCTTTTGCTTTTGATTTTGCCGTACCGATGATTCTCCACTCGTCTTGGTATTTCCAATCCTCGTCCTTCGTGCACAAGAGTTCAGTAAAGCACCCCATGCTCGTTTTCGTCTTCCCATCCGATGCAAATCTGATGATGGTCTCAACCGCAAATTTGACTGTCGCCTTGACTATATTGTTATCGATATCCTTTGAATATATGACCGGACAAAGGTTTGCCACAATGTCCTTCTGCATGGGTATTTCGTATTCGATGCAATAGCCTTCGTATGAGTGTGCATAAAGTGACCACATCGGCTTGTTATCCCTTTTCGTCGTCAACGAACAAATGCCAACCCTTTCCTTCGCGGACAAGAAACGCTTGTACAACCCTTTTAACGATTCATCGCTCCCCGTGGTGTTCTGAAAATTTATCATCACGTTAAAGAAGAGAGCTTTTTGCTCTGACGTAAGCGAGCCAAAATCACCAAGTCTTATGCTGAGCATTTCTTTATCTACCGCACCATCCACCATGCATTCGTAGATTAACTTTAGCACTCCTGCTTTGTCAATTTCTTTAGAGTGAGAATGTGCGAGCACTATGTCGACCAAATATTCCATTATGCCCTTTGTCAAGGTTTTGTGGTCTGACTCAAAGATATCGTCCATGCATGCATCCGTAAGACAATCATAAGGATCGTCCAGCAGCCCCGCAGGAGTCATATAGACGTAATCGTTTTCCAGCATGTCCAAAGCAAATTCATCGAATTTACGATACTTAAAAAGAGTTTTCGGGGTCATCGAAATATACTTTCCCCTCTTTTCCAATTCAGAGATAAATGGGACGGACTGATATGCAACCTTCAAATTTAGATAATCTTTCTTTTCCTCGTTCGTCATAGCTGGTTATTATTTTTTAGTAATTCGTTATTAAAACTTCACAAGTCTTATTATTCTTCGCGGTAGATTGATAATTTGAATTTGAATAGTTTTTATCGATGTAAATGATATTAAACTTATTGCTCAATACCCACTCTAAAAGAACATTGTTAGTTTGGCCTTTATGTTCGATAACATTAGAAAGAGCAAATTTGATTCCTTTTTCAGATAAATCTTTAAGATGTTGATGTGTGCCCAATAAACTGGACAAGTCAATTGGATTATATCATGAGCTCAACATGGACGCTTCCCTAATAATAGCTTTGTGTAATTATCAGGAAATATGTTTCTAGGTAATTATCAGGTTATTTGTTTCTACCCACCCATCCCCTAGGGGGAGGTTGGATGGAAACGAATTACGACATAATTGCCTAGAAACAAATTGCGACATAACTACAAACATTATGCAAACTCATTGTTTTGTATGGTGGGGAACGACAAAATGAAATGATGGAAAAATGAAAATTTAGAAGGCAAGCTATGTGCTTTTTTGTTTTTGGAAAAATGAAAAAAATAGCGTGTAAAGTCCTGAAATTCACTATTTTCGAAACTATATATAAGTAGATAAAAGGGCTTTGCCCCATTTGCTTACGATCATGGAGTACGTAAGGAAACAAGACTCCTTAAAAAAGAAAGAAGGAGGTTTTTTCTTTATGAACTATGAGTACACAGTCTTATCCGAGAACAATTATGAAGTGATGCAACGGGAACTCAATAGCTACGAAGATATGGGTGGAAGCTTGTTGATGTCGTATGGGACAATGACAATGCTTTTTTGGTTGCTGTGATGATGCGTGAAAGATAATTGACTATTTGTTTTCAGACCATTGTTTTAAGTCTTTGAATCTCGCTCTAAGTAGATTGAAGTCCGTTCTTCCATCATCAAATTTTAACGACTGAATTATTTTGTTTTCGGTTTCTGGGGTCCAATAAATGGTTAAGTCTTTTCTTGCACGAGTTATGGCTGTATAGAAAATATTATGAGTTACTAATTCTTCGATTTCATTGGACAAAACTATTTTTACCGAATCGTATTCGAGACCCTGAGCTTTATGGATAGAAACGGCATAGGCAATCTGGAATGGAATCTGGAATTCGTTTTCCATATCTTTTTCATAATCTTTTGGTCGAGTCTTTTTCACAGAAAATTCAACAAGAGATTTGCCGTCCTTTTGTATTTTGAGAAGCTTTAGTCCACCTTTAATATCAGTTATTGGATTGATTGATCTACACACAAGAATTTGAAAGCAAAAGTTTTCGTCGCTTTCTTCCATCTTTATAATCGTTCCTTTTAAGTTGTTATATAGCACTGACCCGAATCGAGAGTTTTCGGTAAATAAAATAGGATCGCCCACTTTGAATGTGTACTGTTTCCAATGGATCGGAGGTTGTGGGTTACTTTCTTGAAGATAATTGTTAATGTTATTAATTCCATACAATCCATCGTAGTTTAAACAAAGCACAATCTCATCATCGCATGAACGATTGAATATTTCAGAACTCAAAGGCTTAGAGATCCGATGCTTTACAAAAAATTCCTGGATTTTAGGACTTCCATTTCTAACGGATTCCCAAATGATAGGCAACTCTTCGTTATCTATTGCACGATATGGTGTTTTAAGCTCAACCTTAGATTCATTGGGGAGAAAATAGTTGAGCATAGAAAACCAATTGCCAAATTGAATGGCTGCAATTTGATGTACATCGCCCAGAAGAAGGATGAGCTTAAATTTTATATTTCGTAAAACCTGCAAGATATCTTCGTCCGAAATTGTGCTACATTCATCAATAATCAATAAATCACAAAAATAAGAATGTCCTTTTTGTAAGTGAGTACATCCGTAAACCGTGTGAAAACTCACATCATGGGAAGCAAGTTTGTTTCTTAAGTTCATTAAAGCGGGGTTTGTGTTGGTAACACACATGACTTTTATATCGTGGCCCAGAATATCGAGAAGATATTTTGCAAAGGTCGTTTTTCCGGTCCCAGCAGAGCCATAAACAGCAAAGAGCGATCCTTTTCTGTAGATGGATTTTAAGGCCGCTTTTTTTGCTGGATCGTCAATAGGCAAAGAAATTTCTGACATTCGAGAAATGACATAATTTGAGAGGTTAGGTGAAGAAGAAATTGTTGAAAGATGCAACAGGCAGGCTAATACATCATGAGTGTATTTTTCTAAAGAGTTTTCAAAAACATATTTACCAAAAATGCTGAGTTGGAAATCGTTTCCAAGTTTATTTGTATTGCAGGATTCATTGAAGTTCTCGACTTGTTTCTTGACGTTTTCAAAATTTTTGTTGTCAATTTGAATGTAAAGCATGGACTCTGAATTACTTTTCTGTGCAATATATCTTTTTATCAGCTCTCCTTCATGATCTTTAATTGGAAAACAACTGGATAAAACATCAAATTTTGGATTATGTCTTCTTAGCGAATATACAAAAGGCATCGCATCAAACAAGCAATCACCATGCCAAATTTGAACTTTATCGTTTAATGGAGCGTCTTTTGCCAGTTGGTCATTCAATATACGGTTGTCTATTGTGTGAAGAAGGTATTTAAAAACTGATTTTCCTGAAACTTGGCTATTAAGCAAAATCCGCGATTTGAGTAAAAAACGATAAAGTAATGTGGGTGTACTTTTGATTATTGACTTTGTCAACTTATTGAAATCGGAATTACTCATTTCTAATATTTTGTCCAAAGGCATTCGATTTTCTTGGATATATTTCATTAAAATCAGGTAGTCGTTCCCAGGCGAATAATTCTTGTTTTCGTTCAAGCCGACTATATTGAATAACTTTAAAAATTCGCACGGACGTATTGATACGAGGTAATCTGTTAAAAAGTAAACGGAAACTTTCTTGTCAAATAATGTTACTTCTTTTTTTAGAACAGAAGCTTTGATTGCGTAGTTTTCAAAGACATCTATTGGCGAAAAGGCAGTGAATCTATCAAACTTATTCAAATTATCATTTGCAGGCGATAATGTGTATTCGAAAAAAAGATGATTATCGATACTAATCATTTTCTTTTTTCGAACGTAGTATGTGTCTTTTTCTCTGGTGAGAGTCGCCTGGAAATCACTCCGATTCATCGATTGCAGTATTTTTCGATAATATGATTGAAATGTTACATCCATGTCTAGAGGAAAACGTTCAAGGCAAGTTAGTATGTCTTTTCCAAATTCCGCTTTGTAAAAGTTTTTTAATGAAACAAGATTTGTTAAGTATTTAAGCATCATTCGTTCGGCAGAGTCCCCATAAAGAGAATAATGCGAAACACTGGCTCGTAGCTCTTCGTGAAAATTGTAAAGGGAAGAGAATTTGCTTTTCCCCTTTATATAATCCATTCCTTTTTCTATGTAATCGTATTGTTGCTTTTGATTTTTTTCATTGCTATCTTTTAGAAAGCAACATACAGCGACGTGCTCAACTAAGTCTCTGAGATGCTTTAATGTGTCTGAAGAAATGGAATCCCGTGACTCGAGTGGATATTCTCTAATCTTTTTGTCTATGTCTCTGCAAATATTGTCTACTTCACTAAACCAATAATTCAAATCATAAGCTTTTATCATTTCCATTCCCTCACTTGATGAAATATAGAAGCTATTCCTTGAATTTCAGGAATCCTTTTGTGAATCCGTCAGGATTGACGAATTTCTTTTCGCCGACAGCAAAACGGACGGTAAGGTATTTATTTTTCTTATCTATATTTACGATATCACCATCACCGAATTTGCCATGGACCACTTTGGCACCGACTACAATCTTAGAAAAGTCTATGTTCACTGCTTCCGTGTAGTCTTTTACCTGCTTTAGGATAGGCTTAATCGTGGTCTTAACTTCATTATCTACGGGTTCTGATTGATCCATATTTGAAGGTTCAGGTGGAATCAAAGAGTCTGAGTTTCTCATCGTTGCCTGCTGGTTATAGAAGAGTTTCTCATACTCCTCTCTTCTGATGACGGTATCCCAACCACCGATATCCTCGCTTATATGCTTTTCGATGCCGGTGTAGGAAAGAGAGGAATCCTCATATCTCTTGAATTTGAAGATAGCGTCGTTCATCAAGGAAGCGTTGAAAACGCCAAGAGAGCAAAGGAGTTCGAAATCTTTGACATCCAGGCCTGTGACTTTCTTGAAAAGTCCAGGCTCAAGTTGGGTGATGACGTCCTTGAGGCATTTCTCTCTGTAATCGGTGAGATACATAAAAACAGGGATTCTGGTAGCAAACTTGATGAGCTTTTCCTGGATTTCCTTTCTTTTGGATTTGTACTCCTTCTCCTCTTCGGTGAGTTCCTTCTTTTCTTTTGAAGTGAGTTTTTCGTCTCCTTCTTGCTTTGCTTTCTTTACATGTTCGGACTTGTTGATGATGGTCTCGATATCCGAGTTCAAGGAACGGAATCCTTCAATGCTCATCAAAGCATCCAAAGCGTCTTTATTGTTTAGAAGTTTATTGAGAGTGTCGTTATCGACATTGACCAAAAGAGCGGACTCCCATCTTCTCGCAAGCAATGTCGCGGAAGTTCCTGCCATGGCGATATCCAAAACATCCTGAGCGTTGATTTGCTTCATGGTCGATCCATCGTAGGCAAGCACAGGCAGGAAGTTTATGAATTCCGCTACTTTCTTTTCCGGGTCGGTTCCATCCGGATTGAGACGGCAGGAATAGTCTGAAATTTGTCTTAGAGCACGATCCAAGGCAAAATCAAAGACGTAGCATTCCTCTTTGAGGATTGTCTCGGTTCCATCCGGATTCTTAATCGTCCATGGGGACTGGACTCTGAAAGCCGACTGGAAATAGGTTTCCGGGGATTTCAGATTTCTCAGCATAAAGATGCCAGTCCACGGACGGATGGTGACACCGGTGGTAAGTTTTCCACAGGACAAGGTGATCGTCTTTGTTTCAAGCGGGGACTTCCCGTCTTTTTCCATGGAATCGATGACAGGCTTCACGGCATCCAGACCGATGCCCGCCTTTGTTCCTGCGCAGAGATTGATGGTGTAGTCATGATAGAAAGCGTTCTGTCTTTCCATGAGAAGGTTATACATGGCTTCGCAGGAAGCGACGTTAGGCAAAAACCACAAAGTGTGAGAAAGGACATTCAGAAGACGGGTATCAGAAAACGGCATCGGAGGACGCTTATCCTGGCCTAATTTTAAATCATCAATGCTGGCAGAGAGATATTGTCCTCTGATCAAATCAAGCCATTTCTGAACTTCGTTCTTGTATTTGAAGGTGGCGTTTGCTCCTTTTCCTTCTGCGGAGAAGAAGACGTTGAGATCAAATTCGTTGAATTCGCCGTCCATGGCCACCTGTTTGATGCTGTCAGGAATCTGATAGGTCATCAAAACCATTCTCGGCAAAGAAAGATATGGGTTATTGGAACCTTTCCAATTCTCTTTGGCTCTCTGCTCATCGGAATAGGTCCAGTTGTAAATCTGGTCTTCGATGAATTCTCCGCTATTGATGGCTCTGAATGGAGTTCCGGAAAGGAAGAGATAATAATTGGTCGTGATAGGAAGGAAGGTTTCGTTGTAGGCATTACCGGCTTCATCGTTCTGGTATTTCTCGGCATCGAAATCGACGTCCGCTTCCTCATCTGGGTTCTCAAAAAGCTTCTTTGCATTCTCACGCCAAGCACCGAAATGATATTCGTCGAAGATGACCATATCCCAGTTTTCTGTATGGATGAATTCGTTCTTGGCTTTGATTCCGCCGTTTTCGTTCGTTCCGAGAAGGTTCTGGAAGGAACCGAAAACGACAATAGGTTTAGATTTGTCACAGGCTTCAAATTCTTTGTCCAAACTGGTGTTCGAATCTTTGGCATCGTTATCGGAAACAAACTGCCATCCTTCGAAATCGATATGTGTGAGCAAATCCTCTTTCCAAGCAGATTCGACTGCTGGTTTGAAAGTAAGGATAAGGATTCTCTTCAAGCCCATTCTCTTGGCCAACTCATAGGAAGCAAAAGTCTTTCCAAAACGCATCTTGCAGTTCCATAGGAACTTCGGCGCCTTGTTGGGTTCTTCCTCTTTGGCTTTCTTGAAGTATTCTTCCGTGCATTGGACGGCTCTAACCTGTTCAGGTCTCATCTTGAATGTTGCCGTTCTTCCGCGGGTAGTGATGATGCCGTCTCTGACTTCCAGGATGGCCTTCTTCACATCATCCAAGGAACATTTGAACCATTCGTTCTTGTCTTCTCCGTTATAGAGCTGTTTGATTCCTTCTCTCTTTAAAACTGCATGGATATCATGATCCATGAAGCACGTTCCATCGGAACGCATAGCAGAGGTAACGAAGATGGTCTTATGTTTCAAACCACTGGTATGAAGCTGTTCGTTGATTCTATCTTCGTAATCTCCACGATCGGTATATCCTATTTTCAAATACCCATCATGAGAAGGAACATCGGGTAGAGTATAGACGTATATGGTCGGTTTGACCTCAGGTCTTTGCTTGAAAAATTCCGTTGCCATCGCTTAGTCCTCCGAATCTGGCCAGACGGTTGCTTCAATATAGTTTATTTGTTCGTTTGTTAGCTCAAAGAGTTTGTATAAAGAAGAGTCATCCCATTCTCTGTCAAAAGGGACTTTTGGAATAAAGTCGTAGCATCCGCGAACGGTATCTTGTGAAACTTTTTTCAAAGACAAAAGGAAATGGAAAAATTTGGTTTCGATATAGCTTTTTACATTTTTCGCTTCTGTTATGTTCTTGAAAGGGCCGCAAATCAAATAAGTTCCAGAGCAACAAGTGTTAGGTCCGGCAATGATTGGCTTGACCCTATCCGTTTTGACATCAGCGCTCC
>Ga0256406_1004456_pt1 | contig 16018 bp, 11 predicted proteins | sample RumenRJG_03DNA_FD_185986 | JGI IMG/M metagenome (GOLD analysis project Ga0256406, IMG submission 185986) | Bovine rumen microbial communities from Lethbridge, Alberta, Canada - RJG_03 | ecosystem: Host-associated > Mammals > Digestive system > Stomach > Rumen | place: Canada: Alberta | collected... | reverse complement strand
TATCCTTGCAAGTGATTGATTGTCAATGTCGCTATTTTGTCCCAACAAAAAAATGACAAAGTCGGGACGGGCTTGTGCAGGGAAGGGCTTCATGCCCTTCCAAAAACAATGTTCGACCTATTTTAAAAAACGGTTGGAGCATTTGTCTGCGGTTGGAGCATTTTTCAGCGGTTGGGACATTTTTTAGGAAGGGCATGAAGCCCTTCCCTGCACTGGATATGCGTCACCCTATATCACCTAAATATCCTTGCAAGTGATTGATTGTCAATGTCGCTATTTTGTCCCAACAAAAAAATGACAAAGTCGGGACGGGCTTGTGCAGGGAAGGGCTTCATGCCCTTCCAAAAACAATGTTCGACCTATTTCTCTCGCGTTTGTGTCATTTGTAATAATTCTTTAATTCTCTAATTCTTGATATTTTTCAGCGGTTGGCGACATTTTCAGCGGTTGGGACATTTTTTAGGAAGGGCATAAAGCCCTCCCCTGCACTGGATATGCGTCACCCTATATCACCTAAATATCCTTGCAAGTGATTGTCTTGATATTTGTATTACTTCGTGAAGTGTATCCAGTCGACATCGAAGAACGGGGCATCGTTCTTCACGCCGGGACGCATGCAGTAGAAGCCGAGCTTGGCGCCAATCCACTTGCCCTCCTTCACCTCGAACGGTGTGCCGAGGTCCGTGAACTTCTTGCCGTCCATGCTGTAGGAGAACTGCGCAAAGGCACGGATGCTGTTGCCGATGCCCTCGCTGTGAACCTTAGTGCGGACATATATCCATGGTGTCGACTCCCGTGGCTGTGGGATGTCGTCGACGGCATATTTCTGTGTGTACGGCTTCTTCATCGGCGACAGCTTTATGCTCTTCTCGCTTTCGACGGTCTCCGCGCTGCCTTTGTAAACGTTCTTACAGGTAACGTAGCGCATGACGCAGCCCTCCTTTGTCGACACCAGTTTTATGCCGGCATAGTCCTGGCCCATGATGATGAAGCCACCCTCCTCACCTTTTGGCTTGAAGTCGGGGTTGGGGATGAAACGCACACGCGCCGTAGCCGTGAAGTTCTCCGTCGGGAACTTCTGAAGCAGCGCGTTCTGAAGGTCGGAGAGGTTCTTATAGCCTTCCGGAGCCTGCGGTCCATAGAGGCGCAGCATGCTCTTCTTGGCGTTGCAGTAATACCAGTAATGGCTGTACGGCCCCTCAAACTGCCACTGTGGACCGAGCTCCGTACTGTTGAAGTCGTCGTCCTCCGCTGGCTGCATGACCTTGCTCTTTGGCAGGTTCGGCTTCTTCCATGTCGCCACGGCATCGCCGCATCCGTCTTTGTCGGTGTCGTCGCCGATGACAAGCCAGTCGTTGACCCATTTGGCCGGTTGCAGGTGTACCACACGTCCGTAGGCATGCTTGTCCTGGAAGTGCAGGAACCAGTCCTCACCGTTCTGCGTGTCGACCCAGGCGCCCTGGTGAGGGCCGTTGACTTTAGACTTGCCCTGTGCCAGTCCGACATATTCATCGTATGGTCCGAAGGGGTTCTTCGACCGCAGCTCCACCTGCCAGCCGTATTTCACGCCACCGGCCGGTGACATTATATAATAGTATCCGTTGCGTTTATAGAACTTCGTGCCCTCTATCGTCGGCTGGTCCTCATGACCGTCGTAGACGATGCGCGATGGCCCCGTTACATGTGTGCCGTCGGGCGACATCGGAGCGACGAACAGCACCGACTTCACGCCGGCCCGGGAGCCCGCGCAGCCGTGAGAGAGATATGCCTTCCCGTCGTCGTCCCACAGCGGACAGCAGTCTATCATGCCCTTGCCTTCCTTCACCAGCACGGGAGTCTCCCATGTGCCGCGCGGGTCCTGGGTCTTTGTCATGAACAGTCCCTGGTCCGGGTCGCCCCAATAGATGTAGAACCACCCGTCATGATAGCGGATGGACGGAGCCCAGACATAGTTGCCGTGCTCTATGCGCTTATGGAAGTCGAGGTCGGTGCCTTTGTACTGTGGCAGCACGGGGTAGTCGTCTTTCAGCGCGGCGCCTATAATCTCCCAGTTGACGAGGTCGGTGGAGTGGAGGATCTGCAGGCCGGGGAAGCAGGCGAACGACGAGGCGGTCATATAGTAGTCGTTGCCGACACGGCAGACATCAGGGTCGCTGTAGTCGGCGTCGATTACCGGGTTACGGTACTTCCCTCCGGGGAGGTTCGGGTTCCACGTGTGTGATGGTGCTTGTGCCATCACAGGTCCTGTGGCCATTGCCGTCAGCATGGCGGCAATGGCAATTCTCTTTAGCTTCATTTGCATTAGTAGTTGTAGTTTGTTGTTAAGTATCGTTTCTATTTCACCCTCATGGCAATCTTGCCGTCTCTCTGCACGCGTGTCTCGATGACATACGAGGAGGTGGCGTCAGGGATGCCGACGGTGGCGTCGAGATAAACGTTTGACGCGTCGGCGCGGTCGAACTCCATGTCGCGGAGCATCGACTTCGCGATGAGCTCCTTAGGCAGGTAGCGCTCGAACTCTCCCTTGACGAAGTCGTGCTGGTAGACGACGACACCGTCGAAGAGTATCGTTACGTTTGCCGTGTTGTCGAGGTAGAGGTTGTTGACCTCCAGGCCGACGTCGTTATAGTCGGTCTTCATGACCTTCTCGGATGTCGGCGCGACCCTTATCTTCACCTGCCACCGGCTGCCGTCGGCATGAAGGAGCGTGTCGGTGCTGAGGGTTTTTAAGATGTTCATGGCGTAAGGGCGGTAGACGTTGAACTGTCCGCGCAGCGTCATGGCGTCGTCCTTGACCAGCTTCACCTCGTCGCCCATCTCATTGATGAACTTGAAGAGGTGGTCGGCCTGCTTGGTTATCTTGTAATGGCTTATCTCACTGTTCTGAAGGTACAGGCTGTCGCCGCGTATCCAGAACTTTGCCGGCTGACTTGACGAGTCGGGGTAGAAGATGCTGTCGCCTTTTGCCCAGAAGACAGCATTCTCGTTCTCGTCGTCCATCCATATTCCTTGCAGCATCTTCTTTGCGCTGCGGTCCTCGTTGGCCGACGGGTCGTTGTTGTTCCGGCAGCCGGCGACGACCAGTGCCAGAACAAGAGACAGCAGATAATAAGTGGTGTTTCTCATAATCATTCAAAAACTTCTGCATCAGCGAGCGACACTCCGCGCGTCATGTCCTTCTCGGAGCGTACCACATCCTTCGGGTCTATAGGCCACTTGATGTCTATCGTAGGGTCGTCCCAGCGGATGCTCGCCTCGCTCTGCGGAGCATATACGTTGTCGACCTTGTATGTGAAGATGGCCTCGGGGCTGAGCACGAGGAAACCGTGGGCGAAGCCGCGTGGGATGAAGAACTGCCGTTTGTTCTCACCCGACAGCTCCACCATGACGTACTTGCCGAAGGTGGGACTTGACTTTCGGATGTCTACGGCCACGTCGACGACTTTTCCGCTGATGACGCGCACGAGCTTGGCTTGTGAGAACTCACCTTTCTGGTAGTGGAGGCCACGCAGCACACCGTATGAGCTCTTCGACTCGTTGTCCTGAATGAACTCCACATGGCGGCCGATATGCTCATCGAAGTCGCTCTGGCGGAACGACTCAAAGAAATAACCGCGGTTGTCGTTGAACACTTTGGGCTCCAGCACCCATACTCCCTCAATATCAGTCTTCTTATATTCCATTTATTAATGTACTTTATTTTTTTTGCAAAGGTAATATTTTAAATTTATGATGCAAAGCGATAGCAGGACTAAAAAATTAATTTTCGTAAAAATCGGACCTTTTGTTGCTAATCTCGGAATATTGTCTTAATTTTGCAACTTGAAATAAAACCGAAAAATCAAAAGTGATACGACTTGCACGACATATTGAGATATTGCTCTTAGGCAATGAGTGTGTTCAAGTGCCCAATCTCGGCGGTTTCGTGGCCCATAGGGTAGAGGCCCGTTACGACGAGCAGGAGCAGTTGTTTCTGCCCCCATTGCGCACGTTGGGTTTCAACTCCCATCTGAAGATGAACGACTCACTGCTGGCGCAGTCGTATATGGAGGCCTATGACCTCAGCTATCCTGAGGCTATGGACGCCATAGAGGATGAGGTGATGGAGCTGCTGCGTATCATGGGCAACTCCGGGAGCTATGAGCTCAACAGTCTTGGCCGCCTCTACTACGACAAGGAAGGCCGTATGAACTTCGAGCCTTGTGAGTCGGGGATACTGACACCGGAGTTCTATGCCCTGAGCTCCTTCGAGATGCCGATGACCACGCATAAGGTGGAGGCCGTGCCGGAAGGCGATGCCGCTGTGGAGGCCGCTCCCGTCGATGATGGCAAGAAGCACCCGCGTATCGTTTATATCGGTGATGAGCGTGGCCATAAGACTCTGAACATCAGTCTTAAGGCCATCCGCAATATCTCTGTTGCCGCTGTCGTCGCCGCCACGGTGTTCCTCGTGTCGTTCCCGGCGTCGAAGAACTTCCTCGCTTTGGGGACAGGGAATGTCGAAAGCGGCTTCTACGAGATGCTTGTGCCGAAGAGCGAGCATCAGCAGTCGAAGACGATAATGCCCGTGGCACGGACGAAAGCCCCTGCGGCACCGAAGACGGCTGCGGTGGTAAGCAATGATAAGACTAAGCCGGCGATGGACGCTGCCGACGATGGCTCTGACTCTGAGCAGGCCGGCAATAAAGCTGCCGCACCGGGCTGGAGCATCGTCATCTGCTCTCATGTTCCGAAGGCCAACGCGGAGGCTCTGACAGAGAAGCTCCATGAGAACGGCCTCTCCGACGCATATATGAGTACGAAGGGGGCTACGAAGGTCCTCTACGGCCATTATGCCACAAAGGAGGAGGCACGAAAGAAGCTCAACGCACTGAGTAATAACGATGTCTTCAAGGACTCCTGGATACTGGAGGTTAAGCAATGAAACGAGTGAAATGCCCGCAATGCGGTAGTCAGATAATGTTCGATGAGTCCAAGTTTGTCGCCGGACAGAAGGTGTTGTTCGTCTGCGAGGACTGCGGACGGAAGTTCGGAATACGTTTCGGACTGTCGAAGCTTAAGGACAACCCCACCGACGAGGAGGAGGAGACACGCGCCGGTAACGCGCCGTACGGACGCATTACCGCCATAGAAGGTAAGTTCTCGTTCCGTCAGGAGATACCACTGGTGTTGGGCGATAACGTCATTGGCCGCAAGATGCGCGGCAACAAGGCCAACTGTCAGATTGACTCCGGCGACCTCACGATGGATTTGAGCCATTGTGTGATAAATGTCAGTAAAGACAAGAACGGAAAGATAAAGTATGTGCTGCGCGACGGACCGAGCAACAACGGCACGTTTCTTGCCGGTGAGCGCATAGACCCTCAGGAGCGGCGGAACATCGAGCCGGGAGCGCTGCTCAACATCGGCGCCACGACGATAATGCTGGAGGCGTAGGACGGTCGCAACGGCCGCACGCCGCACTGTGGAACTCAGGATAACAAAAGCAAACAAACGATGCGTATGAAGGCTCTTTTTCTATTTTTATTGTCTATATTACCGGCTGTGACAGCCATGGCACAGAAGAAGGGTCTTATCGTGAATATGACTGACGGCGTTCCTGTCAGGGATGTGAAGATATACACCAACACGAACACCGTTACCACTACCAACTGGAAGGGTGAGTACTCTATCGACAAATATTTTACCAGCGTTACCATCACCCATCCGGACTATCTCAGTCTGACGCTCAATCTCTATGAGATGACTGATACGATAGAGCTTATACCGAAATACCATACCCTTGACGAGGTCGTCGTCTATGGCAAGCGGCCTATGACCTTCGATGCGAAGAAGGCCACGCAGGACGCCAAGGACTACTACACTCCTCATGTCGGCGGCTTCACCTTAGACTTCTTCAGCCTCTTCAAGAAGAGAGGCCTGAACAGCAAGGAACGTGAGAAGCATGACCAGATAATCAAGACGTATTAGGTGTGTCGTTGCCTTTTTGTATTGAGTAAACTACGTGGAAAGAAACCGCTCCGTGCCTCGTGGATTCGGGTAATAATACGTGTGAACAAACCCTCCGTGCTTCGGAGTATCGGTTATAATACGTGTGTACAAATCCTCCGTGCTTCGGAGTATCGGGTAATAATACGTGTGAACAAACCCTCCGTGCTTCGGAGTGGTAACCCTATACTACACTTGCTTCGCTTTCTTAATCTGTGGGCTTCGGGGTTGATTTCCGCTTGTAAGGTGCGGCTAGGTAGGGTTAGGGGCCGTCCGCTATATATCCAACATACCCATGTTTGCGGACGGCCACAAGGGCCGCACCCTGCAGCCGTCGGTCAACATACCCATATTTGCGGACGGCCCCTAACCCTACCTAACCGCACCCTGCAGTCGTCAGACATCACGCGCAAAATAAAATATGTGTCAAACCGCCCGACTCCTGACTTCATCACATATTTGGTTGGATGAAGTGTCATCATTGATTATCAGTTAGTTATAAGCTTATTTCAGCAATTGATGGTAACGCAATTACGAATTATGGAATGAACCGTTTTTCGCGGACGTGGGAACAAATCCATTTTTCGCGGGCGGGAATAAATCCCGCCCCTACGGTGGATCGGTGGAACATTGTGGGGCGGTTGAAATTTGCCACGTGGCGATCTACCGTAGGGGCGGGGTTCATCCCCGCCCGAACCGCCCGTGGCGGTGTGTGTTACCATTCCTAACTTCATCACATATTTGGTTGGATGAAGTGTCATCATTGATTATCAGTTAGTTATAAGCTTATTTCAGCAATTGATGGTGACACAATTACGAATTATGGAATGACATCCCTTCTTAACAGCCCGGCAAACAGTCAATGTCTTTGTCCTGACTCATATTGCCTTGCCATCTCCAGATGATAAAAAAAAGAAAATCATGTACAGGCTTACGCTCCATGAGGAGCTCTGAGTCTCAACCAGCGGGATAGCCTTACGAGCAAGCTCGACGGCTATCCCACTGGTTGAGACTCCCCTCATTCGGGGGCAAAGCCTGTACATGAAGAAAATTGCCAAGGCATAAAATTGCGCATAGCGCATAAAATAAAGCGGCTGAATAGTCGTTTGTAAGTAAACTTTCTAAAATAATTGTGAGCAGATTTAGGGGGTGCTGAATATTTTATGCGCTCTGCGCAATTTTACGCGATAGCGATTTTCGTCACGGGCAGGCTTTGTCCCCCGTTGGGGGTGGTGCTGAGGTGATGGGGGCAGCCGACGAGCTTGCTCGTAAGGTTGTCCCCATCACCTCAGCACCATAGCTCCATGGGGAGCTAAAGTCTGTACGTGACTATTTTCCAAAAGCTTATTCTCGATTCAGGGTGACGCATTGACGAAGTCAGGAAATATCCGTGTCAAACCGCGCGACTCGCAACGCTGAATGAAATATCCGTGTCAGACCGCCCGACCCACAACGCTGAATAAAATATCCGTGTCAAACCGCGCGGCACCATACTCTGAATAAAATATCCGTGTCAAACATCGCGGCACCATACTCTGAATAAAATATCCGTGTCTGACTGACGAATGCAGGGTGCGGCCCTTGTGGCCGTCCGCTATATATCCAACATACCCATGTTTGCGGACGGTCACAAGGGCCGCACCCTGCATTCGTCAGACAACATACCCATGTTTGCGGACGGCCCCTAACCCTACCTAGTCGCACCCTGCAGCCGCGCGACACAAAATACTGAAAGATTACACTTCTACCGTTTAATCTCAGGCTGCGCTCGTTCCACAGAAGCCAATGGAACCCAATGGGGAGGGTTTTGTCCCCATACTCCAAGGGAAAGAGACCTCTGTCTCCCAATGTATGGGTGGGGTTTATCCCCATCCTCCAAGCGCCACAGTGACTTACAGCCTCGGAGAGGCTGGCTCTCAGTAACCCCAGGCTAAGCGAGCGAAGCGAGCGCAGCCTGGGAAAAATAGATGGTGGAACCAATTCCGTGCCTCGGAGAGGTACATACACGTAGTGTTCATCATTATACCCTAATAGTTGTCTTATAGGACTAATGGCATATAGCTATATATAATGTACACACTACGTGTCTGAACCTCTCCGAGGCTCTGAGTTGACACTCTTCTTTCGATTTATCCCCCAGACTGCGTTCGCTTCGCTCACTTAGTCTGGGGTTACTGAGAGTGTGCCTCTCCGAGGCTGTGAGGTATCCATTCAGTGCGTGGTGTCTGACGGCTGCAGGGTGCGGCCCTTGTGGCCGTCCGCAAACATATGAATATTGAATTTATGACGGACGGCCCCTAACCCTACCTAGCCGCGCCCTGCAGCCGTCGGTCTGACACGGATATTTTATTTAGCGTTTGGAGTCTGACCGTACCCTGTAAGCGGATTACATTCGCTTGTACTTCCTCTTCGAGGCACTGGGTGGACACTATCCTTTCATCTGTCCCCAGACTGCGTTCGCTTCGCTCGCTTAGTCTGGGGTTACTGAGAGTGTGCCTCTTCGAGGCACCGTGTGTAATCCCCCATCAGCTTATCTCCGAGGCACCGTGTGTAATCCCCCATCAGCTTATCTAGCTGCGCTCATTCTACGAGAACTTCTGTCACCCAATGTAGGGGTGGGGTTTATCCCCATACTCCAAGGGAAAGGCCCCGCTATCTCTCCTAAAGGGAAGAAAGAAATAACCTTTAAACCCTTGGAGGATGGGGATAAACCCCACCCCTACATTGGCTCGTGCAGCACGATTTTTATGAAGGCGAAATGACCCAGCTACATTGGCTCGTGCAGTACGATTTTTATGAAGGCGAAAGGCCCCTGCTACATTGGCTCGTGCAGCGCGATTAAAAAAAAACGGAAGGACCCTGCTCAGAGGCACCAATGATACGTCAATATGTATTTTTCAGACTGATACGTTCATGTACCTTTTACCCTTCTGCATAATTTATGATTTTCTGGCGCGATGTTACGATATTATGGTGTTTAGCATTTATTAAGTATGCGGGTAGCTATAGGGAATATATTTTTTGTAATTTTGCCGGCATGAAAAAAGTGTTGGGCATATTCTCAGTTATCATCCTCTCGTTGGTGTTTATAGCAACGGGAGCAGGTGTCAGCGTTGCCACATGCTCCCATACCGGACGCATGGAGGTGGCGCAGATGGCTGAGGCCCAAGGCGCCCATGGCTGCTACGGCATGAAGAGCTGCATGGTGGTGAAGACGGTGAGACTCGCTCCGGGGACCATCGCCGAGCACAGCTTCTTCAACTTCACACAGCCCCTGACAGCCATTCTGCCGGTCATCATCACGGCGGGCATTCCATATTTTCCGCTTCCTGCGCATACTTCAAAAGAGTATGTGGCATTATCATTCTCGCCGCCGAGGGAATACCTCCGGCGCCTTCGTGTGCTGAGACTTTGATTTCCATCTGGTAGAACGGACGGTCCCTAACCCTACCTAGCCGCACCCTGCAGCCGTCGGTCAACATACCCATGTTTGCGGATGGCCCCTAACCCTACCTAGCCGCACCCTGCAGCCGTCGGTAACATACCCATGTTTGCGGACGGTCCCTAACCCTACCTAGCCGCACCCTGCACTGGATTAATTTGGATATTATAAAATCAAAGTAGACAACACAAAAATGAACAAACATATTTTTCTTGTCGGCATCCTTGGGATGCTGACACATACATCATTAGCCCAGCGGGCACCGAAGGAGCTCTCCGACACCACAAGTTCTAACCACACCGACAGTACCACCCTCCTGCCGGACCAGTCGCTAAAGGAGGTGCAGGTGGTAACCCGTATGCCGGGCACACGCCGTGTGAAAGGCGCTCTCAACGCCAGTCTGCTGACACAGAGCGAGCTCTTTAAGGCCGCCTGCTGCAACCTCGGCGAGAGCTTCACGACGAACCCGTCAGTCGACGTCAGCTATAACGACGCGGCAACGGGCGCCAAAGAGATTAAACTGCTCGGACTGAGCGGCAAGTACGTACTGATGCTTACCGAAAATATGCCCAACTTCCGTGGCGCCGCCATACCTTATTCCTTAGGTTATGTCCCCGGCACATGGCTCAAGAGCATCCAGGTCAGCAAGGGCAACGCCAGCGTGAAGAACGGCTATGAGGCTATGACGGGACAGATTAACGTGCAGTACCTACAGCCTGAGGACGACCAGGCACTGCACGTCAACCTCTATGGTAACACTATGAGCCGTGTGGAGGCCAACGTCGATGGCAACGTTCATCTCTCGAAAGGGCTCAGCACGGAGGTGTTGGGACATTACGAGGACAACCTCAAGGAACATGATGCCAACAAGGACGGATTTATCGATGACCCGCAGACCCGGCAGTTCAACCTTCAGAACAGATGGTTCGGCAAGACCGGAAACTATATCTTCCACGGCGGTCTCAGCCTCCTCGACGAGAAACGCGAGAGCGGACAGACCAACCACAGTGGCGTCCTCAGCCACCAGGAGGAACCGCTCTACCGTATCAATGTCAACACGCACCGCTATGAGGGCTATATGAAGCACGCCTTCATCCTCGATGCCGACCACGGCACAAACATAGCATGGATGTCGTCGGCGTCGATGCATCTGATGGATGCCGACTATGGCAGAAAAGCATACAGCGTCAACGAGAAGAACGTATACTCACAGCTGATGTTTGAGACGAACTTCACGCCGGAGCATAACCTCGCCCTCGGCGCGTCGTTCAACCACGACTACCTCGGCCAGACCTGTCTCTCACAGCCGGTGAAGGAGAAAGAGAATGTCGTAGGTGCCTATGCACAGTACACCTTCAACCTCCACGAACGTTTCGTTGCCATGGCCGGCCTGCGCGTCGACCACAGCTCTGAGTACGGTACGTTCTTCACTCCGCGCTTCCACGTCAAATGGCAGGTCAACGACCTCCTGGGCCTCCGTGCGTCGGTGGGAAAGGGCTACCGCACCGTTCATGCCCTTGCCGAGAACAACTACCTCATGGCCAGCGGACGGCAGCTCGTTATCGACAAGCTCGACCAGGAGGATGCATGGAACTACGGACTCAGCGCTGCCCTCAACATCCCAATAGCGCATAAGACGCTACGTGTCAACGCAGAGTACTATTATACACATTTCGGTCATCAGGCCATCATCGACTACGACAGCGATCCGTCGAAGATAACGATAACGAATCTCAACGGGAAGTCATACTCGCACACCTTCCAGGTGGATGCCTCCTACGACCTCTTTCGTGGAATGACGGTGACGGCGGCATACAGATATAATAATGTGAAGACGACCTACGGCGGTGAGCTGCTGCGCAAGCCGATGACAAGTAAGTACAAAGGACTGCTCACGGCATCATACAAGACCCCGCTGGGACTGTGGCAGTTGGACGCCACCCTCGCCCTCAACGGCGGCGGACGTATGCCGAAGCCTTACACCACCGCCGACGGCACGCCGTCATGGAAGGAGGAGTACCCGGCCTTCGCACAGGTCAACGCGCAGATAACACGGTGGTTCCGTAAGTTCTCTGTCTATGTCGGTGGCGAGAACCTGACGGATTACAAGCAGAAGAATCCTATCATCAACGCCTCCCACCCGTGGAGCGACACCTTCGACCCCACACTGGTCTGGGGACCGATGGAAGGAGTCCGTGCCTATATCGGCATCCGTTATAAACTGTAAACAATGAACTAATAAAAATAAAAGATGAGAAAGTTATTCTTTGTAATGATGCTGGCGGCAATGACTGCCACGGCAAATGCCAAGAGCGAGAGTGATACACTGGTGGTAACGACGACACCGCAGATGCACTGTGCCAACTGTGAGAACAAGATCAAGGACGGCCTGCGCTTCGAGAAGGGTGTGAAGGACATCATCACCAGTGTCGAGGACCAGACGGTAACCATCGTCTACAATCCTAAGAAGACCGATAAGGACAAGCTCGAAGCCACTTTCCCGAAGTTCGGCTATCAGGCCCGCGAGGTGAAGAAGGGCGAGAAGGTCGCCCGCAACATGGACGAGCAGTGCGACAACATGTAGTCGGGGTAAGGAAGAATAAGCAAAGGGGGTGTATCAAAATTCTCCTTCGTCAATGCGTCTTTATTTTGCGCGTGGTGTCTGACGGCTGCAGGGTGCGGCCCTTGTGGCCGTCCGCTATATATCCAACATACCCATGTTTGCGGACGGCCACAAGGGCCGCACCCTGCAGTTGTCAGTCAGACACGGATATTTTATTCAGCGTTGTGAGTCGGGCGGTTTGACACGGATATTTCCTGACTTCGTCAATGCGTCACCCTGAATCGGGAATAAGTTTTTGGAAAATAGTCACGTACAGACTTTAGCTCCCCATGGAGCGTAAGCCTGTACATGATTTTCTGCTTCTTATCATCTGGAGATGGCAAGGCAATATGAGTCAGGACAAGGACATTGACTGTCTGCCGGGCTGTTAAGGAGGGATGTCATTCCATAATTCGTAATTGCGACCCATCAATTGCCGAAATAAACTTATAACTAACTGATAATCAATGATGACACTTCATCCAACCAAAGATGTGATGAAGTCAAGTGAAAATGCTCCAACCGCTGACAAATATCAAGAATTAGAGAATTAAGGAATTATTACAAATGACACAAACGCGAGAGAAATAGGTCGAACATTGTTTTTGGAAGGGCATGAAGCCCTTCCCTGCACAAGCCCGTCCCGACTTTGTCATTTATAGGGTGACGCATATCCAGTGCAGGGAAGGGCTTCATGCCCTTCCACAAAAAATGTCCCAACCGCTCCTGACTTCGTCAATGCGTCACCCTGAATCGAGAATAAGTTTTTGGAAAATAGTCACGTACAGACTTTAGCTCCCCATGGAGCTATGGTGCTGAGGTGATGGGGACAGCCTTACGAGCAAGCTCGTCGGCTGCCCCCATCACCTCAGCACCACCCCCAACGGGGGACAAAGCCTGCCCGTGACGAAAATCGCTATCGCGTAAAATTGCGCAGAGCGCATAAAATATTCAACACCCCCTAAATCTGCTCACAATTATTTTTGAAAGCCCTGATGATATCGTCGTGGTAATAATAACGCTCTATCTGTGCTTTGGGCCATGTCCCGCGTTTTATTTTTACGTTTTACTTACAAACGACTATTCTGCCGTTTTATTTTATGCGCTATGCGCAATTTTATGCCTTGGCAATTTTCTTCATGTACAGGCTTTGCACCCGAAAGGGGGAGTCTCAACCAGCGGGATAGCCGTCGAGCTTGCTCGTAAGGCTATCCCGCTGGTTGAGACTCAGAGCTCCTCATGGAGCGTAAGCCTGTACATGATTTTCTGCTTCTTATCATCTGGAGATGGCAAGGCAATATGAGTCAGGACAAGGACATTGACTGTCTGCCGGGCTGTAAGTCACTGTGGCGCGTGGAGGATGGGTATACCCCCACTCCTTGGTACCTCGGAGAGGCTGTGAGGGCTCCCCCTTCTTTTTTATCGTCGGTATTGAGCAAGAGGTTCTGATTAGATACAATCTTTCTCGCTTATGTAAAAGTTTTATAATTATTGTTCTTTTCACCGGAATTTGATTATTTTTGCGGAACGTTAGATTATAATATAATGTGAAGAATGGGAAAAGTTTTGATTACAGGTGCCAACAAGGGCATTGGTTATGAGACCGCGCGCCATCTGGGAAAGGCCGGATGGCAGGTGATAGTAGGTGCAAGAAACGAAGGACGCGCAAAGAAAGCAATGGAGACACTGAAGGCTGAGGGCGTGGATGTCATTGGATGGCAGTATGTCAACCTCTCGGATAATAAGGAGATAGAGGCATCGGCAAAGGAGATAGCGGAGAGATACCCTGACTTGAAGATGCTGGTGAACAACGCAGTCTTCCCCGGTGATATGTCTGTGCCCAGCTATGATCAGACGGTGGAGGATGTCGCCAACTCCATACAGGTGAACTATGTCGGCACGTTCTGCCTCACCAAGCTGTTGGTGCCGTTGCTTGAGAAGAATAATGGCCGTATTGTCAACATCACCGTTCCTACGGAGATGAGCCCTTACTGGCATCCTATGGCTTACGTGGCCAGCAAGGCGGCGCAGAACACCATGACGAGTATCATGGCATGGGAGTTCGATCATTATAAGAAATCGCTGGAGATATTTGATATCCATCCCGGTGCCACGTCCACGGACCTTAACAATCATTACAGCGGACCCGGTTCTCACCAGCCTGATGTCGTTGCCGACAAGATAGAGAAGATTATCGACGACGGAAAACGCCATAACGGAGAGTTCATCGAATTGTACCCAATTGTCGACGAAGGCAACTATTAAGGGACTTCTGAAGGGGCTTGAAGCCTAAGAAAAAGGCTCTTTTTTAGCGCGATTTCTAGGGGAAATCAATTTTTTTTGAAAAAAGTGTGGGATTTTCTTGCACGGTTAAAATATTTGCAGTACCTTTGCACCGCGTTTGACAAGAACGTCTGGTAGGAAAGGCCTAAGGCCCCAAGGAAGGATGGGTGAGTGGCTGAAACCAGCAGTTTGCTAAACTGCCGTGCGCAATTACGCGTACCGGGGGTTCGAATCCCCCTCCTTCCGCCAGGGATTCGTCCAACAGTCTTTTAGAAGACTTGCAGGGATGCTGTTCTGAGATACGCAACTAACGGTCGGTTCATCTAACGGTTAGGATACAAGATTCTCAATCTTGGCATAAGAGTTCGATTCTCTTACCGACTACAGAAAACGAAAAGTTATAGAAAACGGACGTCGCAGACTACATGGTTTGCGACGTTTTTTTTGTTTATTTTGATAAGATGGATAACTCACAACCACTGAAAGGAAAAGGGAAGGGCAGGGGAGTAGGCTTTCTCTGTGGTATCCTTGCCGCTATGTTCTATGGTACCAACCCCCTTGGCTCACTTCCTCTATATGCCGAAGGTGTCAACACTGTTACGATCCTTTTCTACCGTTATGCCATAGCGGTGGCTATCTTAGCCGTTGTGATGGCAGTCATGCAATACCCCTTTCGTGTAAAGCCCGGCCATCTGATACGGATGGCGATGCTGGGTGCCATCTTCTCGTTGTCCTCGACGAGCCTTTACGTGTCGTTCCTGTATATGGACGCCGGCATAGCGTCTACAATTCTCTTCTCTTATCCCATTATGGTAGCGGTGCTGATGGTGGTCTTCTTCCATGAGCGCGCGTCCTGGATGACGGCTTTGTCGATAGGACTGGCCACGGCGGGGATAGCCCTTCTGTACCATGGCGACGGCAATGCCAGACTGTCGGCGACGGGAATGACGTTCGTCATCATCTCCTCACTGCTCTACGCCATCTATATCATTGCCGTACAGCGATGGGACCAGCCTTACTCCTCGGTGACGTTCACGTTCTGGATAGTGCTCTTCGGGCTCTGTACCATCCTGCTGTTCTCGTTCCTCGCTCGTGAGCCTATCATGATGCTCCACGGGGTGAAGCAGTGGGCGTGCGGCTTTCAGCTCGCCTTACTGCCGACGGTGCTGTCGCTGTTTCTGATGAACATAGCCATAGAGCGTATCGGCTCCACGCCATCGGCAATCCTCGGCGCTGTGGAACCGGTAACGGCGGTGGTGATAGGCGTTATGGTCTTCGGCGAGTCCTTCACAGCAAGGCTCGCCATAGGTATAGTCCTTATCCTCTCCGGAGTTATCATTATTATCGCGAAGTCGGGGCGATGATATAACAAATGAGTCCGGCAATATCCGTGTAGTCAGCCTCTTAGTCTGTACCGGATATCGTCGGACTCATTTTTTTATACGGGTTTTAAAGATTAACTACGCTATTCGCCATGCCTGTCATGACAGACGGCTGCAGGGTGCGGCCCTTGTGGCCGTCCGTTATAAATTGTATGGGTTTTAAAGATTAACTACGCTATTTGCCATGCCTGTCATGACAGACGGCTGCAGGGTGCGGCCCTTGTGGCCGTCCGTTATAAATTGAATTCATTGTTGTCTTGCGGACGGCCACAAGGGCCGCACCCTGCACTGGATTAAATTGACTTTTATTTTTTAATGCGG
>Ga0256406_1004455_pt1 | contig 16020 bp, 13 predicted proteins | sample RumenRJG_03DNA_FD_185986 | JGI IMG/M metagenome (GOLD analysis project Ga0256406, IMG submission 185986) | Bovine rumen microbial communities from Lethbridge, Alberta, Canada - RJG_03 | ecosystem: Host-associated > Mammals > Digestive system > Stomach > Rumen | place: Canada: Alberta | collected... | reverse complement strand
CAGACTATTTTAGATACCAAAGCGAACAATATCTCTGCATATACCTATAAAACATACCTGTCCCATTTGCGTAAGTTACGACTCTACAGGGCAAACGTCGATTGTAGCGAGCTTACGGCTAGTTTTGTGGCTGGTTATATTGATTTTATGCGGGCTCGTGGCAATAGCGAAGGGACAATCTACCGGTCGCTTTCGATTCTCCGCTGGTTTATAAGGGTATTGTTTCGCTACCAGGTTATTTCCAACGACCCAATGCGGGATTTTCAGCTCAAAAAGGCCAAAAATCGTCGGGAATTCCTCGAAATTGAGGAACTTGAAAAACTCTACTACAGTTTTAAGACAGATTCCGCAAAACTCAACTTTGGAGAACAGGAAGCCTTGCGTGCGTTTCTTTTTTCGTGCTTTACGGGGCTACGCTATTCGGATCTTAAACGACTGGCTCCTCGGGACATGCAAAACGGCAAAATCCGCATGTTTACGCAAAAAACGGATGCCCCGGTTTACATACCCGTTCCAAAACAGGCGATGGAACTCCTTAAAAGTACATCGGGAACGGTGCTACATGTGGTAAATAACTCCACATTTAACAAAAACTTGCGGTCTGGAGCGCAAAAATTGGGCTTTTCTCGCTATCTACACGCCCACCTCGCTCGCCATACCTTTGCCACATCATGTATTACATTCGGCATGCCAGTGGAGGTGGTCTCAAAAATGCTAGGGCACACGAACTTACGAACGACTTTGATCTATGCGAACTATTCGAATTTTGTGATTGACCGCGAGATGGAAAAATTCCGAATCAACATTCCCAAATGACCGAACCGCCACTCGTAGACTGCGAAATGACACTCTAGACTTTTTTACAAAAAATGATATCAATTGCCACCGGAATATTGTTTTATCACATTATTATAACTATATTGTAGCATGATTAATTGGTGTTAAATATAGTGTATTGTTGCGATTTATTTAAGGTTGTCGTCAAATACACCGCAGTTCCCGGCGAACTGCGGTGTGGTTTACGCAAGGCTCTGGATTTATTGCGAAAACCTGGACTTAGTGTCGTGAGGTAGAGAGTGTGTTACCCTGCGTATAGTGCTTTACTTTGCGTTAGCAATACCGAAAAACTGGAATGGTTATCCGTTGCGCTAGATAGCATGATTAACCAGACCGTGAAACCGGCTGAAATCGTACTAGTTGAAGATTGCTCTTTGACGGACAATCAAAATGCTTTGATAAATCAATATAAAGAAAAGTATCCGAATCTGTTTAAGACATTATCCGTATCGTGCCAAATGGGTTTAGGGAATGCTTTGAAACAGGGCTTTTCTGCTTGTACAAATGGTTTTGTCGCCTGCATGGATGCCGAAAGCTACTCCGCACCAACACGTATTGAAGAAAGCTTTGACACCATGTTCGAAAAGAAAGTGGACATGGTCGGATCTAATGTAAATGTTTTTGCCGATAGCATCGACAATGTTGTAGCGCATCGGAAATATCCAGAAACGCCCGAACGCATATACAAATTCGCAAAAAAGAGTGCGCCGATAAACCTCGCCTCCGTTTTATTGAAAAAAAGAATGGTTCAGGTCTGCGGGATTTACGAAAACTGCTATTTGGCTGAAGATTTCGCCCTATTTATCAGCCTTCTGAGAATGAATGCTAAAGGATACAACATTCAGAAGCCTTTAGTCTATGAGCGTTACAACAATACTCTTTATAAACAGAATAGTGGATGGGAACATTTTAAGGCCATGGTCGAATTCAACCAGCTGTTCTATAAAACAGGTTGGTTTACCTATCGGGATTATGTTCGCCGAACCATAAGGAATGGAGTGGAGAGTTTTATGCGTTGCGTGGGAATGAACCGTTTGACGAAAAAAAAAGTTTTGGGGTGACATGAGTCGAATTAAGTTTATGAACATAGAAATTGACAACCTAACAATGGCAGAAGCATTGTTGGCTGTTGATGATTTGATTCATCAAAAAAAGAACGCATTTGTTGTGACTCCAAATGTTGACCATATAGTTAAATTGGATACAAACGAAAAATTAAAGGCTGCTTATTCTGAAGCTGACTTGATATTGACAGATGGAAAACCTTTGATATGGGCTTCAAAATTGTTGTGTCAATATTCAATAAAAGAAAAAGTTTCTGGTTCTGATTTTTTCCCCGAACTATGCAAATTTGCGAGTGAAAAACATTATAAAATGTTTTTTTTAGGTGCAAAGGAGGGCGTTGCTGCAAAAGCTGCTGATATTTTGAAAAAAACTTATCATGGATTAGACATTGTAGGTTGTTATTCTCCTGCGAATGGTTTCGAAAAAAATCCTCAGGAAATTGAAAAAATTGTTCAAATGATACAATTGGCAAAACCTCATATTTTGATTCTAGCTTTAGGTTGTCCAAAACAAGAAATTTTTGCATTTGATTATAGAGAAAAACTTCAAGTGCCCATTTCTTTTTGCTTAGGCGCTTCGCTTGATTTCGCTGCAGGCTATGTGAAACGAGCGCCACGGTGGATGTCGGATGTTGGGCTAGAATGGTTGTACCGATTAAATCAGGAACCATTACGAATGTTCAAACGTTATGTATTAGAAGATTGGAAATTTGCCAAAATGTTTATAAAGTATTGGAATGTAAGCTAGCCATGTCATATGTCGAAATTTGCATTTTTTTCATGCAATAAATAGCTATTGATTATAGGATGGGAATGAATCGTTGAGCAATCAGGGAAATGGACAAATTGAATTCTTAAAATAAAAGTATTGTATGAAGAAAATAGGTCTTGTTACTTTTTTTGATTCCAATTATGGGTCTTCTTTACAGTGTTTTGCTACAAAAACCTTCTTAGAATCTATAGATGTCAAATGTGATGTTTTATATAAATTTGCGCCCGATTCAAAATGGAATCAAGTTAAACAAAAAATTAAGAACTACACTCAAATGTTTCTTCATCCTAGTTTTTTTCGTTATAAGCTAGAATGTAGACGAAAGCGCGGCTTATGGTATAAAAATCCTACAGATCAAACTCAGATGTTAATGAATTCTTTTATAAATGAAAGAATTCAGCCTAAAATTGTATCGAATTCGGAGCTTAAAAATAAGAATTGGCAGCAACAATACGACTATTTCATAACCGGTAGCGATCAAGTATGGAATATTGATATTGTTGATAATGATTTTTTCTTTTTGAAATTTGCTTCTAAAAAGAAACGTATTGCATTAGCAACAAGTTTTGGAATATCCGAAGTCGCATCTTATAATGAAAAAAAAATAAAAACTCTTATAAGCGGTTTTGATTTTATCTCTGTAAGAGAAGAAACCGGGGTTGATATTGTTCGAAAATACAGTTCCTCTCGCGTTATGCGGATTGCAGATCCATCTTTAATTTATTCCGATGATGAATGGCGAGGTTTTATCAAAGAAAAGGAACGCATTGCAACAAAATATATTTTAATTCATTTTTTAAACAAACCTAATGACATCGCTTTGAAATCAATTTCATGGTTATCTGAACAGCAAAATTTAGATATTATTGCAATTGGATATAATTACGAGAGTTTCAAGACCGTAAAACATTTTGCTTTTATGGATGGAGATCCACTAAAATATGTATCCCTAATAGATGGTGCAGAATATATTTTAACGGATTCATTTCATTCAACATTATTTTCAATTAATTTTGGTAAGAAGTTCTATACATTTCATCGGCAGTACTTATTTAGACCACAACCATCACGCATTACCGATTTATTGAGAAGATACAACTTGAATGGTCGATTGATAGATAATTTTAACATTGTAAAGAGTAGCTTTAAAGACAATATTCCTATAAAAGTAAAGGAAAACCTTAAATACGAACGTTTGTGTATCCGCGATTATATTCAAAAATCTATTAATGGTCAAGTTTCACAATGTTTCTGATGAATATGGTGAGAAATGATTGAATTGAAAAATAAGAAACAATGTTGCGGCTGCGGAGCATGCGAGCAGATTTGCCCCAGACATTGTATATTGATGCAATATGATAGTGAAGGTTTTCTTTATCCTATTGTGGATTCCGCTAGTTGTATTAGTTGTGGATTATGTGAAAAGGCTTGTCAATATTCAAATTTAAGTAAAGAATGTCGAAATCCGCTGGAACAGTTCTATTTTATACATGATAATCAAGATACTCGCAGAAAATCTTCTTCAGGGGGAACTTTTATTTGTCTTGCTGAAGAAGTTATAAAAAACAAAGGTGTCGTATTTGGAGCATCTTTTGATAATGAATTTAATGTCGTAATTTCGTATGCCGAATCGCTAAACGATTGTTGGAAGTTTGTCGGCTCAAAATATGTGCAAGCCAAAGTTGGTAATGCTTATAAACTTGCAAAAAAGTTTTTGCAAGAAGATAGACTTGTCTTATTTACTGGAACGCCCTGCCAAATAAATGGTTTGCAACATTATCTTGGAAATGATTACGATAATCTTTTGAAATTAGACTTTACTTGTCATGCTATTCCAAGTCCGGTAATTTGGAACAAGTATCTAAAAGCCATAAAGGGCAAATATGAAATACAGTCTGTAAATTTTAGAGATAAAGAAGTGTCTGGATGGCAAAATTACGGCATAACCATTATTGGAAAGAATGGTGACGATTCCAAGATTCTTGTTTCGAGTGGCAACAGACAAAATTTATATATGAAGGGCTTTATTCAGTTTTTGTACGATAGACCATCATGTTCAAATTGTGTGTCCAGAAAATTCAGATCATCCAGTGACATAATGATTGGTGATTTTTGGGGTGTTGAAAAATATCACTCAGAGCCTTTATTTAATGATAATAAGGGAATATCTATTGCCATAGCCGTTTCCGAGAAAGGAAAAGAGTATTTGAACAAAATACGCACGTATGGTCAAATGGGGTCAATTCCCATAGAGGAATTGGAAATGGACAAGTCTCACGATTGCATATTGAAATCCGCCCATCAACATCCGAATCGAAATATATTTTTCTTTTTATACAATCTCGGCTTACCACTAAGGCCTTGTATATGGCTGTGTATAAATTTAAATATGGTTAGATATGTATCATCCATATATAGAAAAATAAAAATGATGATTGATGAATTTTATGTATGAACAACAATAATTCTCGCATAGCCAAGAACACTTTGTTCCTCTATTTCCGCATGATTTTCATCATGCTGGTTAGCCTTTATACCAGCCGTGTTGTTCTTTCTGCTTTAGGTGTCGAGTCGTTTGGTGTTTATAATGTGGTTGGCGGAGTTGTAGCCTCGCTCTCTTTCCTGAATTCCTCTTTAGGAACGAGTACGCAAAGATTCCTGAATTTTGAGATGGGCTTAAAAGACAATGCAGATTTGAGCAAAATTTTTTCAAACGCTGTTAATGCACACTTTATAATCGGAATTACCACGCTCTTATTGCTCGAAACGGTTGGACTGTGGTTTGTTCTAAACAAATTGGAAATTCCTAAACCGAACTTGCAAGCGGCATTCTGGGTTTATCAAGCTTCAATTGCTTCTATTTTAATCACGATTATCAGCACCCCATATAATGCTGCAATCATAGCCCATGAAAAGATGAATGTGTTCGCTTATTTTTCAATATTAGAATGTCTTCTGAAATTGGGTGTTGTATATCTTTTGCTTATTCTGCCTTTTGATCGATTGCTTGTTTACGGTATTTTGCTGTTATGTGTTACGGTAATTATGCAGACTATTTATGTTTTCTATTGCATCAGAAAATTCAGCGAATGTCGATATCATTGGAATTGGGATAAATCCTTATTGAAAAAAATGTTCTCTTTTACGGGGTGGATGTTCTTTGGGTGTATTACAGATATGCTTAGTGGACAAGGAATCAATATGTTGATAAATATGTTCTTTGGTCCTGTATTTAATGCATCCAGAGCAATTGCATATCAAGTATTTAATGCGGTAAATTCTTTTTTGTGGAATTTTATGACTGCGGTAAAACCTCAAATTGTTAAATCATACGCAGCAAACAATAAGGAATATGCATTCAAGTTAGTTTTCTCATCGACAAAGTTGTCATTTTATTTGTTGTTTTTCTTGACAATGCCTCTTTTTTTACACATGGATTTGGTCTTGAAATTATGGCTGAAAGAAGTCCCTGAAATGGCAACATTGTTCACGAGATTGGTTTTGATTGATTTGTGGATTAGGGCAATATACACGCCGATGGCTCAAATAAATCAGGCATCCGGTAAAATACGGAGTTATCAACTTGCTATTTCGGTAATTTTCCTGCTGATTTTTGTTGTCACTTTGGTTCTTTTTGAATTCGACATGCCTGTTTATTATGCGTTTATTGTGTCCGTTGTAATGAACTTTATAGGTATTTTTGCAAGGTTGGCGATTCTAAAACGAGAAAACGGTTTTCCTGTAATCGCATTTATGAAAAATGCCGTATTGCCTTTAATTCCTATAGCAGTCGTAACATTTTTGATTCCGTATATGTTGCTCATAAATTTAAATGATTCTATCCCGAATATTGTTGTTTCGACTCTTGTTGGGGAATTTGCACTATTTGTTCTTATTTGGTTGTTTGGATTGAATAAACAAGAAAAAGAATTTATTGCCAGTAAAGTTTCAAAATTACGGAGAAAAATATGATTGTTATTGAAAAACCGTATATTTCAATTGAAAATGGCAAGTCTAGACTTGCCGCAAAGGTCAACATTGATGGAGATTCTCGCGAAATTTGGTTTGAAGTTGAATCGCAATTTGAAAAATATCTTTGCTATGAACGTGGCGATGCTTTCGTTGTTGCAATTTTGCATTATGCAATGCTACATAGACATGATATAAAGTCTATGGCACCGATTGGTGAAGACTTATATTATCAACTTACGACAGACTTGATTCCCGCATTGGTAAATAATAGCAATATTATGTATCATACAAAACTGATTGCAGATGTTGATTCGTCTGTTTTACCCAATGCCGGGGCCGTTGGAACAGGTATTTCTTGTGGAGTTGATTCATTTCATTCTTTAGCGATGGAATCTCAGACGGAATTTCCTAATCACAAATTGACCCATCTGGCATTCAATAATGTTGGATCGCATGGAGAAGGAGTTGACGCCCAACAATTGTTTAATGAAAGAAAAAATCTTGCTGAAAAATTCTGTAAGGAATATGGATTTATTTATGTAGAAGGTAATTCAAATTTGCATAATGTGATTCCGCAAGTTTTTTTTCATACACACACATACTCTAGTATGTTTTCTGTATTTGCTCTTCAAAAACTTTATTCAGTATATTATTATGCCTCGTCCGGCCATCCTTATCAAAGTTTTTCGCTTAAAGATAGTGAAAAAAATGATGCCGCAAACTATGAGCTTTTATCACTAAGAGCTTTTTCCACACACAATCTTCTAATTTATTCAGAAGGTGGAGAGAAAGTTCGTTTTGAAAAAATGAAAGAGGTTGTTAAATATCCTCCTTCATATAATTATTTAAATGTTTGTTTAGCTCAATTTCATAATTGCGGAAAATGCGAAAAATGCGTTCGAACACTAGTGGCTTTGGATGCTTTGAATGCTTTAGATAATTATAAAAATGTTTTTGATATTGAATATTACAAAAAACACAAATTATTTTATTATTCAAATTTATATAAAGGCGTGCTTGAGCATAGCGACATGTATGCAGGTGTGTATCCCTTATTAAAACACAAAGTCTCTATTTTGGAAAAAATAGAGGGGTTTAAGATGTACATCAAACAAATAATTCGATTATGGTTGCTGAAAAAAAGCTCAAAGCATCCTAATTAGGGCTATATATAAGAAAGGACGTTTAATTATGATTCCTAAAATAATTCATTATTGTTGGTTTGGAAGACAATCTTTGCCAGCGAAAGTTATCAAGTACATGGATTCTTGGCGAAAATATTTGCCGGATTTTGAAATTAAAGAATGGAATGAAGACAATTTTGATGTGAATATGTTTGCATATACAAAAGAAGCGTACTTTGCAAAAAAATATGCGTTTGTAAGTGATGTTGCTAGGTTGTGGGCTTTGGTTAATGAAGGCGGACTCTATTTAGATACTGATATTCTTGTACTCAAACCTTTTGACCCTAATTTTTGGACAAAAAGAGCTTTTATTGGTTTTGAACATGATCATTTCATAGGAACAGGTCTAATTGCCGCAGGACGAAATCATCCTTTTTTTAAAGAATTTCTTTATAAATATAAAGATTTGCATTTTTTCCATGGACCGAAATATGATGAAGAAACAAATGTATCTCGAATAACTAAGTTTTTTTTGCAGAAGGGTTTGGTTTCTGATAATTCAAATCAGGTACTTGCTGATGTGAATATATATCAGCAAGAATATTTTTGTAATAAAATATGGTCCTCAAATCAATATTACAATTCAGGTATTTCATATACAATTCATGATTTTCAATCTTCATGGACTACATCTAAAAGAAATATTTATGAAAAAGTTCTAAGTCGAATTATGATGTTACAAACCATATTGAGATACAAAATTGTAAACAGAATGAGAATATTGAAGTGAAACATTTTTTTGAGTTTTGTAATGTTAAAAATATGGTTCGAAAATGCAGCTAGATTTTGATTACATACTTATAAATATTTTCCTTTTGGGGATGTTTGTAGATGCAGGACGAAATATTGCCTCTGGAAACCGCCAATTTCCGGGGATGCTTGCTTGTATCATATTCTTTTCAGTTGTTTTGGGCTTACGTTTCGGTCGGGGAAATGATTATTTTCATTACATTGATGTTTTTGTTAATGATTTGGAGCCGACTCAAAAGTTTTTTACTGCATTCAATAATGTATTGAAATTTTTTTCAATTTCTCCTTTTGCCATTTTCTTCTTTTATGCACTATTCTTTATCAGTACAGGACTATTGCTTGTAAATAATTTTAAGAATTTAGGAAAATATCTTTATCCTTTTTTTCTTGTAGCATTTATAGTTTTTGAAGAGTTTTGCATTCGTCAAGCTTTTGGTTTTTCATTTGTTTTTCTGTATATTATATCATTGCATCAGTTTTTCATTGAAAAAACAAAACAAAGATTTTTTTTAGTCATTATTTTCGCCTCTATCGCTTGTTCTATACATTCAGCGAATATCATTACTATAACACTCATTTCTTTGATTTATTTATTTTCATTTATCCAATTGCCGTGGAAATATCTTGTACTATTTTATTTGTTTTCTAAGTATTTTGTGTCGAATCATTTTGATTTTTCATGGCTAGAACAAATGTTTACCTTTTTATCGAATTCTGATTCAAAATTTGAGCATTATGTCGAAACATCTGAATATTGGTTTACAAAAGATGCTGCTGATGATATTTACTCAAGGAATTATTTTATAAGTATTTTGGAATCGGTAGCAAATTGTGCATTAATCTATCTTACAGCAGTAATGTTAAAAAGAATGAATATTGATTATGGAAATTCTTTAAAGAATAATTACAAATTAATCATTGCGCTTTTTTATTGCTATTTTTGGGGTACGTGTTTTCTTCAAGTGTTTCATAATCTTGAATTATTTAGACGTATTTTCAACCCATTGTATTATTTTTGGTGTTTCCCTTTAGCTTTTGTGATGACAAATAAATCGCAATTTCTGACTAAAACAGAACAAAAAATGTTATTCCCGATTTGGATTTTTTGGGGGTACGAATATTTTCGTTATCTGTTTATGCGTAATGGTCAAACACTTTTCTTATGGGATATTTAAATGAAAGCTGTGAAAAATATTCTTTTACTTATAGCAAAAGGTTTAATCTAGGAGGATAATATGATACCTAAAGTATCCATTATAATTCCATGTTATGGAGTTGAAAAATATTTAAATAGATGTTTAAAATCTCTTGTATCGCAAACATTAAATGATATAGAAATCATCTTGGTTGATGACGGCTCTCCAGATAATGTCCCTGAAATGTGTGAAGAATGGGTAAAACGAGATTCTCGAATAAAAGCCATTCATAAAGAAAACGCTGGGTTAGGTTTTGCTCGAAATTCTGGTTTAGAGTTGGCTTCAGGTGAATTTGTTGCCTTTGTGGATAGTGATGATTATATAGAACTCAATGCATATGAAATGCTTTATAATGTGGCGAAAGAAAAAAAAGCTGACGTCGTATATTGTGGTATGAAAAAAGAAATTAGCCCAAGTAAATTCTCATATATGCGAAAAACTTCTATATATCAGGAATATGTTGGCGATAATGTAAAAAAAATAATTCCAGACTTTGTTGCCTCGGAGCCATATTGCAGGAATGAACGTAAATATGATATGTCTGTATGTTTAGCAGTTTATAAGACTTCAATTATCAAAGACTGTAAATTACGTTTTGTTTCTGAGCGCGTTGTTGCATCAGAAGATCTTGTTTTCCAAATAGAATTTTTGGAACATGCAAATAAAGTCTCTTTCATTCCTGATGTTCTGTATCATTATTGTTATAATGGAGAATCTCTTACAAAAAATTATTCTCGTAAAAAATTCGAGAGAATGAAAGCTCTTTATTTTCTTTTGAAGGACAAGTGTAAATTTTACGATTCTAATGGTTTGAGAACTAAAAGGATGTTTATTGGAAATATAAGAGGTTTTGTTCGAAATTTAGTAAATAGTAAACAGCCTCTAAGAGAGAAAAGAAAACTTATAAGTGATATATTAAATGATGATATATGGGATGAAATTAAAGCGTATAAACCTTCCTTTTTACCATTGCATCAGCGGATATTCTCGATTCTTTTTTTTCATAGATTCAATAATTTAGTCTATGTTTATGCAAAGTTGTTTGAATTGAAAAAATATTTTTGAGAAGGGAATATGGAAAAATTTTTTCGATTAAAAAACATCACTTTCCCAAATATAAAAACCATTGTAAATCACGACCTTTGTACTGGTTGCGGAATATGCCAGGGAGCTTGTCCTTCTAACGCGATTACGATTATCCCGCAAAATGGTTTGTTTCGTCCTGTCGTTGATGAGTCGAAGTGCAACAATTCTAAAGGCTGTCATCGTTGTTATGATGCCTGTCCTGGCATTGGAGTGAATTTGAGTGCTATTTCATCTGATATTTTTAAAGATGAAAATGTTCAGTATGACAAAATGGTTGGTCGTTATTTAAAATGTTATACAGGTTTTAGTAATGATTATGATATTCGATTTCATTCTGCGTCTGGTGGGATGGTTACACAATTTTTAATATGGCTGTTGGAACATAAAAAAATAGACGGCGCTGTTGTTACAAAGTTTGACAATTCTAATCCTTTAATGGTTTCAACTTATATTGCGACAACCAAAGATGAAATAATCGCTGGCCGAAGTTCAAAATACGCGCCAGTATCATTGAACAATATCGCCCAACAAATCAGAATTAATTTAGGAACCAAATTTGTCGTAGTTGGACTCCCTTGCCATATTCATGGTATAAGAAAATTGATGGCAATGGATAAAAAATTACGAGAGAAGATTATTGGCTTGCTTGGAATATTCTGTTCTAGCGGTAGATCTTTTAACTTGACCGAATATGTAATGAAAGAAAGGGGGATTGACAGAAATAAATTACAATATTTCCAATATCGAGACGAAGGATGTCTAGGATCGCTCAAAGCGATTGTTTCGGATAATCATAAAAAAATCAAGCCTTTTAATTCCTATTCGAAATGCAAAATTAATGGAAATCTTCAAGAATATCAGGAAGAATATCAAAGCTATTACAATTTAAGAAGTTTTTTTGTCCCAAGGAGATGCCTTTTCTGTATAGACCATTACGCTGAATTGGCTGATATCAGTTTTGGTGATATCCATATAAAGCCATACTCAGACGATAAAGTTGGTGTAAACTCAATTATTGCTAGAAACGACATGTGGTTAAGTCTATTATTAGATTGTAAGCGCGATGGAACGATTTCTTTAGATGAAATTCCGTTTAAAATTATATCTGATTCTCAAATAATGTCTTTTAAGAAAAAAGGGCGTAATGGAGCCTTTATAGGGATTTGCAAAACGCTTGGAATGCAAATTCCATCGTATGATGTTGATTATTTGCGAAAGCCGACTATAAGGGATTGGGTAGATTATATTCAAAATCGAGTTCAGCAATTTATTGGTAGGCATAAAAAGCTTTGGTGCTTGATTCCATTCTTAAAACCAAAGGTAAAGGTTGATTAATGTCTAAAAAAATCGGATGTGTTATTGCGTATGGGAAGGGGCATACTAATTACGGCACGGCACTTGTGGGTTATGCCCTAATAAAAAAATTACAACAATTAGGCTTTCAGGTTGAAATTATTAATTATGAAAAGAGATTATCTTTTCTTCAAAAAATAGCATTCGTTTGGAATGCTATACGATGCGGGGAAATAAAAGAAATATTTACTCGTATAACAGCCAAAATGAGGAAGAAAAAAAATCCCAGTTATTTAGCTGGAATAAAAGTACGAACCGATATTGTTGAAAAATATAAGGAACAAAAAATTATTCCTTTATTCAAAGACTATATTGGTTTTAAATCATTACACGAAGGCTCGAAAAATTATGATACGGTTGTCGTTGGTAGTGACCAAGTATGGACACCAATGTCTTTGCCTAATAAATTTTACAATCTATTATTTGTTGATGATTCTGTTCGAAAAGTTGCGTATGGATCAAGTTTTGGCGTAAGTTCCATTCCAAAATTTCAACAGAAAACCACCGGAAAATACCTTGATCGGTTCTATAAAATAGGAGTTAGGGAACAAAAGGGAAAAGAAATTGTTGATTCGTTAAGCAATAATATTGCAACAGTGGTTGCTGATCCTACGATGTTGTTGGATGCGAATGAATGGCGAAATGAAATATTTCCAGAAGGAATTCAAACTCCAAAGAATCCATATATTTTCTGCTATTTTTTGGGTCTTAACCAAGATTCTCGAAATGCGGCTAATGAACTGAAAAAGAAAACGGGCTATAAAATAATCACATTAAAACACATGGACGAATATGTACCAGAAGATGAGTCTTTTGGAGACGAGGCCCCTTATAGTGTTGATCCCAATGGATTTCTCCGCTTAATTCATAACGCAGCTTATGTGTGTACAGATTCCTTCCATTGTACTGCTTTTAGCCTTCAGTTTCATAAACAGTTTATGACATTTTACCGTTTTGCCCAAAATTCAGCCAGAGGTAGAAATTCAAGAATTGATTCTCTATTCAATATTCTAGGGGTAAATAAACACCATATTTATTCTGGAAATATATCTGATATCGATGATGCGATTAATTGGGCCGACGTCGATATAAATATGAGTAGGTTGAGTGAGGAAAGTATAAAATTTTTAAGAGATTCTTTATCATGATTTCTTTTGGAGCGCCTAGTATATGAAAAAATTTATAATAAATGGATTATTTTACACCCAAAAGACAACAGGTGTTCACCGATTCGCTCGGGAATTGCTAAAAGAATTAGACCAAATTATTGATAAAAATGTTGTTTCGATAGTAGTTCCTTCAAGTGCAGTTGATTTGCCAAATTTCAAGAATATAGAGGTGATAAAGTATGGTTCTCATACAGGAATGATGTGGGAACAACTTGATCTTTCTCGATATGCGAAAAAAAATAAAGCCACCTTAATCAGTTTATGTAATAGCCAACCATTGTTACACCCTGGAATCATATGCATACATGATGCGGCTTATAAAACGCATCCTGAATTTTTCAAGACTTTTCATGGAAAAATGTCTGTGCTTTGGCACAAATTGGTTTATTGGCAAGCAACTCGCTGTACAGACTTTCCTATTTTAACAGTTTCGTATTTTTCGAAATATAGCATTATTGATACATATAAAATAAAACCATCTAGGGTTCATGTTGTAAGTAACGGATGGCAACATCTGAAACAATATAATCAAGATGATTCTATTCTTTCAAAACATGGTTTAACAAAAGGGGAATTTTATTTCACGTTGGGTAATATTAATTACAACAAAAATACTCGGTGGGTTGTAGAATATGCTCAACAGCATCCAACAGAAATATTTGTCTTAAGTGGAATTCGTGTAAAAAATAGTTCTATTGATATTGACCATACTCCGAACATAAAATATTTGGGCTTTTTATCGGATGCAGAAATAGCATCGTTATACGCAAATTGCAAAGCATTTATATTTCCGTCAATTCATGAAGGTTTTGGAATCCCCCCCATGGAAGCGTTGTGTTATGGTGCTGAAGCCGTCGTCGCCAATACTTCCTGTTTGCCTGAAATTTACGGAAACACAGTGCATTATATAGATGCATATGATACTGGTATTGATCTAGAAGAATTGATAAAAGAACCTGTTGCAAATCCTAGGTATGTTTTGGATAAGTATAGTTGGGAAAAAACTGCAAAGAAAATGCTTGATTTTTTAAAAAGTATTAAGGAGTAGTCGAAAATGAATGTTCTAATGGTTGGGGTTGACAAAACTTCTATTGGGGGGATGTTGACCGTTGTCGAAAATTATTGGAATTCAGAGTTTTTTTGTAAGAAAACAAATCTGCGTTATATTCCGTCTGTTATCAACAAAAGTCCTTTAATAAAAATTCTTTATTTTTTGATAGCTTTTCTAAGAATCTTTGCGTGCATATTATTACATCAAATAGATATCGTTCACATTCATATGGCCGAGCGTACAAGCGTATATCGTGAAGGGCTTGTGGCAAAATTTGCTAAAATTTTGAGATGCAAGGTGATTATTCATATGCATGGCGCTGATATTGAACAGTGGTATGATAGTTTAGGATCCATAAAGAAGAAAATCACTAGATATTTTATTAGCTGTGCAGATAAGGTTATTATTCTCGGTGAAAATTGGCGTAGCTTTATGGAAAGGATTGTTAGTAATAAAAAACGAATAGAAGTGGTTTACAATGCCGTTGACGTCCCCCCGTATAATAAATACAATCCAGATGCAAAAAACATTATTTTCCTTGGCATGATTATTCCAAGAAAGGGTATTCTTGATTTGCTGGATGCTTTAAAATCAATTGAATTGCAACTGCCAAAGGACATTAAGGTTCTTTTGTATGGTAATGATAAAAATAAGAATATACAAGCATTGATATCCGAACGAAATCTTGAAAAACGAGTATCCTTTTGTGGATGGCTTGATGGGAAAAACAGAGCATGCTGTTTTCAAACCGCGATAATAAATGTGTTGCCAAGTTATCATGAAGGCTTACCAATGTCCATTTTAGAAACTATGGCTTATGGGGTTCCGAATATTTCAACAACTATAGCCGCCATTCCGGAAGTCATTAAAAATGGTGAAAATGGGATGATAGTAAATCCAGGAGATGTCTCGTCTTTGGCTAACGCAATCTTGTATTTAGCTACTGAAAAAAAATTAAGGAAAAAATTTAGCGAAGCTTCATATGAGACAATTTGCAAAAAATTTGCAATTGAACAACATTTGAATCATATCATTTCATTGTATGAAACGGTTCTTAGTTAAGCATTCTTTTTAATTGGTAACAGAAGTTAGCTTGTATGATATTCATTCAAAACACATCTCCCACCTCCAACATCTTCGGCACTCCCCTGCCGAGGCGTTATAACCTGTTTGGTGTTGGTTGTAGGATTTGTTATGCGGAAATATCTGCTAATAAAAACACTCCCTTGAGAAAGGGAGTTGTCGCTAGAAAATTTGAACGAAAGAATCTAGAATCACTTTTTCAAAAGAGCCTTACGCTTAAGGATTTCTTCTTTGGAAATGCCAGAAATAATGGAAATTTCTTCTTCAGAATAATTTCTAGAAAGCATGGCATCGACCATTTCGAAACGAGTCTCTATTTTGGCTCCAGCCAAGCGGCAGTCAATTTCTTCCTGTGCAATCATTTCTTTCTCCACGGCCTTCAAAGTTTCGTCTTTATTGCGAGCTTACAAAGCTTTGATTTCGTCGATGGTAAATCCTGTTTGTGCAGAGATTATATCCAAAGGAACTTTGGCGTCACGGAACCCCTTGGCCATGGCCTTCTT
>Ga0256406_1004454_pt1 | contig 16022 bp, 12 predicted proteins | sample RumenRJG_03DNA_FD_185986 | JGI IMG/M metagenome (GOLD analysis project Ga0256406, IMG submission 185986) | Bovine rumen microbial communities from Lethbridge, Alberta, Canada - RJG_03 | ecosystem: Host-associated > Mammals > Digestive system > Stomach > Rumen | place: Canada: Alberta | collected... | reverse complement strand
TAACTACACATTCTCATCATGGTCTCCGGCTGTTTCGACAGTTACAGGAGATGTCACATATACGGCTCAGTATACAAAGACTCCCATTAAATACACGCTTACCCTCGTAAACGGTTCGTCAAGCGAAACCGTAGAATATTCCGTGACGTCCGAAAAGACTCTCGGCGCGCCTGTAAAGACCGGATACACATTCGCGGGCTGGCTTGTCACAACTGCGGGCGGAAGCTGGACGACCGGCGAAACTTTCTCATCCGCCGACACTACATCCGGCAAATACGGAAATGCTGCTTTGACGGCTCAATGGACTGCTAACACATACACGGTCAAATTCGACGCTAACGGCGGCTCGGGCACAATGAACGACGAGACGTTCACATACGACGAGGCGAAAGCGCTTACCGCAAACACATTTACAAAGACAGGCTACACGTTCGCAGGCTGGGCGAAATCGGCAGACGGAGCTAAAGTCTACAGCGACGGAGAATCTGTTTCAAATCTCGCTTATTCCGGAACCGTAACGCTATACGCCGTATGGACGGCTAACACATACACGGTCAAATTCGACGCTAACGGCGGCTCGGGCACAATGAACGACGAGACGTTCACCTATGACAAATCTCAAGCTTTAACATCTAACGAGTTCACAAGAACAGGCTACACTTTCGCAGGCTGGTCAACCGACAAGTCGGCGTCTTCGGCTCAATATCAGGATAAAGCGTCTGTTTCAAATCTCACCGCGTCGGGTTCTGTAACTCTTTACGCGGTTTGGACTGCCAACACATATTCAGTCGCATTCAATCCGAACGGCGGTTCGGGCACAATGTCCGATGAAAAATTCAAGTACGGCGAAGAGAAAGAACTTACTCAGAACGCGTTTACGAGAACAGGTTATTCATTCTCAGGCTGGGCTGTTACATCGACAGGCGACGTGGTCTACAAAGACAAAGAGTCTGTCAAGAATCTCGCGGCAACGGGAAGTATAACGTTATACGCTGTTTGGTCAGTTCACAAATATGAAGTTGCATTCAACTACAAGACCTCTGCCGGCGCTGATACATCAACAGTCAAGACGTATAATTACGGTGAGACGATAACGGCTCCCGAGGTTCCTTCATACGCCGACAACTACTACAGATATAATCTTTCAGGCTGGACTCCGGAACTTGCCTCTACCGCGGTTGAGGACAGCACATATACTGCCAAGTATTCAAAATCGGCAGTCAAGTACAGTATCACATTCGCAGAAGCAAGCGAAAACAGCGTTGAATACTCTGCGGATTCCGTGTATTCTCTTCCGACGCCCGTAAAAGCCGGATATACATTCTCAGGTTGGAAAGTCACAAAGGCCGCGGGCAACTGGAACGACGGAGAGATTGTTCCCGCCGGAACGTCTACAACCGGCAGATACGGCGATGTCGGATTTACGGCTCAGTGGACAGCTAAAAAATTGACGGCAAGGTTTGTGCTTACCGAAGGCGATGTAACAGGTCATTTCACAAGCACAACATCTGACACAATGACAGTGGATTTCGGTTCGACAATCGTTCTTCCGACGGATGTAGAACTGACCGACAGAGACGATCTCCACTTCAAAGACTGGAAGGTTGACGGAGAAGAGATAATCAGCGGTTCTTACACATTCTCTGAAGATGTAAACGAAGTCGTGTTCTACGCTCATTACGCGGGAGTTATCCATACCCTTACAGTTAAGATAGACGATGATGTCACATATTCCGGTGCTACGACAATTCAGGGTTCTAATCTCGATACGGTAACGCTTGAAACTCCTACGAAGGACGGATATGATTTCAACGGTTGGACTTTGGTTTCGGGTTCCGGCAGATGCACACGCTCAAAATTCACGTTCGGAAACGATGACGCTACAATTACTCCGAATTGGAAAGAATATGAATACACGTTGAGAATAGATCTTGACGGAGGAAAAGCGGAAGGTTATTACACAGGCTATGAATTTAAAGGAAAGCCCGGTAAAACCGTAACTCTTCCCGTTCCGACAAGAGAAGAATACAAATTCGCGGGATGGGATGTTACATCAGGCTATTTGAACAGTGATACGAATGTCTATACGTTTACACAAGATAAGAAGACGTCTTACGCTACTGCAAAGTGGACTTACATAGGCGATAGCGGCGTTGAAGGAAAGAATCTTATATTGACAGTTGACTTGAACGGCGGTTCTGTAAACGGCAAGACGGGCAATATCACATATTACGGCGCCGCCGGCGATACTGTAACTCTTCCCACGCCTGCCAGAGACGGCTATAAGTTCACAGGCTGGACGACAAAGAGCGGAACTGTAAGCGGAAGCACTTACACGTTCGCCGAGTCAATTCAGTATCAATGGGTAACGGCAAATTGGCAGTATGTCGGTTCTTCATCGAGCTCAAGCTCAGGTTCTGACAGCCATGAAGGAGAAGTTTGCCCGTACTGCGGCAAAGTTCACGACAGGAACAGCATATTTGACTTGTTCATATCGTTTATTCATCAAATTCTCTACTTGTTCCGCAGATTATTCGGCCGCGGATAATACAAAATAATGAGCCGTCCTTTTGGAGTGCGTATCAAAAGGGCGGCTTATATTATACGATAATTAAATCGGTAAATAAAAATATTGATGCGCCGCAAAATTTTTTGCGCACGCATTTTGATTTTTTATTGACTGTTATATACGATAAAATTTAGGAATATAATTTTAATCGGCATATTTTGTGAGGTAGATTTTTTAATGGATAATACTTCAAGGTTTTACGGCATAGCCGAAATATACTCAAAATCAAGGTCTGACTATGCGGCGGCATTTTTTTATTATTTAAAAAATACGCTTCATATTCCGGAAGGAAGTGTTTTCGCGGATGTCGGTTCCGGAACGGGCATATTTTCAAAGCAGCTTCTTGACGCCGGCTACAAAGTCTATGCGGTTGAACCAAATGCAGATATGAGAAAAATAGCCGAAGAACAGCTTTCGGAAAGGAAAGGTTTTTCTTCTGTTATCGGCACCGAAAAAAACACTTCGCTTCCCGACTCTTTCGTTGACGCTGTTTCTGCCGCCCAGGCGTTCCATTGGTTTGACGCGGACGCGTTCAAAACAGAATGCCGCCGTATTTTGAAGCCGAACGGCAGAGTAATCATTATTTACAACAGTCGTGACAAATCAGCTGAAAGCACTAAAATGCTTGCCGAAATAAGACATAAATACAATCCCGAATTTCACGGATTTTCAAACGGCATAAGCGAAGAAAAATGTATTTCATTTTTTGACGGAAATTGCAAAATCTTCCGTGCCGACAACAGCATAACATATGACAGACAAGGCTATATAGGCAGAGCTCTGTCATCATCTTATTCCCCGCGCGAGGGCGATGAAAATTATGAAAAATATATCGCGGAGATAAATAATATCTTTGACACATTTTCTGCAGACGGAAAATTGACTGTTCCGATAAGCACGACCGCATATACAGGCGCATTGTGATTTATTTTGATGAAATAATCGGGACGCAGGATTTAATAAATTTTCGCCGGGGTTTTCATCGTCAAAAAAAATCGTCATAAAAATACTCACTGCCGTTTGAGGCAGTGAGCTTTTTGTCGGTTATTTTTTTACTGTTCTTATTTTTTGAACGCCGCTATAAGCTTTGCGATAAGCGCCCAAATTTTCTTGAACCAGTTTATAATGTTTTCAAAATCAAATCCGCTGATTACATCTTTGATATCGGAGTCGCCGTTTATCACGTCTTTTACCGTATCGGAAATATTGGACGGAGATAATTTAATAAGTCCTGTGATATGAATGTAAACTAATTTGCTTCCGGAATTTATTTTGAAAATATATACGTATGAAGAACCTGTTTCATATTTGTCAAGGTACTGATCCTCTCCGTATTTGTATGTTCCGTTGTCCGAATCAGTCTGAGTTTCTGTCTTGACGTAATGCTTTTCCTTGTCGTCAGAAGCTGATCCCTCGCCGTAATCTATGTAATAGACCTGGAATGAGTCATAGTTGTAATCAAGATTTTTCGGAACAGTCAGCGAGAAGAAAAGTTCGCCGTTTTTCTGCTGTTCTTCCGTAGAATCAAGATATGGGAATGTGACGTTTTCGACGCTGTTAAATCCGTCGCCGTTTGTAGTAACTACAGTGCCTTTAGAAGGATCCGCCTCATATTCGGATTTTGTCATCCACGATCTGTTTCCGCTTGAATCCTGAACGGCATAATAAACGTATCCGTAGGGATTGTAGCTTACCGTTTTGAACGAATAATTCGTGTTGTCGGGGAAATTGGGAATATACTTGTCGTTGTCCATAGCGAAAGTATTTACGCAGACAATCATATCATTGCTCAGTTCAATTCCTGCATATGTTCTGTCTTTGGCAGGGGCGAGAGTATATTTCGAGTTGAACGCGCCGGGCGTATAAGTAGTCGTTCCGTAGTTATCAGCGCAATCCTGCTTTGTGTAATAAAGCTTGTTTTCAATATTGTCCTGAACGTCGGACGGATTGAAATAAAGCGCGCTGGCAGTTTGAGGCTCTATATAGTCGGCTGTCTCAATCGTAAATTCGATGTACTGTCCTTCTTCGACGGTAATAGTCGTCTTTTTGTTGACTTCGTAAGACGCTACTATAGTTCCGTTAGTGCCCTCGTCGGTTTTTACATAAACTTCGTACCAGTACTCGCTGCCGAGATGGTATCCCTGATTTTCCTCCGCCGAGTTTGGTCTTAGCGATGCTGCCCAGTCTGTCCTGTAATCGGAAAGTTTGTACTTCTGGTAAGAGCTGTCGTTGGGAAAATCAGACGAGCTTAAATCCGCGACGTCGGTGAACGTAACTGTGTGCGTTCCGCCAGCGAAAGCCATGAGACCTAAGCATGTGAAAGCCATGACGCAGGCAAGAACCAGAGAAATAATTTTTTTTGTTCTCATGATTAAATCCTCTCTATCGTATTTTTGTAATATTTAAAAAAAAGAAATACATAATCTTTCATATTTATTATATTTTAAAATGCAGCTTTAGTCAAGGGCAATCCCTATATTTGGAGTAAAATTACAAAAAATCAAAGATATTTTTGTGCAACATTTTTTTTGTATTCAATTATTAACAAATACCTGTCGGCAAAATATTTATCGATATGAAAAATATAACATTGAAAACTTGAAAAAATAATAATTTCCCGATAACGTCAGTTTTTCAGGCTCTGCATCGGAGCAGGTATTCTGCCTCCTCTTGAAATGAATTTTTCGCACGAGACGCTGTTAACGGCCATTACGGGACCTTCGCCGAGAAGTCCGCCGAATTTCAGAATATCGCCTACCGATTTTCCGATAGCCGGTATGACTCTGACGGCTGTCGTCTTTGAGTTTACCATTCCTATTGCCGCCTCGTCCGCTATTATTCCCGAAATTGTGGACGGCGTGGTATCGCCGGGAATTACTATCATGTCAAGACCTACGGAGCATACCGCAGTCATAGCCTCGAGTTTTTCTATTTTAAGACATCCGGACGACGCCGCGTCGATCATTCCGGCGTCCTCCGAGACAGGTATAAACGCGCCTGAAAGCCCGCCGACGTTGGATGAGGCCATTACGCCGCCTTTTTTTACAGCGTCGTTCAGCATCGCCAGAGCCGCGGTAGTTCCGGGAGCTCCGCACTGTTTTATTCCTATTTCCTCAATGATATGCGCTACAGAATCGCCGACCGCCGGAGTGGGCGCAAGCGATAAATCCACAATTCCGAACGGAACGCCGAGTCTTCTGCTCGCTTCGGATCCTACAAGCTGACCCATTCTCGTTATTTTGAAAGCCGTTCTCTTGATTAAATCGGCTATCCCGGTCAAGTCAAGACCTTCCGATTTCGCGATAGCGGCTCTTACTACTCCGGGACCCGACACTCCTACGTTTATTACGGAATCGGGTTCTCCCGCTCCATGGAACGCGCCGGCCATAAACGGATTATCCTCCGGTGCGTTGCAGAAAACCACGAGTTTCGCGGGGCCTATACATCCGTCGCCGGCAGTCACTTCCGCTGATTTTTTTACAATCTCTCCCATCAATTTGACAGCGTCCATATTAAGACCCGTTTTGGTGGAACCGATATTGACTGATGAACATATGTGCTCCGTCCTTGCCAGAGCCTCGGGAATTGCGTTTATCACTTCTCTGTCTCCGGGTGAAAATCCCTTCTGTACGAGAGCCGAAAATCCTCCGAGAAAATTAACGCCGCACTCGTTAGCGGCTTTTTCGAGCGTTTCAGCGAGCTTTACAGCGTCCTTGTCGTCGCACGACGCGAGAACCATCGCGGCGGGAGTCACTGAAATTCTTTTGTGAATTATCGGTATTCCCATCTCTTTTTCTATATCCTCGCCCGTCTTGACAAGATTTTCCGCATAGCGGGTTATCTTGTCGTAGACTTTGCGGCACATTACGTCAACGTCGGAATGGCAGCAGTCGATGAGCGAAATGCCCATGGTTATAGTTCGGATGTCAAGGTTTTCGTCCCTTATCATCCTTATTGTTTCCATTATGTCGTTAGTATTAAACATATTTTTTCCTCGTAAATAAACACAGAAAAATCAGACGGTGTGCATCGCGTTGAAAATATCTTCCCTCATAAGGTTTATGGAAAGATTTTTCTCCTTGCCGAGCTTCGTAAGCTCATCGGAAAAATCGGCGAATTTGCCGTTCATCTTTGTTATGTCGGTCATCATTATCATTACGAACATGTCCTGGAGAATCGACTGCGTAACGTCTGTGATATTTACGTTTCTTTCTTCGCATTTTTTTGAAACGGCGGACAGAATGCCTACTGTGTCTTTGCCGACTACTGTGATAATCGCTCTCATTTTTTTGTTTCTCCTTAATAATTTTATCCGAGGGATATGAAAATCATCGAAAGTCCTATCATTATTTGTCCCAGATAGTATGTGTACACGTTTATTATCTTTCTCGGATGCGTTTTGTATTTTCCTCCGCTGAAGCAAAGCGGAATCATATAGAAATCGGAGACAGTGAAAAACGCGGCTCCGATTAACGCGAGAACAGCTCCGGGGCGCATTGACGAAAACCGAGACGCCGAGAAAATTCTTACGCACATCATCAGCGCTCTGTCAAACATGGTCGTCAGGGCAAGCGTATATATAAGTATAGGGATAAATATAGTTTTTTTTAAATTAATATGAAAGTGAAGTGCGCTCGTAACGGCTCCGAATACTGTCAGAACCATTATTATTAAAACGTCGATAAAAGTAAAAGTCACCTTGCCGGCGACGGCTTCGTCCGCTTTGAAATAAGTGATAATGTAGACAATATGCGCCGAAAGAAAAAATAAAAATCCCAATCCGAACGGCCATTTTCTGTCTCCGGGAATGTGAAGAAAAACATCGCCCAGCCATGAAAGACAAAGTCCGAGAATTATGTGAAAAGCGTAAAATGACCTGTTGTCCGAATACATAAAAGCCGAAAAACCGGCGAGAAGGTACATAGTGGCACAGCACATTTTCAAAAAAAGAGATTTGCCGGAGCGGCCCGGCTTCTGCGCTTTTAAAAACAAAGGCATGAATATGTTTACGGCTATCAGCGACATTACTATTAATGAAGCGTATATTTTTTCGGTTGAATTCATAAAATCTTCTCCCTCGGCAAATTAATAATCCTCCGTTCTTTTTCTGACAAATATCTCAAATGATACGAATGCCGACAATGACAATACGGCTACGGCAATTCGAAACGGCGTAACCGTGACGCCGTCAGATCCGTCCTTAATCGACTCAATGTTTTTTTCTATGCTGTCAACGGAATTTTTCAAACTGTACTGCGCGTTTAAAATCTCGGATTTTGATACGTTGAGATCCGAAATGCACCTTTCGGCTTCGGCTTTCGCCGACAGATAAGCTTTTTTGTATTTTGAATAAACTTTTGTGCCAATATCGGGAAGGGTATATGATACAACGTACTTTTTGTAATAATCTTCAAGCTTGTCCCGCTCTTTACCGCACTCGTCGATATAATTTTTGAGAGCGGACGGATCCGAGGTGATAATCACATTGAAACCTCTTTTTACAATGTCGTCATACCAAGTCTCCGTATCCTGTCTTATCTTTCCGCAAAGCGACGGATCTGATAAATTTGCGATAACTCTTATTTTTCCGTCTGCTTTTTCTGTGACTTTTTTGCTGAATACAATGGAATAGGGCACAGACGACGCTAAATATATTCCCGGCAGACTGTATTTTACCGAACCAGACATATATGAAAAAGCCGATGTGACTATATTTCCTTTATAGCTCGCCAAAGTTTTGACGGAATATTTTTTACCGAGTTCGGAAATTTTTTTCGGGTCGGCGCCTTTTACGGCAAATAATATATCGTCGGAATAATCGGAAAGAGAAGGTATTATTTTATCCGCTCCGTCATAATCGACGCCTATCAGAACAAAAAGATTTTTCAGAGACGCTTTTTCCGCAAGTTCTTTTATCCCGTGAATGTTATCGCTTCTGTCGTATGTATTTATAAATAAACCGTCCGCCCCGTTTTTTTCGGCGTATTCAACGGAATTTTCCAAGTCGGACGTACATTGATAGACATTAAGTATCTTTCCGTCTGGTAAATTAAATTCATCGACATTGCTTTCGGCCGACGAAAAAACCGTCAGCATAAATATCAGCGCTGTTAAAGATATTGAAAAAATCAACCTATATTTATTAAAACCGTTCATGAAATAAATATTACCACAAAATAAATATATTAACAAGATAATAGTTGAAAAATCTATGGGCGTTTGTTAGAATGTATTTGTAAAAAAATAATTATTATATATAAAGAGGAATTTTGATGATTTTAAAAGATGCTTTCGCCAAAACTCCTCCCATGGGCTGGAATTCATGGGATTGCTACGGCTCGGCAGTCACGGAAAACGACCTGATTAAAAACGCCGAATTTGTAAGAGACAATTTGAAAGACTGCGGTTATCAATACATAGTGTGTGATATACAGTGGTATCAGCCGACGGCGGAAGGAAAAAATTACAAAAGCTTCGCCAAGCTTTGCATGGACGAATATTCAAGACTTATTCCCGCGGAGAACAGGTTTCCTTCATCGTCGGGCGGAAAAGGATTTAAACCAATAGCAGACCGTATTCACGATATGGGGCTTAAATTCGGAATACATATTATGAGAGGAATACCGAGGCAGGCCGTTCACTCCGGCGCAGTGACAAAATCAGGAATAAAGGCGAAGGACATAGCGTCGTTTGACTCCTCCTGCGACTGGAATAACGATATGTACGGCGTCGACGCCGGTAAAAAAGGCGCGCAGGAATATTACGACTCGCTTATCGAATTGTACGCGTCGTGGGGAGTGGATTTTCTCAAGGTAGACGACATAGCTTATACAGAGTACGCGTCCGGCGGCGAATTTTCCGGCAAAGGGGAAATAGAAATTATCAGAAAAGCTATTGACAAAAGCGGAAGATCTATTGTCTTGTCGCTTTCTCCCGGGCCTTCAAGGCTTGAAGACGCTTTCTTCCTTGAGACTAACGCCAATATGTGGCGTCTAACCGGAGATTTCTGGGATAAATGGGACAAGCTGAAAGAGATGTTCACAGTGCTTGAAAGGTGGTACACGCATTCAAAGCCGGGCAGATATCCGGACCCGGATATGATTCCTTTCGGAATGTTGAATGTCAATGATAAAAACGAAAAAAGAGAATCAAGATTTACAAAAGAGGAAAAGGAAACGCTATTTTCCCTATGGTGCATCTCAAAATCGCCATTAATAATCGGAGCGGATCTTCCTCAGACCGATTCTGACACAATAAAGCTGTTGACAAACAAAAACCTTATCTCCATAGATCAGCACTCCGAAGATAATATGCCTGTATATGACGACGGATCGGCAGTCGTCTGGACATGCGTCGATAAGAACGGAAACAGAGTACTCGCTTTTTTCAATATTTCTGACGGCGAAATCGTAATTGACGATATTACAAAAATTTTACCCAATATAAATGAAATTACAAAAAATAAAACAACAGCTGTAGATTTATTGAAATATACCAAAATTGAAACAGAAATGTTGTGGAAAAAAATCAAAATTGCGCCTCATTCTACGAAAATATTAACAATTTGTGAACAAAAATAATTTTTCTGCAAGTTGCACAAAAAATTTTTTCAATATTTGTTCAATATCCATATTGATTTTTTGAAAAAAATTAATTAAAATAATTTTAAAACAATGTGATGTTGTCAAGTTTAAACCTGAAAGGGGTAAATCTACAAATGAAGAAAAAGATTATTGCAGTAATTCTCGCAGCACTTATGGTTGTCACTGCTCTTCCTTTCGCGGCATTCGCTGATGATCAGACAGACGCCGACAAAAAGGTGGCAGAGTGGTCCGCAAATTATGAGCTTCTCGAGGATAAATTACTTGACTCGGATACATACGCTCATGTTCAGTATGTAGCTGAGAATGAAACGTCAATCAAAAACACAATGACGGCTTACACGGTTCTCGGTCTTTACGACGGTTCCATACAGAACGGAATCACAAAGAACGCAGATGTTGACACCTGCAAAGAGATCCTTGTATCCATGATCGAAAAATATCAGGCTCAGCTTGGCAAAGATTACGTAGCGGATATTACAAAATATCTTGAAGATGCGAAGTCCGCAGCCGAATTGATTGAAAAGGCTAACAAATACATCGGCAAATATACCGACGCCCTTTCATTTGTTGAGTCCGATACTTGGAACACAGTATTCACGATAGTTAATTATGCTATCCAGGCCGGCAAGACTTTTGAAGAGATTAAGTCCGGCGTAATTGAAGCTTATTCCGAGATAATCTCCGTTCAGATGGCTAACGGATATTACCTTGAGATGCTCCAGTATGTAGCCGACAACACATCTTACGCTCCTATGAAGACTGCCGCTACCGAACTTATCAAAGAAGCTACAACAGCTGTTAACGAGCAGATTGTCGACATCATCAACAGCGCTCTTTCCGGAACAAGAGATAAACTCATCTCAGTCGTTATCGACGCCGCATGTGATACTAACGTATACACGGCTACTGCCAACAAGGTTTACAAGACGGCTAAGAAGGTTTCTGATATACTCTTCAACACAAGCGATCAGTATGACCTCTATTCAACTCTTGTAGCATCCTACTATGCAGAGGCTCCTATCACGGATTTCGTTGACGCTTCTCTTACAGGCACAGAGTCCGAAAAGAAACTCTTCTCTGTAAACGCTCTCATCTCCGTAAGAACACTCGGTGAGGAAGCTCTTTACAATCTTAAGGTTGCTCAGTCCGACGGCATCGTTGGAAAGATTAAATCCAAACTTTACAATTACGTATTCACACAGTACACATCCAACATGGCTGAACTCGCCCTTACCGACTATGTGCTCTTCAAGGCAACGGACGTTAAGGCTGTAGCTCAGATAGCTAAGGTTTACTGCCCTGTTTCCGTATCTGCTGTAAACGGCGATACAAAACTCTTCACTCTTCCCGACGGAACGGCGAGAGAGGCTGCATCGGTCAACGGCGGCTACGATGTAAGCGTATATTCTGCTTACAACAAGGAATATGTCAAGGTAGCGTTCCTTTCTGACGCGGCTACAAAGACTGTTCTTACAGGCACAGCCGACGGATATGTAACATTCGTTAAATATGTACTTGAAAATGGCAAGGTTGAGGATTATTCCTTCACAGAGGAGCTTGTCTCCAAGGGAGCCAAGGTTACTGTTGACGGACTCAGCTACACAGCGGCTGACGGCACGGTTAAGCAGCTCAACGACGTTATGGTAGTTCCCGAGGGAAAGACCGTTACAGTCAAGGATGTTGCGAACGCTGCCGGCGAAGTAGTTAAAGATGAGTCTTCATCTTTCTTCGCTAAGCTCAAAGCGATCTTCGAGAACCTTTTCGCAAGTCTTAAGAAAATTTTCTCATTCGGCAAGAAATAATTTGAAACAGAAGATATCACATTGTGCGATGGGCGGAGCAGGCAAAACTGCTCCGTCTGTATTATGATAAAAAGATTTATTACGCCGATTTTTTCTTTATCTTCGTTAAGATTATTTTAGTTGACAACTTTTTTTTATAATATTATAATTGACATGTTATATTTGTGCCCGTAGTTATATTTTTTTATCTTCGGGTATTTATAATTGACAGAATAAACCATTTATTTCGGAAGGAAAAACAGATATGGCAGATAATGTAAATAAAATGAATCAAGCTCAGTATGATAAGATGAAAGCCGAGCTTGACAAACTCAGAGGACAGGGAAGAGCCGATATAGCCGAAAAAATCGCGAACGCGCGTTCATACGGAGACCTTTCCGAAAATTCAGAGTATCAGGGCGCCAAAGAGGAACAGCAGAGACTTGAGGCTAAAATAAGCGACCTTGAGGAGACATTGGCAAATGCTGAAATAGTAGATGAAAAGTCCATCGCCAAGGACGTAGTAGACGTCAACTTTGTTGTTAAAGTAAAATATCTTTCCGACGGATTCACCGATACTTATCATATAGTATCAACCCAGATAGCCGACCCGCTGCAGAATATGATATCCGACCGTTCTCCTATAGGAGGCGCTTTAATCGGTCATAAGACGGGGGATGTTGTAACGGCGGAGACTCCTACCGGCAATGTCAAGCTTGAAATATTGGATGTAAAAATGGTCGAAGGCTGATTATTTTATTACCGATTTATTAATTTATTACGGAGAAGTTTTATGGCAGAAGAGAACAATAATGAAAATAAACCGCTTGTCAACGTCGCCGAATTGAGGCAGATTAGACTTGATAAGCTTGCCGCTCTGCAGGAAGCTGGTAAAGACCCGTTCAAGGTGACTACCGCGAAGCAGGATTATCATTCCAAATATATCGTGGAACATTTCGACGAGCTTGAAAATAAAACCATTTCTGTTGCGGGCAGAATAATGACAAAACGTCCGATGGGCAAAGCTTCATTTATTAATATTAACGACCGCGACGGAAAAATTCAGGCTTATGTCAGAAAAGACGAGGTGGGCGACGAGGAATACGCCGATTTCAAAAAATACGATATCGGCGATATAATTCAGGTGACCGGATATGTTTTCAAAACAAAGACGGGCGAGGTCTCGATTCACGCTTCCGATGTAAAACTTCTGTCGAAGTCGCTTCTTCCGCTTCCTGAAAAGTACCACGGACTTACCGATAAGGAGACGAGATATCGCCAGAGATATCTTGATCTGATAGTAAACCCCGAAGTAAAAGATACTTTTATGAAGCGTTCTGCGATTTTGAGAGCAGTCAGAGACTATCTCGATTCAAACGATTTCATCGAGGTAGAGACGCCGCTTCTCGTTCAAAATGCCGGCGGAGCTTCAGCAAGACCTTTCTATACTCATTACAACGCTCTCAATGAAGATCTCAAACTTAGAATATCTCTTGAGCTTTACCTAAAAAGACTTATTGTCGGCGGAATGGAAAGAGTATACGAAATAGGCAGAGTTTTCAGAAACGAGGGACTTGACAGACGTCATAATCCCGAATTTACGCTTATGGAAATATATCAGGCGTATACCGACTACAACGGAATGATGGATCTTACCGAAAATCTTTTCAGGTATGTATCTCAGAAAGTTTTAGGTACGACAAAAATTGTCTATCAGCCGGACGAGACATTTCCGAAAGTTGAAATAGACCTTTCCAAACCTTTTAAGAAAGTTACAATGGTTGACTGCGTAAAAGAATATTCCGGCGTTGATTTCAGCGAGATCAAGACAGACGATGAAGCCAAAAAGGTCGCGAAGGAACACAATATAGCTTACGAAGAGAGACATAAAAGAGGAGATATCTTAAATCTCTTCTTCGACGAATACTGCGAGAAAAATCTTGTTCAACCTACGTTTTTGATGGATCATCCTATCGAAATTTCTCCTCTCACAAAGAAAAAACCAGATAATCCCGATTACGTCGAAAGATTCGAGGTATTTATGAACGGATGGGAAATGGGCAACGCTTATTCTGAGCTAAACGATCCTATAGACCAGAGAAAGAGATTTGAGGATCAGGAAAAACTTCTTGCTCAGGGCGATGAAGAGGCCAACCATACCGACGAGGATTTCCTTACCGCTCTTGAATACGGTATGCCTCCCACAGGCGGTATAGGATTCGGAATTGACAGAATGGTAATGCTGCTGACAAATGCGGAATCAATAAGAGACGTTCTTCTTTTCCCGACAATGAAGTCACTCAAGACCGGAAGCGAACAGCGGGAAGAGAAAAAGGAAGAGGCTGAAAAAGCCCCTGAAGCAGCTCCCGCCGCACCGGAAAAGATCGATTTCACGGGCGTGGTGATCGAGCCTTTGTTTGAGGATCAGGTCGATTTTGAGACATTCTCAAAGAGCGATTTCCGTGCCGTAAAGGTTCTGGACTGCGTTGCCGTTCCGAAGTCAAAGAAGCTCCTTCAGTTCACACTGGACGACGGAAGTGGCGTAAATAGAACGATTTTAAGCGGTATTCACGCCTATTACGAGCCGGAAGAACTGATCGGAAAAACATGCATTGCGATTACTAATCTCCCGCCGAGAAAGATGATGGGCATCGACTCCTGCGGCATGCTGATCAGCGCTGTGAACAAGCGCGGGGAGGATGAGGAACTGCATCTTCTGATGGTCGATCCGCACATCCCCGCAGGCGCAAAACTGTATTAAAGACTGGCTCTGAATGACTGAATTTCGGTCTCATATGCCAATTTTTATGCCAATTTATGCCACGGGTATGCCACAGGTATAAAAAGTATTATGCGACTGTGTATAAGTCCCTGTCCGTATCTGAGGATATCTAAAAATGAAGGGCCTGCTGAGATGATCGGCAGGCCCGATTTATAGTAGAACGTAAAAACTGGAATTTATGGAGGGAACCATGATTGTTGCAGTGGATAGAACGAACTTGTTTCAAGCCGCAGTGATCCATGCAATCGCTTGGAAAGAATCGCACCGTTCTTTCTGCGCGCCTGATTTTGTCGAAATGCACACGCCCGAACGGCAGCAGGGATATATTCAAAACAAAATGAAGGGCGGAAGCAGATTCTATATGCTGATGGAAGAGGAACCGATCGGCATTGTTTCGGTCAAAGATAGTCTGATTGAAGACCTCTATATTCTCCCGGAGAAACAGAAAATGGGCTATGGCACAAAACTGCTGCAATTCGCGATTGAACAATGCGCCGCCGTCCCCACTTTGTGGATCCTTGAGAACAACACCGACGCAAAACGTCTGTATCACAAAATGGGATTTCAAGAAACAGGCAGAATTCACGCGATCACCGATGGCCTTGATGAGATTGAACTCTCATATATATAAATGTCAATTTGTAGAGGTGAATAATTTTGAAAAAAGGGATACGTATTTTATATTTTGTTACTGTTGTAATAAGTGCTTTAGTGGGACTATGGCATTTCTTTGTTCCGTGGATGTTTCAATGGTATGACTACCTTCCAATGCAATATGAGAATCTTATAGTTGGGATAGATTATACGAACTATTGTTTCTCATTGTTGTTGCTTGGGCTAAGCGTCATGCTGATTTTGTTAGGTAAAAGAGCATTGGACATGAATCGGGAAGTAATCTACTTTTATTTCTTCCTAACAGTAGTTTGGATGTTCAGAGCGTGCCTTGCCAGTTTCATTGAGCCATGGCCATTACAACCAATTCCGGCGGCTGCGATTGGACAGTTGGTTGCTTCGGATGCATTGGCGATCATGATGGTAGTGGTTAGTGTATGTTTTATTAAAGAACTTCGACGTAAATAAGCAATTTCCAATTTGAGGAGACGGTGACATGACAGAATCCGAACTTTATAAAGAGCTTGGTATACTGACAAAGGACAAGGACAAGTGGAAAGAGAGCATCCCTTATGTTTCATCGTTCCTCGCTTACGACTCTGTAAAAATCCAAGCCAAGGCGCTTTGGCTTCTCGGTGAAATGGGTCTCATCTACTCGCTGTCTGTGCAGGATG
>Ga0256406_1004453_pt1 | contig 16028 bp, 11 predicted proteins | sample RumenRJG_03DNA_FD_185986 | JGI IMG/M metagenome (GOLD analysis project Ga0256406, IMG submission 185986) | Bovine rumen microbial communities from Lethbridge, Alberta, Canada - RJG_03 | ecosystem: Host-associated > Mammals > Digestive system > Stomach > Rumen | place: Canada: Alberta | collected... | reverse complement strand
GCATTCGCGCCAGCTGCGCTGCATCGACGGGATGAGCGGCGAGGAACTGGCCCTATGCGGGCTGAGAAGATGAATCCGCGCTCACTCCTTCCTCGGAAGGAGTGATATGATGGTGAGGAACTAGGACCTAATTGCTTCTCTTTTATACACATACTTCTGGTACAAACTCTCCTTCTAAGGCAAGCATATTATCTACAATTAAATTCAAGTGTTTAGCTGTAGCTTGGGCAGCTGGCTTTACTACAATTGTTTCACAATCAAAACTAAGAAGTTCAACTCCAGATATTTTCAAATTTTTATTAAAACCAGGGCTTATCGGAAATAACGATTCACGTATTCTTTGATTTTTGCTTCGGTGAGTAATCCTTTACCAACAGAGACTTTTAAATATTGTATATTGAATAAATCAAATTCCTCTGGAGTAAACCAATCTTTCCATTCAGAATAATGATAGAGGCCATACTTTTTAATATCCTCTGCTTTTCTTTCCTGAATAAAGCAAAGAGCTTCATCACAATCAAAATAATTGTATAAGCCAGCAATATCGTCTGTTATATTGACTAATTCATTAGCAATACAATTCATATGATAAGCAGACACAACCGCATATGCAGAGGTAAGTTTTTCATAATAAGAAACGGAAAGCAATCTAACATACCTTCCCGTCCTACGAACCGAGTCAAAGCTATAAAAATAATGATTAATGTATTCATTAACGTTCGAGGGTCTTATTTCTACATATTTTCGCAAATTCTTATCGAAGAAACAATGACCATAAAGGACTTCAATATTCATTCCGCCTTCAAAAGTAAGGCACATAACTTCACGAGTTTCTTCTTCATTTTTGAAAATATAAGCTGCGATACCACTTTCTACTCGCCCACTATCTTGATTCATTACCATGATACCGTCACCAACGGAAATATCCTCTATAGCTTTATATGTTCCATTCGAAAGAAGAATCATTGTTCCCTTCGCAAAACAGCCACCAAAGCTAATGCCATCTTTACGGGTTGTAAAAATAGTGCGTTCAACATCCGCAACGCCATTATAAGTCTTACTAATCTTAGTCATTTCAGTCAAGTTATTTTTAGAACAATAATCAGCAGGTTCCTGACCGGCCTGCAGAGTATCACCCTTTCCTTTTGCAATATAAACATACTCAAGAGAGGTTGTTCCCATTCCTTCGTTCGTCACTTTGAAAGTATATTTTTTGCCCTTGATTAAAATAACTTGATCATTTTGCGACAATTCAACACTGTAACCAGTCCCATCTTCTGATACAGAATATCTTGTCGTTGCTGCGCCGGAAGAATTCTCAGTTCGAACATTTAAAGGAACACCTTCATTAGGCCGTAAAACCAATTCAAAATCCTTATTTGCTTTAAAATAAGTATTCGAAGCAAAGCTCTGATCTGATGTAGCAAAGCTGGCTGATTTAGCACGGCTAACAACTACCTTGAAATATTTTCCATCCTTCAAATCAAAAGACATGTCACCAGCAGTCGAACCTGAAGTCAATTCCGTTTGATTTGTTCCGTTTGCATCATCTGCTTGATAAACCTGGTAATTTGCGACATCGTATTCGAAACCTTCGCTAGTATCAACCTTTACACTTAAAGAATGAGTAGAAATTCTTTCACCAGTCCATGCAGCTGTAGAAGTACTTGACGTAACACTTGTTCCAGCAGCAAACTGTGCATCCGAAACGCTCTTATCATCATTTTCAAACGGCCCCGAAGAAGTCACTTTAGCTTCATATTTGTTTGTTCCTTCATAGGAAGAGACAGTTAGATTTGACTGCGATCCAAGTTGCGAAAAATCCAATTTAGCCTTTCCAGTCTGGTTTTCGGTTTCTATATATCCACCAACCGATGAATTAGTTTCTGATTTAAGCATCCCATTAACAACAAGTTTTGCATCCGGTTTGTCCTTAAAAGAAGAAGAGACAGAATCGGCATTATCTAAAATTCCCTGCTTAAAGAAAATCATAGAAGAAAAATTATCTAAAACGCCCCCATTTTGAATGGTAGTTTCAGATCCAGGCAAAAATTTAATTTTATTCTTTATATTAAAAGAAGCGTTCTCTGCCACATAACAATGAATCTTATAAGAAATAGGCAAGAAATATTTACTCGTATTAATTTTTGCAGCGCTAGCATTGATAACGAGAGAACCTAAATCAACGCTTTCATGCAAGACTGCCTTTGTCGGGGAATTACTACTATCAGTGAATCCATTACTATTAGAAGGACAATATTCCAAAGAAAGATAATTATCGGAAATCAAATCAGATGATTTTGATAAAAACAAAGCACTATTACCTTGCGTGTTAATAATATGTACCGTTTCACTGATATATTGAGCAAGGCTGCTGCTGCCAACAACTAATCTCGCCTTTGCATCCATAGATGCGCCATTTTTAAATTTAGCATATGTTTGAATGTTGCGGAAGTCAAAAATATTGAAGGGACAAATATTATTATCAACCAATGTTTTCAATGTACCACCGCTGGAGGTGTCTTCAATGGCCAACGAGGTCATTAGATATGATCCATTGTTGAAGTTGATATATCTTTTCGAATCGCATTCATTATTCAATTTGCCTTCGTTGCCAGCTTGATTGCTATTGACTGTGCTACTTTCCTTAATGTAACCATAGGCATACATACTTCCGCTACAATCGATATGAGAATTTTTATCTAATAGGACTTCCGAATAATAACGTACAACTCCTCTTGTTCCTATTTCGCCTCCGATATAAAGTTCTGCTCCTTTTTCGATAGTCAAACTAGAATTGATCAACAGCAAAAGACATTTTCTATTTGCAGAAACACCTCCGGAATTGGAATCGGAATTTGCGCTATTTATATAACCTTTATAATCATCTTCATTTTCAGTAAAAACAGTTTTTCCACTGTAGGGCAAAAACAAACTGACCCCACTTTTTAAAATAATTGCTTTGTCCTTAACGGAAGCCGTGCTTCCTGAAATAATGTAAATGTGTACATTAGAAGCTTGCCCATTTTTGATTGCGTTATTAGCTGATTCAACAGCTGAAGCCAGGTCCACGAATTTTGCATAAGGGCTACTGTCTTCTTTTCCGCTCTTGAAATAATAATTCTCAACAACAACTTTACTATTTTTATCTATAGCAATTCCGACTGTGCTATCCACAAACGGAAAAACCCAAGATCCATAAGCAAGCATTCCCATTGAACCAATGGTTGCAAAGGTGATAGGCAAAACTAGAAAAGTTCTCTTCTTCATCATTTTGCCTCACCCCAAACGCGGAGTTCAAAGCCAAGATTAGTGGAATCGTTCAACGAATTTAAAAGGTACGTATATTTATTTGTGTCAGGTTTATTAAATTCAAAGCGAATGGAAAAAGGATAGTTTTCGGTTTTAGATAAACCAGACAACTCCAAAGAGCCTATACATTTTCCATCTGACACATTTGCCTGTCCGAAATTCATGAACTTTCCCTGATGTTGTGTGTCAAAAGAAAAAGTCGTACTCAAAAAATCCGTATTGATGAGATATGCAGTTGAATTAGTTTCTTTCAATTCAAATCGAATGGCAGCTTTATCAGTGGCATTATCGCATTTTGAATACTTGTTAGCAAAGATGGCTAAATTATAAATAACATACGCTTTATCACAAAACATCCCGTCTTGGATAAAGCCGTCGTTTCCGATTTTGAAAAAAGTATTGTTTATAGAACTATCGTTGCTGACAAATTCATTAATATCCGCTGCACTAACCTGGATCTGAGTTTCCGCACTGGCGGCTCCGCTGATAGACCACGCAGAGAAGCCGACGGAAATCAAAGAGATATTGCTTAAAAATAGTAACCACCCCCCGCAAATTCTAGGTGAAATTCTCTTCCATTTATTCTTTCTCATGTCGGTCAGTTATTTATGACAAAAGTTTATCGCATGTCCCTCAAAAAGTAAAATTTCAGTGATGCCATCTAGCTTTTTGTGATTGTAACAAGGCACAGATTGAAGAAGTACCAAACAGATTGTGAGAGTGAATACTAGGACATCTCCTTCTTGTCGTCCCTATCATTATCCAAAGCAGAGGAAAGTGCCTTATGTGGTTTTTCCTGTGGAGACCATGTTCTTTCCTTTCTATGTCCTTTTTATAGGACGGAATATTTGGCGTAAAGTTTGAGGTCCGAATAGACCGGTACCATATCGGTGAACTTCCCGGCATTGACGTTATTGGTATCGGTATACCAGCCCTCGAAGACGTGCCCGTCATAGACGGGTAAAGGAATGCTACTCAAAGGCAGGGAATGGCCTTCTAAGACACTGGACATCAGGATACCTTTGGTATCGTTGATCTTCCCTTCTCCAGGATCGAAGAAGACGGTGTGATAGACTTCCTTAGAACCAGATCCATCGGATTTCATTCCGAAGAGGAAGGTCCAGGTTCCATCGCTTCCAAGCTGATAGACATAGCCGTTGTTCCGATTGAGATAGAAATCGCCAGCCTTTGCCTTACTTGAGGCGGTGGAGTCTTCCTCGGGAGCCGTTGCTCCGGAATACCAGATGGTGGATCTGGGTCTATCAAGTACGATGTTCTCGGTATAGGAGTCGGAATAGGTGACCTTTAGAACATAGTGCGTGTCATCGGATGCTTCGGCATCGTATTCGATGGTAGCGACAGAGACTCCGTCTTTCCCGTTCTTGATTTCGAAGGACTTTTGATTTCCGTCGGTGAAAGTGACGGTGACGGTCATCCTTCCTTCGCTGTCGGGATCGGAGACATCGAAAGATTCGATTCCGTTTCCGTCCTTGCCTTTCGGGATCTGGATGATAGGGCCTTTGGTATTGTCGGTATAGGTGAACTGGAAGGTGGTGTTTCCTTCCTCATCCGTTCCGACATTTACTTCCTTGACCCCTTTCCCTTCCAATACCGGGACAGACAGTACCGTATTCTCGACACTCGGATCGGAGTAGGAGATGGTCAGCTCGATGGTCTTATTGTCCGGAAGCATCTTGGAGGTGATCTCCTTGATGGAGACGCCGTCCTTTCCGGAAAGACCTCTTGGAATCAGAAAGGTGACGGGTTCGATGTCTTCGTCGACAAAGGTGATGGTGATAATGGTATTGCCGGATTTGTCGTCATAGGTGGGAACCACGCTTTTGATTTCGGTGCCACTTCCGTCATCGAAGAAGGCACAGGAGGTCAACGAAAAGCTCATGGATAGCATGAGGGGCAATAGGAGTAGCTTTCTAAATCGTCTTGGTTTCACTTGGATACCTCCTGTAGATGCTGTTTGAGCCCGCCGATCTGCGGAGCTTTATCAAGAAGGATCGGGTTGTCTTTTTCGGATGCGGAATTGAGGATGAACTTGAAGGGATGGGTGCCGATGGTGACGATGACGGCGTCGACGAACAGGGAAGAGAGTCCGCCGCCATGATTGCTTTCGATGGTCTCATCGACCAAAGACACCTCGACTTCGTCGCTATAGGTATTGTACGTCCGATCCGACTCGATGGAAACCACCGAGTCGTTCTTTCCGCCCCCATAGTATGCGATTGCGGTATTGATATAGTTGGAGGAGTCCTTCTTGTGGATGAGGTTCCTGTTCCCCGCCTGCTTCTTTATGGCGTTCTTCATCGGGAAGATATCGTCGATAGTGACTTCCTTGCTATCGTCGCCGCTCAGCGACTGAAGGATTCTTGAGAGGTTCTCTTCGATCAGGGAGGAGACATCGATTTTATCGATGTCCTTCCAGTCGTAGAACCTCGTGTCGCCTTTGATGGTCAGCTTCACCGGCTTTGAGGTACCGCCGATCTTATCGGGAAGCGGAGCCTGTAAGTAGCTGGAAAGAAGGCTCGTCAGCATGGTCGGTAGTTTTCCGTAGAGTAACGGTCCGTTGAAGAGAGATTCCATGGCGATGGAGAAGACGCCGGAGGTTCCGAAGAAGGTGTTGTTGACGATGACTTCGGCAGCGAAGTCAGAGGTATTCCGATCAAGATACTTCTGGATTAGATCGAGTTTGGTTTTATAGTCCTCTTCTTTGAGGGTTCCTTGCATGGTGGCATTGAGGAAGGAATTCAGAATGCCGTTTGCGGTATCGCTTTTCTCTTCGCTGAGATCATCATAGAATTCGGAAAAGCTTTTATCGATATTCGCTCCCTGGACGCGTTTGGAGGTGTCGTAGGTGAGTTTTTCGTTGCTTCCAAGAAGCAAGGAGAACTCACCGGAGTTCTTCAGGATGCAGTTGTCGATCAAAAGATGGTTGCTATCATAGGCTCGGATGCAGACCTTGCCGTTAGAGATCACGGAGTTTGTGACTTTGACGTTGTCGGATTCGATATCCATGACGCTTCCGGTATAGCTGAGGTTGAAGAGGTTATCGACTTCGTCCACGTTGTTCAGTTTGACATCGTCGACGACGACATTGTCGTCATCGATGTAGACGCCGCAGTTATCCTGGCCAAGAGCGGTGACCAGCGGGTACTCTTCCATGTTTCCGATGGCGACAAAGGGAAGTGGCCCGTAGAAGTAATCGTAGGCTTCTCCCTCTTTGGCGTCCTTCTTTTTCTTCGGGACCCTTTTTCCGGTGAACTTATCGATTTCACCGTGATTGGGGTAGCAAAGCCCGTTCATGTTGACGGTGAATCCGTTTCCGTAGAGGTTCTTCCTCAGATGGATACCGGCGATTCTCTTCTTGGAGTAGTCGGATTTCTGTTCCCGGTTGAACTGGTCGATGTAGGTGGAATCATAGGTGGTATCGAAGGTGTAGTATTCGTCATCGAATTTGAAGGTCTGACTCTTGAAGTCGAAGGTTCCGAAGAGTTCGGTGTTGTCCTTGCTGGAGTCGAGTTTGATGTTCTGATAGGTGCCGTCTTCTTTCTTGGTATAGGTATTCTTGAGGGATTCGAGGTTGACCTGTAAGATGATGTTCTCGCCTTCTGAGGAGCGGTTTGTTCCGTTCAGTAGATCCTCGTAGGAATAGACGTTGACGCCGTCGATGACGTCGAAGGTGTAGGTGGCCCGATAGTGGTGGTCCGGTTCTTCTAGGGTCAGATAGGATTCGCCGGCTCGGAGAAGAGATACCGTTCCGCTATTGTAGGTGATGTTATCGGAGCATTCGACAAGGGCATTCTTATGGCTTTTGATTCCGCCTTTCAGGTAGGTCGTGGAGAGCACATCGAAGGTGGCCTTTGTTTTCCGGTCGCCCTTATAGTCATAAAGGCCGTAATAACGGAGATTGGAGACGGAGCTTGCGCTTCCTTTCCGTTTGGGGTTGATGACCATGGCTCCGCCTTCAAAGATGGTCGCGATGAAGTGCTTGCTTTTGGTGCCGCGTTCGTTGGAGCAGATGACTTCGACATCTCCTGGTTTCAGTGCGTAGAGGTAGTACTTGCCGTCTTCTTCTTCGACTCTGGCGTATTCGTCATCGTCTTCCTTCAGTTTCTTCGTCTCCCAGATGAGGTTGTTTCCGTTGGCTAAAATGAGATTCGGATCCACGATCGGCGTGGCTTTGAGTTCATAGCCTCTTTTATCCACCTGGAAGCCCTCGTTGTCGTCATAGTCCCACTGGATTCCGAGGATATCGACGGCGACCTGGTTATCGAGGATCTTGATGGAGGCAAAGGTAAGTAAGGAGATGATGAACGGGATGACGAGCAGAATGGCTAAAGTACGTTTTTTCATATTAGTTACTTACCTCCATTCGGAGAAAGGCCTTTTTGTATCGGCGTCTTAGGTCGATCAGGGAGGGAGAGAGGACAAGAAGCGAGAAAAGGGAGGCGATCAGATACAGGGACCAGGACGGGAGTTTCACATAGACGGAGAAAAGGAAGAAGAAAGCGAAGATCAGAAGAGGCAGGAGAAGAGGAACGAGATCGTTGATGACGGAAAGACGGATGGTCCGTCTCTGCCGGTCCATGTCATGCATGTCGCAGTAGACACCGAAGACATTGGAGAAGACGATCAGAAGGACGCCGATGAAGAAGGAGGTGAAGAAGACCGGGAGAGTGATGATACCGGCGGAAATCAGGACGATGACGGTCGCAAACAGAGAGAGGAAGGAGAAAAGCATCGGGATAAGGATCTTCGCTAGAATCTGCTTCAAAGGGGAGATCGGGAGGTATTTTACGATGATCAGAGCCGGTCCTTCCCGGGTCATCGAGAAGGAGGCGGAGGCGTTGATGACACCGGAGAAAAGTAAGATCAGGGTCAGGTTGATTCCGGAGACGAGTTCCGGGAAATAGGAGGCGTAGAATCGGAGGTTGTCATAGATGATGGAATTCAGGGAAGAGATGACGACATAGGTAAGAAAGGGGCATAGGATCAACAGGGAGGTGTAGGAAAAGAGATTCGTCTCATCCTTGAAGAGTAAATCGGTCTCTTTCTTCAGCAGGGCTTTGAAGGGAGAGACGACCCGAAGTTTCTTCTCCTTGGTCTTCTTGGAGGTAGGCTGGTTCTGGTTCTTGAGTTCATGGAAATAGACGAGGCTGGAGAGGGCGACACCGAGAAGAAGGGAGAGAATCGAGGCACCGATGGTGATCAGGATATCGCTTTTCAAGTTGTTTTTTTCGATGACGGCATCGAGCAGGTGATAGACGGGAAGGAAGTAGTATCGGGCTTTGTGGAGCGTCTCCACAAAGTCCTTGGAGAAGACTCCTCCGATGGAGGAGTTATTCAGTGCGGTCAGGAAGAGAGTCAATACCACCTGATAGAGGTAGCATAGGGTGATCACAAGGATACAGGCGACAATAAACTGGACGATATCGTTCTTCTTGACCAAGCAATAGAGTTTCTGATAGACGAGGGTGAAAAGGAGAGAGATACCAATGCTGAAGAGGGAGATCAGGAAGGGATAGAGGAAGGAGAAGATATAGTAATAGGGAATGAAGTGCCTTGGGATTCCGTAGCAGATAAGGATTGGAGTGGAGGTCATCCATCCGAAGAGCACCGCTTCGATATAGAGGTAAGTGACTTTGGAAAAGACCTGGGTAGACGGTTCAATCGGTAGGGGAAGGATAACCTGGCTGTCCTTGGAGTCGAAGAGGCTCTTTCTTGCCTTGACCATGGTGAAGAGGATGGAGAGAGCCATCATAAGAGCCATAGCCAGAACGAGGAAGTCGAAGGAGCCGTAAGGGGAATACTTCACGATCTTCTTGTCGAGAGACAGGGCGATGAAGCATTCGAGGGCGATGAAGCATCCGAGAAGGAGTCCACGGAAAACAAGGAAGAGGACAGAGACAAAGAGACTCTGTTTCCTCTCGTCGGATTTCTCGATGAATTCTTTTCTCAGAAGTTCAAGGAACATCCTTTTTCCTTTCTTATTTCTCCGGATTCCTTTCGGCCTGATACGTCTGGAAGAAGATGTCGCTGAGGTTTCTTCTCATCATGGGTTCCTTCGAAAAGTCGATCAGACGGCTGACGACACCGTCGTTGATGATGCCGACGCGGTTACAGACCCTGGAGACAAGGTCGATGTTATGGGAGGTGACGAAGACGGTTCTTCCGTTTCTTGCAAAGTCCTTAAGCATCTCCATCAAAGTCTGATAGACGATGATGTCCAGACCGACGGTCGGTTCGTCGAGGATCCAGATGCTCGGATTGTGGATCAAGGAAGCCATGAGGCAGATCTTCTGCTTCATACCATGGGAATATTCGCGGATTTTGCGGTTGAGGTCACTGTCGGAGATCATGAATTTCTCTTTCAGGAAGGCGTAGTTCTTGTCAAAGGCTTCCTGATACATGTCGTAGCTGGATGCGACAAACTGAAGGTATTCGTTTCCGGTCATGACTTCGTAGGTGACCGGTTCGCTCGGGACATAGCCGATTTCCATCTTGGCATCGAGGGGATCGTCCTTGACGTTATGTCCGCCTAGGATAATCTGCCCTCGGTCGTAGTCTTTCAGGCCGACGATGCAGTCGATGGTGGTGGATTTACCGGCTCCGTTTTTACCGATGAAGCCGAAGACTTCTCCTTTATAGACGTCGAGGGTGAGTCCTTTCAGGACCTCCTTCTTTCCGTAGGATTTATGGAGATCTTTGATGCTGAGTTCGATTTCCTTGTTGTTGCTCTCTTCCGTCTTCTCCTTTTTCTTCTGGAAGGGAGAGAATTTCGTGATATCGTTTTCCATTGGTTCTATTCCTTTCCGATGCTTTCCAGATAGACGACTTCGGTGTTGGCTATTTTCCCCATCGAATAGACGGAGCTGCAGTTCGGGCAACAGTATCGACTGCCGTCGAAGCGGACGTGGTTTGTTCCACAAACGGGGCAGAGCGTCTGATAGATGTCTTTTCTTCCTTTGATTAAGAGCTGGAAGGAGGAAAGTAGGTCAAGAAGGAGTCCGTCGTCTTCTTTATGGATGTTCAGGGTGAGCGTGGAGTTGAAGTCCTGGATGAGGTTATTGGAGACGATCAAGATGACATGATGGTCTTTCTCCATCTGTTCTTTTAGAAGATGGATGGACGTCTTTGTCTTTTCGGAGTATTTTTCTCGGATGATGAGGTAGTAGTCGGAGGTTTCTTTCCGCTCATCGAAGGAGAGCGTCGTTACGATGCGAAGCCCGAGGTTCTTCTTGTCCTCTTCGATGGTGAACGTGAATCTGGAATCCTGAAGGATGACCGGGTCAATGGAGAGGATGTCTTCTTCATCGAAGGCAAGAGAACGGATCTCTTCTTTCTTCAGGATTCCTTTTCTCTTCAGGGTGAGAAGAAGCGAGGCAAGGACATAGTTGAAGTAATAGATGGTATTCTTCCTTTCGTCCTTTTCGTCCTTCTTATAATGTTCGACGTAATATCGGTAGCAATACGAGTAGAGTCTATCGTGGATCAAGATGTTCGTCGGGATGATGTTCCCTTGGATGGGTCTTTTGGAGGTGATCCTGAAGAACTCCGTCGATTTCATGTTCCGGAGTCTTCGATGGATCTTCCGGACTAGGGTGATAAGTTCTTCCTTGGACTCGTCTTCCCTGTCCTCCACAAAGTCCGGATAGTCCTTCTCTTCCTTTCGGAGGTTACGGACGATGGAATAGGCTCCGAAGGTCAGAGACTTGTTCTGGAAATGTTCTTCGATGGATTCGACAAGCGGCGCAAGATCGTCTTCGTCCAGGGCGATGTCTTCCTCTAGCTCCTGGATCAGCATGGCGATGAAGCGGTTCTCGTAGATGTCGATGGTATCGATGGTCTCCACGGTATGGACCTGTTCCGGAACCATGCTGCCGCGCTTTTCCTTCCAGAGCTTTGGGTCCTTAAGGGTCTCCAGGAAGGACTCATGGGAGAGTTTTCCGCTGAGCTCGCTCCGTTTGACGATGGAATCGGTCTCGACTTTGATGGCCGGGTGATCAAGGATGGAGAGGATCTTGTCTAAGACCGTCTTCATCTGTTCGAGACGGGATAGCTCTTCATCGAAACGGTAGGGTTCGGTATAGGCAAAATCATCCAAGGCATCGAAAAGACCGATAGGAGCTCTCCTTAGCTCCTCCTTCATCTGACCGGTGAAGTTAACCAGGAAATCTTTCCTATCGGTCATCCGTTTATCTTTAGAGCTTACGGAGGAATCGGTCGATCAGTCTTGTGGTCTGAGGGAAGCTGTGATCGCCGTAGTTTTGGACGATCAGCGCCTTCAGATCGAGGAGACCGTCTTTGATGTAGTCTTCGAACCGACCTTCGAGCTTGCTGATGATCTTCCGGGAGAAGAGGAAGTCAAGAGCGTCCTCCTTCTTGCCTCCGGAAGCGACGAAGACCGGAACAAAGAGCTGGATCTGACGTAAGATACGGTTACCGAAGGTCAGGTCGAACGTATCGTAGGTGAAATCGGTAAGCGTCTTGAACTTCTGATATTCCTCTTCGGAGAGGCGGTTCTCTTCCTTGGCGATGGCTTCCTGGAAGAGTTCCTGAAGGTGATGGTAGGAGAGGGTGATGGGGTCGGAGTTACCATCGACGATGAAGGGTTCGTTTCTTTCGTCGAAGTCGATGGCGATGGCACGGTCATAGACCTTGTCGGTGATGGTGAAGGTGGATTCGTCTTTATTGGCGGTTCCGATGAAGTAGGTGTTGCTGGGGATCTGAAGGATGCCATCCTTCAGATGGAGCGGAGGATCGAAGTCATAGGGGAACTGCATGATCTTGATCTTCCATTCGTCTTCCGGATATTCGAGGATGGAGAGGAAGTCCGCGAAATAATATTCGATACGTGAAATGTTGAGTTCATCGAGAACCATGATGTTGATATGATCCGTCTTGTAACTGGCGTCATAGAGACGTTTGAGGAATTCGGTTTCGTTATAGGTCTTGGAGAAGTCGTTGTAGTAACCCAGGATAGAGGTTCGGTCTCTCCAGGTAGCCTGCACGGCTTCGAAGTAGGATTTCTCGGAGATGAATTCGGAGAAGTATCTAGCCAAGGAGGATTTACCGGTACCGGAGAGACCTTCGAGAATGAGGAAGCGGCTGGCCGCAAGGCCGGCGATGAATTCCTGAATGACGAGTTCGGAGAAATAGAGCCCTTCCTTTTCGGCAAGATAGTTACGGAACCGGACACAGATGTCCTTTAGCGGCAGATCGTCTTCGAAGACATCGCTTGGAAGCGACATATCGGCGTAGTCGATAGAACAAAGACCGGGGAATACTCTTTCCTTTTCCTTCAGTGGCGAGGCATCCTCTTCCTGGCTTAAGGGTATCGTTACCGCTGCTCCCGCTCCGTTTCCGCCACCGGTTCCATTCCCGTTATCGGTGGTGCCGGTTTTGCCTTCTCCGAAGGATTCGGCTAGCTGGCCCTGTTCGATTGCCTTCTGTTCTTCGGCTTCCTTTTCCGCCTGCTCTTTGGCATCGGCTGCGGAGGAGTCGAAGAAGCGGAAAGGCTTATCGATATTCTTGAGATTGACGACAAGTAAACAGATATTGAGAATGAAGAGTCCGAGAATCAGATAGATCAGAAGTCCGAAGACGATGGATTCGAAGAGGAAGAGATAAGAGTTGGCAAGGTAATAGCCAAACGGCTTATCGGAAATCTGTGAGACCATGGAGATACCCGTCCACAGAGCACCGCAGACAAGGAAGGTGACGATATAGGTAATCCACCATTTCCTGGAGGTCGGCTTTTCATCGTAGAACTTGGCCAGTCTCACTTCATAGATGATGGATGCACTGCAGAGCATGAGATAGATGACAAAGAGTATCAACAGGATGTAAGCCTGGATGGAGCCTGCCGGGACACCTTTCTCCGTGATCCCGTTGATATCCTTGATGGGGAAGACACTCGCAGCCATGTTCTGAATCGGGTTGTTCTTGGCAAAGAATGGGTTATTCCCATCGATGGCTACGCCTGCGATCAGAATGGAAAGGCAATAGAAGAAGATCATCGCGATGGCAATGTAGTTCTTTCTGGTGAAATGGGTCTTGAACATGTGCTACCTCCTAGGCCTGTTTCGGATTTTCCTTCTCGTCTTTTATGAACTTTCCAAGATCCTTGAGGTCTTCTTCTTTGACATCCTGGTAGGTCCTGGAATCGTTGTTCTTTGTATCGGTGACGGTAACGGATATTTTTCCGTTTTCTTTTTTGACGAAGACCATATGGTCTTTCATCTTGGTGACTTCCATGTTGGTATGTTCCTTACCGAGGAATTTACCGTCTTGGAAGGTATAGAGGTTATTACGGTAGAGCAGGGTTTCATGGTAGTTGGAGACTAAATCATCGGCCTTTCCTTTGGATAAATCATAGTCGATCAGTTGGACAAGCATGTTGGTACGATCAACGATGGCTTTCTTGTATTTCGAGGAAAAATAATCGAACATGAATAGGCAGTATATGACGGATAAGATGGTGACGACACCAGCCGGGGATTGTAAGAAGATGACAAGGATTCCGAGTCCTTTGACTCTTCTTCCGTCGTATTTCCCGATGATGTTCTCGTAATCGAGGTATCCTTCATACTGTGAGCTTCCGACGTTGTCGGCCGCGAGGTTTGAGTCACCTTGGGTGAGGTACCTCTTCTTGCCCGTACTGGGATCCTCATGGATTTCGACGATTCTGTGGACGATGGTTACGTTTTTCTTGTTGTGGTATGCGACGACATCGAAAAGAGAGACTTCTTCCTGTTTCTGGTATTTGGTGATTCCGATGAGATCATAGGTATCGAATTGGTTGGTGAGTTCTGGATGTTCCTTGATGATGTCATTGTTTCTTTCCGACATGGAGCCAGAGGCAATGACAATCATCGTGGAATTTCCGAACGGAATCGAGTTGTTCTGTATCTTTGAGGCTAGAGAGAAGACAAAGACGGCAAGAACACCGACCATAAGGAGATAAGAAAAAAACTTGCCTATTGCTTTTCCGACCTTCTTGGCTTTGCTTTTCTTTTTCTTTTCTTCATCGATTGCATTATCAATCAAATCGATGTCCTCCTTACCGGAGGACACCGATTCGATATTCGAATTGTAATAATGACGGAAGAGAATCGTGAAAACAATACAGAAACTCAATAGACATAGGATCGTGATAAATAGGGTAATGATTTCAACTACGGACATAGTTATCCATAGTTACAGAACTTAAGCGGTTAAAAACGGCTTCAAAGTCAACGTAAAGGTCTTTGTGTCTAATGCCTTCAAGGCGTTCAACTTAGTGATGTAATCATCAAGTTGGCCCTCGTCCGTCAACTCTGCCGGATTTTTACTACTAAAAGCAGTGCCCCACCCCATCGTCAGGGTTTTCGCCATCGTATAAGTCACATTACCATCTTTATCGGTAGACTGCTTATCACTGGAAAGTCCCTTAAATTCAGATCCGAGAATTGCGTAATCAGTACCAGATTCCATCGCTTTGTCCGAGGTATAAACACCAGTAGGCAACGTAATATATTTATTAGTGTCCACTGCAGTAACCAAATCGGACCCAGTAACATATGCTTTGATTCCACCAGATGTACTGAATGTACTGACCGCGTCTTTTTTTACTTCTAAAGTAAATTCAATTCCGAAAGTCAGATCCTCCTTGGAACCCTCATCACTCACCTGTAAAAGAGTTCCTCCACTTGTCGCATCAAAATTAACAGCGTTATCAGTGCCAACTTTTGCATGGGCAATCGTCATACGCTCATCCTTAACATCTGCAACCTTAACAGAAATATTATCTGTCGTGCCACCTACTGTTAAAGTAATGACCCAGGCTGCAAAACCGACACCGGCTAAGGAAAGAGAGGATAAAGCAGCTATGGCAACACCAAGGGTTTTACCTTTATTGAATTTATTCATAAATATTTTCCTCTTAATTTCAATCAAGCTATAAGTTCGGCTTTTAAAGTAATCTGGTTGCCATTCAGCGCCTTATACATGCCGTCTAATTCCTGCTGAACAAGAAGAGTGTTTTCATAGGTCTGATCAGCTTTCTTATTAAACAGACTATTGTAATATTCACAAGGAGATTTCCCGTCGAAGAAGGTTCCCCATTTAAAATCAATCGTTTTCCCAGAGAGGGTGATAGTTGTTCCCTTATCGTCGTTCTTAAATTCCGGATCGCCTTGTTTAGGCAAAGTAATCTCGCCCGGAGCTTCAAGATAAGTCCATCCAGTACCACTTCTCTTCTGATCACCAACAAGTTTACTATCCGTTACTTTTACTGATGTTTTGGGGTCTTCCTTTGTTCCTTCATCAATAGAGAACTCAATTTTGGTAGGCTGGAGTGTCGACTGTTTACCATATTTGATTTCAATTTTTGAGAAACTGATTTGAAGAGGATTTGCAACGACTTCTTCGCCTGATGCAGACACGAAATGATCCCCGGAAACCTCCTCTGGTTCAGCCAAAACGATCGAACTATCAGAAAGCACCATATTAAGGGTAAGAGATGCGTTTGTTGCCGTGTCAACAGTGACACCGACATCTTTACTTTGCTCGTTCTGCTGCACACCGACGACCCAGACGGCAAAACCGGTTGTCAGCATGGCAATGGAAGCGAAGGCTGCAAGACCTCCCATGATCCATTTGCGTTTTGCTTTGGAATTAATTTCTTTCTTCATAATATTCTCCTTTTTTTTTTTTTCTAACCA
>Ga0256406_1004452_pt1 | contig 16033 bp, 14 predicted proteins | sample RumenRJG_03DNA_FD_185986 | JGI IMG/M metagenome (GOLD analysis project Ga0256406, IMG submission 185986) | Bovine rumen microbial communities from Lethbridge, Alberta, Canada - RJG_03 | ecosystem: Host-associated > Mammals > Digestive system > Stomach > Rumen | place: Canada: Alberta | collected... | reverse complement strand
TCCATGGATGCCCTGTGCATCAGTAGGTTCTTTCCGCAAGCAGTTCGTCCGTCACCGGCACAACGGGATACTCCTGATCGCTGACGGTCACCGATTCTATTTCATCCGTCCGGGCAAAAATCTGTTCGCTCACAGCCTGCTCCTTCTCAACGGTTTCCCCTCTTTCCAGTTTGCCGATAAGTTCACGGATTCGCGGACCGTGATCCGGATTGCACTCCACATCACAGGCAATTTTGCCTTCTTTCACATAGGAAAGTCCCTGCCGCGCAGCGTCAAAACTGATCAGCATCACCTCCCCGTTTTCCAGGTCCGTACCGATGGTCTTCCCGGCCTCCTCCAGCGCCTCAATGGCACCGTACGCTTCATTATCATTGTCGCAGTAAACGACGTTCAGATCCGGAAAACGGCCAATCAGATCGTCCATCGCCTCGCGGCCTTTGGCCTGAGTGAACTCCCCTTTGGAGGTTCCCAGCATCTTCCAGCCGTATTTGCCTGCACCCATGCGCAATGCTGCATCGCGCCCGATCTGCGGACTGGATCCGATCGTCCCCTGAATATTTACTATTTTAAGGCTGGTCGGGGGAATATCATGTTTCCGGCAATATTCATTCAGCCATTCACAGGCCTTCGCACCTTCCAGAAGCCAGTCGGAACCGACCCATGCCGTCACGAGGCTGTCATCCGATACAGCAACATTGCGGTCCGCCACGATCACCGGAATGCCCGCTTCCTTCACTTCCTTCAGGATCGGGTCCCAGCCGGTCTCGATGATCGGTTCGAGAACAATATAATCCACTCCCTCCTGAATAAACTTCTGAACGGATGCCATTTGCACATCCGGATCGTTCTGTGCGTCCTCAAACAGCAGATTGTATCCGTTCTCCGCTGTAAATGCATTCAGGATAGACTCGGAATTCGCTCTTCTCCAGTCCGATTCCTCTCCGACCTGCGCAAAGCCAATGGTCAGTGCCGTATCATCCGCTGTTTTTTCTGACGCTTCCGTACCGTTTTTCAATGTACTTCCCTGCTCCTTCCCGCACCCATACAGAAAAGAGGCGGCGGCTATCAGCAATGCAGCGGCGGCTGCTTTCCTTGTTCTTTTCACGGCAATTCCTCCGTCAGATGATCGTGCCGGGATTTGCGGCGGGCTTCGTTCCTTCTCCTGTCGGCAGCACAGCCTCGTCTTCCGCGTCCTTTGCTCTTCCCGGTTTACTCAGTGCCGGGACACAGACGGTCACCGTGGTTCCGACACCATAGGTGCTTTCCACATGAACCCCATAGGGCTCTCCATAGCCAAGATGAATCCGCTGTTCCACGTTGGCAATTCCAAACCCGCTGCCGGAGACACTTTCGGCCTCACCTGAAATCAGCTTTCTCATATAATCCAGCTCGTCGGGTTTCATACCGATCCCGTCGTCCTGAACGGTAAACAGCAGCTTTCCGTGCCTCTTTTCGCCTTTGACCAGGATATGTCCCATCGCCCGCCTGTTCTTAATTCCATGATACAGTGCGTTTTCCACGATCGGCTGAAGCATCAGCTTCATAATATAATAGTCCTTTATATCCTCCGCGATCTCAATCTGATAGCTTAAGATATCCCGATACCGGAACTGCTGTATTTCCAGATAGCTTCTTTCATGGCTTTCCTCCTCCGAAACCTTGATCCAGTCATGCCCCCTGGATAGTCCGGTACGAAAGAAATTGGAGAGCGAGCTGACCATACTGACTGCCTGCTCGTTTTCTCCGGCTTCCGTCAGCCACATGATGGCATCGAGGGTGTTGTAAAGAAAATGCGGCTTGATCTGCTGCTGCAAAAGTCTCAATTCCAGTTCCCGGGTATTTTTTTCTTCGATCCTTGTATTCTCGATCAGCCGCGCAATCTCCGCACCCATATCATTGAAGCTGGTCGCCAGAATTTCAATTTCATCGCCGCTGTGTACCTCCACGCGGGCGGAAAAATCTCCGGCCGCAAACCGGTCTGCCGCGTCGCACAGTCTGGCGATCGGATCCGTAATGCGGTGGGAAATTCTGCGGGAGCTTACCAGCCCGAAGGTCAGGGAAGCTGCCAGCAGAATAACCAGAAATGCCAGCGTGAAACGCACTTCCGATGAAAGCTTTTCCCGCGTGCTCTCCATGATGTCTGCCGTCAGATAAATATAATTATCAATATCTCCCTGGATAAGCTCGGTCATCACATTGATGTCATTCTTCAGAATGGTCATGTTCTCGTCGTAATGACCGCCTTCCTCTACGTTGGAGATAATCGTGTCCACGCGTTTTTTCAGATTCCCCAGAACCCGCAGAATGGAATCGATATCGTTGGTAATCTCGGGATCCGTGTTATCCCTGCGCAGCTGCTCAAAATGAGTCCGCATATCTTCTATAAGATAATAGGGGTTCTTTGAATCCTCCTCATTTTTGAGCGTATCCCAGTTATAGGATTCAACAATAATATAATACATATCGCTGTTCATCGTTTCCTCAAAAACGACGTTATAGCTGTTCACCGTTGTGATGTTCCGAACGGTCTGATCATAATTCCGGTATACCCGGCTTAAAGAGACGGTCGCATAGAGGGCGATGGCAAACAGCGGAACCATCACAATCACAATCAGAATATGCAGCCGGCTCCGGATGGAACGGTACCGGACAGTTCTTTCTTTTTTCACACTTTTCCGCCTCCCGGATCCGCTCTCCTCATCCCGTCCCCGTCACGCTTCCTCACTGCCGGACGGCGATGAAAAGCTGACGGATGCACGATACTCCTTCGGTGTCATGTTTGTTGATTTCTTGAAGATATAATAAAAATAGTGCGGATCATTATACCCAACCTTCAGCCCGATTTCGGCACTGTTCAAATTCGAGGTATGCATCAGTTTCTTCGCTTTCTCCATTCTCACGGACGTCAGGTATTCGATAAAGGTCTGCCTGGTCTCCTGGCTGAAAATACGGCTCAGATGATTCGGGCTGATCCGCACAGCCTTCGCTACCGTTCCAAGGGAAAGATCGCTTTCCGCGTAATGCAGCTGAATGTAGCGTTTCGCTTCTTCGGTCAGGGACAGAGAATGGTTCTCCGATGTTTCATCCCGAAGGCCGAGCGCCTTATCCAGCCACTTCTTCAGGAAATCCTCCATGCCCGCCACATCCGAAATTTCTGCCGTCTCATTATAATTGCCAAACGCTTTCTGCAGCACCTCCGACGAATACCCGAGTTTCTGCAGATAGGTGGTCATGGTCAGATAAAAATCCATCAGCATATACTGACGCAGGAGAAAAGAATCCAGATTTTGTTTTCCGACATCGGCGACCATAGAACCGACAAAGGAATCAATATCTTCCTTTGCTCCATTCGATAAGAAATTCAGCAGGAAGGATCTGTCCTGCTTCCAGAAATGCATGGCACTCTGATCAATCTCCGCCTCTTTTTCCGTATCCGCTTCATTATTGCTATTCTGACTGTACTCAAAGAAAAATTCCTGGCTGTGTTCCGAACGGAAGCGGCGCGAAAAGAGCTGGCTGGCCTTGTGGTACGAATGGCTGATCTCGCTGATTCTGGCTACCGCCGGTCCGGCTGCAATGAAATAAACGGGGTTTCCATTTTCTTTTACCAGGGTACGTGCCAGCGCAGCTACGGCGTTTTCCGTGTCCTTAAGGTGCGGGCGCGAATTGCCGGACAGCAGAATGCAGCAGCTTCCTCCCATCTGTTCATAATACTGAACGGTTTCCATACTGCTTATCCGTTCCTGAAACAGATCGGCCGGATTCGGCGTGTTTTCCGCCTTCTCCCCGTCCTCCGGCTGCATGCACTGAAACAGCATGATTTCGTACCAGGGAGCCGTCATCTTCAGTCCCAGTTCCCGACTCTTATTCAGGATTTCTTCGGTTGACATTTTTCCGCCGATGACTTCCTTCAGAAAACGCCCCCGCTCCAGCTTCAGTCTCTCTGCATGTTCCGCCTCATATATTTCGCGATAGCCGCTCTGTTCTCTTTCCTCCGCAATGAGTTCAGAAACCTTTTTCATGCTTTCAAGGAGCTGAGCTCCGCTCACGGGTTTAAGCAGATATTCCGCCACCCCGATGCTGATGGCATCCTTGGCGTACGTGAAATCATCATATCCGCTGAGTATGATAATCTTGGTTGACGGAAGGTTTTCCCGCACAAGACGTGAGAGGGTTAGGCCGTCCATAAACGGCATCCGGATATCCGTGATCAGAATATCCGGCTTTTTGTCAAGAATCATGGGATAGGCGCGCTCACCGTCACCGGCTTCGCCGGCCAGCTCGTACCCTTCTCTTTCCCAGTTAATTGTTTTTCGAATCGCTTCGCGGATGATGAACTCATCTTCCACAAGAAATACTTTTAACATGCTCTGACCCCTTGATTGCTGATTTATGAAAGAAGGACTGTCAGCTAAGCATTCAGCCCAGATGGCAGTCCTTTCCTGACTGACCGGAATTATTATATCAGATTTCGGCCATGGTATATACTTTCGCGATGTCAGCTCTCGCTGCGTCTCTGGATGTATGCGAAGACAGCCTGAAGCAGAATGAACAGGCACAGCAGTGCAGCTGTCAGAATGTTGGACCAGCTGGAAAGCAGTTTGCCGTTCGTCATTACCAGAGATGTGATGGTTCCGGTGATCAGTACGCCGATCAGAGTTCCCCATACATTTCCGACGCCTCCGGTCAGAAGCGTTCCGCCGATAACTGCCGCGGCGATCGCGTCCATTTCAAGGCCCTTGGCCTGCTGCACGTACCCCTTCTGCGTATTCAGGCAGTACAAAATGCCGCCGATCGAACACAAAACGGAGGATAGAATGTATGCTTTCATCTTTGTCTTTTTTACATTCAGACCCATCATGGAAGCGCTGGTTTCATTTCCGCCGACAGCGTAAAGAACACGTCCGAATTTTGTGTACTTAAGAATAAACCAGATTACAACCACGACCGCCAGCGCTATCAGGACGGACGGGCGGATGTAGGGAGCAATCTTGTGTGTCTTTGCCATATAGCCCCAGGACTGCGGCAGATTGATCTTCGCGTTCGCCATATTGTAGAAGGTGGCACTGACATCTTTTGTAATAGAAACCTGTTCGGTGTTGATAACGGCGGTCATGCCGCGTCCGAAGAACATACCGGCCATCGTGACAATGAACGGCTGAATTTTAACAAAGCCTACCAGAAATCCCTGGACAACACCCCATACCACGCCGATGATCAGGACGAGAACAATGGCGAAAACAGCGTTCCAGCCCTTATTGGCCATACCGTCGGCCAGTATCATGCAGTCCATGGCAATCAGGGAGCCGACGGAGATATCAATACCGCCTGTCAGCATGACACAGGTCATGCCGGAAGCTACACAGATCAGACCTGCATTCGAGATCAGAATGTTCAGGAAGTTCTGCAGATGTGTGAACCCCTTGTTCGCATACATAATGCAGCCGGCCACATACATGGCGATGAACAGAATAACCGTGATCATCAGAAGCAGACTGTGTCCGGAAAGTTTTTTACTCTGTTTCGTCTTTTCCATCATGCTGCCTCCTTTACCGCCGCTTTATTTTTCTTTTTTGCTGCTGCCCAATCCTTGAATACCGGACTCTGGAATACGACAATCAGAATAATGATAATTGCCATGATAACCGGCGACTGGTCTGTGGAAACGCCCATCGCCAGCAGTGTTGTCATGATCGCCTGAATGGTGTAGGCCCCGACAATGGAACCGGCCAGATTAAATTTACCGCCGGCCAGTGAATTGCCGCCGAGGGCTACGGCCAGGATCGAATACATTTCATAGTTCAGACCGATGTTGTTGGAGTCGGCCGAATAAATACGGGATGAAGCAATCATTCCGGCGACACCGGCGCACATGCCGCAGATCGCATAGCAAAGGAAGCAGATCAGGTCGGAATTGATGCCGCAGATTCGGGACGCACGGCTGTTGATACCAACCGACTGAATATACATCTCCAGCGACGTTTTTTTCAGCAGCAGCTCCATCAGGATAATCATCAGAATAGTCACCAGAATAGGTGTCGGAATGATAGACCCCGGCAGGAAGTTGCCCAGATACTGGTACGGCTGATAGCGGATGTAGATAATCTGGTTGTAGCAAAGAAGAAGTCCGATGGCTCTGGCTGCCATGAAAAAGATCAATGTTGCGACCATCGGCTGAATTTTCAGTTTGGCCACCAGCAGACCGTTGATACTGCCGCCGGCAAGGCCGAACAGAATGCCGACCAGAATACCGATGCCGATCGGAGCGACAATTCCGGTCACGGAAGTATTTCCATAGCCGGCCAGAACCATGCAGCCGCCGCTGGCCGCCAGCGCCATGACCGATCCTACGGAAATATCAGTTCCGGCGGACACTGCAACCACCAGCGTCTGGCCAAGAGCCAGGATCGCGATTTCGCTTCCACGGTTCAGGACATCGATCAGACGTCCGTACAGAACGCCATTTTTAATCGCAATTTTGAAAAAGCCGGGATCCTTGAAAAGATTGATCAGCAGGACGAGGATCAGCATCAGGATCGGCATAAACAAAGGCTTGTGTATCAGGCTCCCAAAGAAGCCGCCTTCCTTCTTGTTCGCTTCCTTGCTCATTTGTTCTCACCTCCGGCAATCGCTGCCATAATATTCTCCTGGGTCAGCTCTACTTCTTTCGAGTCAAGTTCTCCCACTTTCTGGCCGTCACGAAGGATCAGCATCCGGGAGCAGGTACGGATCATTTCTTCTATCTCCGAAGAAATAAAGATAACACTCATACCCTGGTCTGCCAGCTTAAGCACCAGCTTCTGAATTTCCGTCTTGGTTCCGATATCGATGCCGCGGGTCGGTTCATCCAGGATCAGGAACTTCGGGTTCGTTGCCAGCCAGCGGGCAAGGATAACCTTCTGCTGGTTGCCGCCGGAAAGCTGTCCGAGCTGGGTCTCGCGGGATGCTGTCTTAATCTGCAGCAGATTGATGTATTTATCGGCTATCTCACACTGTTTCGCCATCGGTATCTTCTTAAACAGTCCGGTGCGGGCCTGCAGTGCTATGATAATATTTTCACGGATCGACAGGTTTGCAATGCAGCCATCCGCCTTCCGGTCGTCCGGGAGAAATCCCATGCCGGCCTTGATGGAATCCAGCGGGGATTTCGTTTTGAGCGCTTTCCCCTCCATCGCTGCTTCTCCGGTCTGCGAATTATCAATTCCATAAATGCAGCGCACCAGTTCGCTTCGTCCGCTGCCCAGAAGTCCGGCCAGCCCCACGACCTCGCCCTTATGGATCTTAAAGCTGAACGGTTTGATTGTTCCCCGGTGGCTGAGGTTTTTGCCTTCATAAAGGATATCTCCAAGGTGGGTGCCGCCCTCGCTCTTAATGCTGGCCAGATCATCGAAATCCTTGCCAAGCATGGCTGCTACCAGCTTTACGCGGGGCAGTTCCGTCACGGAGTAATCACCGACAAATTTTCCGTTTCTCATAACCGTTATTCTGTCGCAGACGGCATACACCTGTTCCAGAAAGTGTGTGACAAATATAATGCCGACGCCTTTGTCCCGCAGATTTCTCATCATGCCGAACAATTTTTCAACTTCATTATCATCCAGAGAAGACGTCGGCTCATCCAGGATCAGAACCTTTGCATCCATATCGACGGCTCGCGCAATGGCGATCATCTGCTGGATGGCAATGGAATAATTTTCAAGTGTTTTGGTAACATCGACCTCAATCTGCAGTTTCTGCATCAGCTCTCTGGCCATCCTGTTCATTTTGCGCCAGTCGATGGTATGAAGTTTTGTTCGCGGTTCACGGCCGATGAAAAGATTTTCTGCTACGGAAAGGTTCGGGCAGAGGTTAACCTCCTGATACACGGTAGCGATACCGATGTTCTGTGCATCCATGGTTGAATGGCAGTGAATGTTTCCTTCTACCCCATCCATATGAACTTCTCCGCTGTCCCGTTCGTACACACCGGTCAGACATTTAATGATGGTGGACTTTCCGGCACCATTCTCGCCCATCAGAGCATGGATTTCTCCCCTGTGCAGGGTCAGCTCGGCATCATCAAGAGCGACAACTCCGGGGAATGTCTTCGTGATGTGTTTCATGGTGATTAATACATTATTATTATCGTCTGCCATATCTTATCTCACCCAATTGTTTGCTGTGCCGGCATCGCCGGCCCATGTGTTTTCGTTTATTTAATCAGAAAGGACGGTATCCGACGATCGTTCGTTCGGATGCCGTCCTTGCGTTTCAAAGGTTATTCACTTTTATTTCCTGTCATCCGGAAGGAATGACACGTCTTCGCCGGATCGTGCGAATTAGTATCCTGCGTCTACGATATCCTGATCAACGATAACCATATCTTCGGTTACATCCTCGCCGGCTGCGTTGGTGTAGCTTACGCTCTTAACGGTATCGTCATGGCAGTACCACGGCTCAGCCATGAATGTCTTTTTCTCAACTTCCTCGCCGGCTGCGAGTTTCTTAACGATTTCTGCGCAGTCAGGTCCCTGCAGCGGGTTGCACTGGAAATCTGCGTTGATGTCGCCGTCGAGAACCATCTGAAGACCAGCCTTGCATGCGTCGAAGGAAATAACGATGACATCGCCGTCCACACCGTAGGAAACGCCGGCTGCCTTCATAGCGTCGATAGCGCCGAATGCTTCGTTATCATTCTGGCATACAACAACATTGAACTTTCCTTCATAGGATTTGCAGTAGGACTCCATAACCTTCTGGCCGCCGTCCTGTGTGAAATCACCGGTCTGCTCATCCAGCTTGTTCCAGCCTTCCGACTCAACATACTGATCCAGGCCTTCGCTTCGTCCGATCTGTGCGGAAGAACCTGTGGTTCCGGAGATTACCAGGATGTTCAGTTCATCGATGCCCTTTGCAGCCGCATACTCTTTCAGCCATGCGCCGGCAGCGAGACCCTCGTTCTTCATTTCGGTTCCGATCCATGCGGTGTACTTGTCGGAGTCATCAATGGTACGGTCGATAACGATAACCGGAATTTCAGCATCCTGTGCTTCCGTCAGAACAGTGTCCCAGCCTGTTGACACAATCGGGTCGATGATAATGTAATCAACCTGCTGCTGAATGAAGTTACGTACGGACTCAAGCTGTGCCTCGGAGTCATTATCGCAGTCTACAAACTGAAGATCAAAGCCGTTCTCCTTGGAGAAAGCTTCCTTAACAGAGTTTGTGGAAGCGGTACGCCAGTCAGACTCATGTCCAACCTGTGAGAAGCCTACGGTGATCAGATCGCCGGATCCTTCTGTTGTCCCTTCAGCGAATACAGCGCCGGCTGCAACTGCTGAAATTGCCATAGCTGATACAAGTGCTGCAACTAACTGTTTCTTCATTTCTTTCCTCCTTGAAAAAGTTATTTTTAAGCTGGTTTCATTGTAGCACAAGTCAGGAACGCGTAAAGTGAATATTTTACGATGAAAGAGGGAATTTTTATCTGTTTTATATGCACAATGACGATATAATTTTCTACTTTTGATAAGATATCATACTTATATGTGCTAATTTGATGCAGCAGAAGGCGTTTTCCGTCATATTGATACTTTTTTTCGACAATCCCCCGCGATGAAAAGCTGCGGAAAAGGCATGGGAAGTGTCAGGGAACATGAAAATCAGGACACGCAGAACTGTCAGAAACGCAGAAAATAAAAAAAGGACATCCCTCTCAGGATGCCCATACACGTGCGTTAGAGGATTCGAACCCCCGGCCTTTTGATCCGTAGTCAAACGCTCTATCCAGCTGAGCTAAACGCACATATCGCCGCTGCCGACAACTGTGAATAATACACCTGCCGGTCAGACATGTCAAGTGAAAACTGCAAAAAAACTTTATCGCTGAAGGCGGTCCGTTCATTCGGACAGACCGCCAGCCGCTGCAGCAGTCGTATCATTATCGGAAATACAGGTCCTGCAGTTATGCCAGAAGCGCGGACATAGCCTGCATGGCTTCTTTTTCATCTTCTCCGTTTACGCTTACCTGAAGATTCTCACTGTTCTGGCTTGCGAGAGCCATGACGCCCATAATGCTCTTCGCATTGACGCGTTTATCTTCAATGCTGAATGTGATCTCGCTTCTGTAAGAACATGCGGTTTGTACAATGTGCGGAATGATGTCTCCAATACCATTCCGACGATTGTGGCTGATGGTCTGAGTAATCATTTACATCCCTCCTGCCCTTTCCTTTAATCAATCGTTATTGTTTTCTATTTACCGGAAGAACCTCTTCTTCAAAGACGTTACCGATAATAACACATTCTTATTCAAGGGTCAATATGTTCCGTTTGTGCTTCAGTTGATTTTGCCGGACGATTATGATAATTTAGGAAGTGATTTTTTCATTGATAAACACGTGTAGGGCGCCATCTTCCAATCGGTGCGGCATGGCGCCATGGTCTTCCGGAAGGTACATTTTTATGTCATCAAAAACCCGCCAACTGGCTGAACTTGGTCTTTTTACTGCCATTGCCATCATCTTTGGTTATGTTGAAAGCCTGATCCCTGTGTTCTCAGGGATCCCGGGCATAAAGCTCGGTCTGGCGAATCTGTCCATATTATATGTGCTGGAGCGCTATTCTATTAAGGAAGCGGCGGCTGTTTCTCTGATTCGGATTCTGGTGATCGGTTTTCTGTTCGGCAATATGTTCAGCATTCTTTACTCGCTGGCCGGCGCCGCCCTGTCCATGACCGTCATGGCCATTCTCCTACGAAAAACGAAGGCCAGCATCTATACTGTCAGTATTTCCGGCGGTGTTTCCCATAATATCGGCCAGCTGATGATTGCCGCCTTCATTGTGAATAATAACGCGGTATATTACTATGCGCCGGTGCTGATCATCTCCGGAATTGTAACCGGACTTCTGATCGGTTATCTGACTTCTGAAGTCCTGAAAAGAATCCGGCCGGAGGCGAATGGCGGCCCGGACGGTAATAAAAAAGATGAAAACTGAGGATGGAGAACGGATTTATGAATAAGAAAAAAGTTGTCACCTGCATAACCGCCGGAGCCGCTGCGGCATTCGGGATTTATAAAACGCTTCCTGCGCAAAACCGTGCCGGCCATCCGGATACCGTTTCTGCCAGCGAAATCACCTCCGGATCTTCCACGGAATACGCTTCGGAATATTCCGAAAAGAATGAAGCCGGATCTTTTGCTGTTAACACATCGAATCAGCCGCTGCTTTCGAAGGATGGCTTTTTCTTTGATACCGTTGTCAGCATTTCTCTGTATGATACAGCAGACGAAGCGGTCATGGACGACTGTTTTGAGCTGATGGATCATTACGAAAATCTGCTGAGCCGCACGGTGGAAGGCAGTGACATATGGAAGATTAACCATAGCGGTGGAAAAACCGTGGAGGTGGATCCGGAAACGGCGGCTCTGATCCGGGATGGCCTGCATTACTCCGAAATTTCAGATGGTGCCTATGACATCACCATCGCTCCGGTTGTAGATCTCTGGGATTTTCACAGTGAGGATAACCCGAAGGTCCCGGCCGCAGAGGATATTGCGCAGGCTGTAACTCATGTTGATTATACAAAGCTGAAGGTTGACGGGAATAAGGTAATCCTCGGGGATCCGAAATCCGGTGTGGATCTCGGATCCATTGCGAAGGGATTTATTTCAGATAAGTTAAGAGACTGTATTGTAAAGGACGGATGCTCCAGTGCAATGATCAATCTGGGCGGAAATGTTATGACGGTAGGCACGAAACCGGACGGGAGCGACTGGAGAATAGGAATCAGGCGCCCTTTCGGCACCTCCGCCTATGACGTCATTGACGTAGTTTCTGTGTCCTCCATGTCCGTCATTACCTCCGGCACCTACGAACGTTATTTTTACCAGGATGGGAAACTGTACCATCATATTCTTGATCCCAGCACCGGCTACAGCGTTGACAATGGGCTCAGTTCCGTTTCCATTCTGTCTGCGGACGGTACGGACGGAGATGCGCTCAGCACCACCTGTTTTGTGCTCGGCCCGGATAAGGGAATGCAGTTAATTGAAACACTGGATGGAATCGAGGCAGCCTTTATAGACGAGGATGACAACATCACTTATTCTTCCGGCTGGCCGGTATCCGCAGCTGACTGATATTTTCTCCTGTATTCCGTAGGTTTCATCCCTGTCTTCTTTCTGAACAGGCGGCTGAAATACTGTGCATCCCCAATGCCGACTTCCGCTGCTACGGAACGAACAGGCTTGTTGGTATAGCGAAGCAGATTTTCCGCATGTTTCAGGCGCTGGTCGGTCACATACTGTGTAATCGTTTTTCCGGTTTCCCGGCGGAACAAGTTGGAAAGGTAGGAACCATTCACCTCCAGCTTTTCTGAAAAATACTGAAGTGTGAGAGGCTCCTTTAAGTCTGTATCAACATCGGTTATAATTTTCCGCACGAGCGGAGAAAGAGTCCTCTCAGGCTCCTGGTCCCGCTCACTGAAAAACCTGGCAATCTTCCGCAGGATTTCCTCGCATTGCTCCACGCTTTGCGCATTATAAACTTCTTTGGTAAATTCTACGCGTGAATGATCATAATAGTTTTCGACAACGCCGCTGTCATTTAAGAAATACGTAATGTAGGTAAGAAGCCCGACCAGATAAAACTTCCACTCCATAAGCGGATCGTCCAGCATATGAGGCAGACCGTTTTTAATCTGGTCTTCCACTGTTTTCATAGCCTGCGTTTCGTTTTTTTCTCTGATGGCGATGAGAAGTTTGTCAGACTTTAGCACTGATGATGGTTCATTCATATTCTCTGCTCTTATATATACAATATTATTAAAACCCTTGGTTTAGAACGTAACACAATCAATTTGAAACGTCAATATTAAAAAATGCTGAATAAGCAAAGAATATTTTTGCAAAAATAATCAACTGTATACATATTGTACAAAAGTTTATGCTTTCATATTATTTCTATTTGTCAGGAAAAACACTGTAATCTATGAAAAAAACTGATATGCTAATGATAACTGCGTTTTAGATAATCATATAGAAAAGCGAGGCTGCTTCGATGAAAATTGGTTTTCAGGAAATTATTGTTATTTTTATTGTGATTTTCCTTGTGATCGGACCGGATAAAATGCCTGAGTTTTCCCGAAAAATCGGAAAGGGGCTTAAAGCCTTCCGAAAATATACGGAGGAAGCAACCAAAGATATCCGTGAAAGTGTGGTGGATCCTGTGAAAGAGGCTGAGAAACCAATCAGGGAAGCCATGGAACCGCTCAATGATGCTGTCAAACCGCTCAATGATGCCATGAAGCCGATCAATGATGCCGTCCAGCCGATCCGGGATCTTCAAAAAGAAGTCAGCACCGACATCCGTACCATCAAAAAGGATCTCAACAGCGTCAGCCACCCGGTAAAAGCGGCAAAGGAAAATCTGAAATCAGGCGGAAATGAAACGGATACTTCTTCCGCATCCTCCGAAACTGCAGATGAAGCTCCTGAAAGCAACGGCACACAAGCCTCCGTCCCTGTGTCAGAAGCCCCGGCAGCGCCTGTTCCATCTTCCACAGATGAAAAAAAACCGGAAGCACCTGTTCCATCTTCTTCAGATAAAGAAGTCCCGGCTCCGCCGGCCGGATCCGATGATCCGATTCCGGCGGATGTTCCCGAAACTACCGCATCCGAAGCTGTAACGAGCCGTCATCAGGAGCAGGTCTGACGAATGGCTCCCTTTATTAAAGAAGGACCATCCTGCCCGAAGTTGGTTGTCCTATTAAAAAACTTAAATCATGCTTGTAATAGATAAAATTCTCTCATATATTAAATTCATGTGAAATATTGCCTTTTATTCTTTAAGACTGCTGCCATGCGGCAGATCCTGCGGCTATGTAAGGAGGTACCTGTGATCATGAAAATGGGTATGCAGGAATTACTGGTTATTCTTATTATTGTTCTGATTATTTTCGGCCCCCGGCAGATTCCAAAACTCAGTCATATGTTCGGAAGATCTGTAAAAAGTGCCCGAATAAAAGCGGATAAGGAAGAAAAAAAAGAAGCCGCAGCAGAAGCTGTGGAAAAAGTGAAAGAGACTTCCGGGACTGTTTCTGAATCTGCCGGACATGCCGAAAATGGAAACGTATGATGACTGATAATAAGAAATTCCATAAACCGGCCGGAAGTAATTCTTCTTCGTCCGGCAGCAATAAGTCAAAAAAGGCCGAAGGCGGCAATATGCCTCTGACCAGCCATCTCACGGAGCTTCGAAACCGGCTGGTCAGGTGTATTATTGCCATCCTCGTCCTATGGTTCATCGGGGTATATATTTCTCCGCATATTCTCCTCTACCTTACCAATATTGGCAAGGAATTTAATTATACTTATATTTATATTTCACCCCAGGAACTAATGATGCAGTATTTTCAGGTGGGTCTGATTTTCTCTCTGATATGTTCCTCTCCTGTGATCCTGTATGAAATTTATGCTTTTATGCAGCCTGGGCTGAAAAAGACCGAACAGAAGGCCGTTGCCGGTGCTCTTTTGTTCGGCATGGTTATGTTTGCGATCGGCGTACTATTTGCACTGAAGGTTATCATTCCGTTCATGCTCCGCTTCCTGATCGGGATCGGACATGGCACCAACATTCAGGCAAGTATCACCGTAGGCAATTATATTTCTTTCCTTCTTACCATGTTCATTATCTTCGGCATCATCTTCGAAATGCCGGTTATCTGCGTGCTTCTTACACAGATCGGAATTTTAAAGGTCGATACCCTGGTGAAGGTAAGAAAATATGCTATCGTTGTTATCTTTGTGCTATCTGCCATCATAACTCCTCCGGACGCTCTGTCCCAGATTATGGTGGCTATTCCTATGCTGACCCTTTATCAGTTCAGCATCTTCATCTGTAAGTTCTTTGTTAAAAACAAAGCTCAAAAACAGCCTGAGGAAGATGAAGAAGCTGATGATGATGGCATGGGAGGGAATAGCGGGGATGGCAATGAGAGTATCAGCTAAATCCATTATTTATGGAAATCCATTCAGCCTCTGGCTGTTTAAGAAAGGACAAGGTTAAAATGCAGAGAGAAAATATGTCACGCAGTACCTTCGTCAAGGGTATTGCCGCAACCTGTATCGCTGCCTGCAGTCTTGGTGCTCTATCCTCAGGTGAGTACTCTACGAAATCAGGCGATACCTACACTGCTTCCGCTGCGGGAATTGAAAGTGATGTATCCGTCACGGTTACCGTAGATAAAAGCGGAACCATCAAGGATGTATCCGTTGACGTTTCCGGTGAGACTCCCGGTGTAGGTGCAGATATCGGCGATGAAATTACGCAGCAGATCCTGGATGCCCAAAGCGCCGACATTGATGGCATTGCCGGTGCGACCATTACTTCCAATGCTGTAAAGACCGCACTGGCCGATGCGCTCTCCCAGGCAGGAATTGATTCCGGGCTGGAAAGCACAACACCGGCACAGGGAAATGCGGCTGAGACCGCCGGCGCCGAAAGTACCACCGAAGCTGCCGAAAGCACAACCGAAGCCGCTGCCGCTGAAGGCACGGCCGAAACCGCTGCCGCTGCTGCCGGCTCCTACACTCCGGGAACCTACACCGCTTCCGCGAAGGGTATGGACGGAGATGTTCCTGTTACCATCACCATTGGTGATGACGGAACCATCACCGGTGTTCAGGTTGATGTCAGCGGTGAAACCGCAGGCATTGGCGCTGAGATCGGCGACGAGGTTACCAAACAGATCCTGGATGCCCAGAGCGCCGAAATCGACGGCGTTGCCGGCGCAACCGTAACCTCCACCGCTGTAAAGACGGCTGTGGCGGACGCACTCGCGCAGGCCTCCGGTGCTGCCGCCGCTGAAAGCGCCACCGAAGCCGCTGCTGCTTCACAGACCGAAGCTGCCGCCGCTGAAAGCGCCACTGAAGCCGCTGCTGCTTCACAGACCGAAGCTGCCGCCGCTGAAAGCGCCACCGAAGCCGCTGCTGCTTCACAGACCGAAGCTGCCGCCGCTGAAAGCGCCACCGAAGCTGCCGCCGCTGAAAGC
>Ga0256406_1004451_pt1 | contig 16034 bp, 14 predicted proteins | sample RumenRJG_03DNA_FD_185986 | JGI IMG/M metagenome (GOLD analysis project Ga0256406, IMG submission 185986) | Bovine rumen microbial communities from Lethbridge, Alberta, Canada - RJG_03 | ecosystem: Host-associated > Mammals > Digestive system > Stomach > Rumen | place: Canada: Alberta | collected... | reverse complement strand
ATCCGCCAGTTCGTTGCGGTCACGATCTGCCTCGCATCGACCGGCTTTGTCCTGAAGAAAAAGTTCGTGCCGGCCATCATCCTCATCCTTCTGGCAGCCACGATGCATGCGTCCGCGCTCCTCATGATCCCCGTGATCTTCATCGTGCAGGGAAAGGCCTGGAACTTCCGGACGGTCCTCTTCATTCTGCTGAGTGTCGTCATCGTGTTTTACGTCGGACGGTTCACGAACCTTCTCGATACGCTTCTTTCCGACACGCAATACAAGAACGTGGTCAGCGACTGGAAGAGCTGGAACGACACCGGAACGAATGGCCTGCGCGTTGCCGTCTACAGCGTGCCGACTGTTCTGTCCATCATCGGAATTCGATTTATCCGCGAGGCGGATGACCCGGTTATCAACTTGGCCTGCAACATGGCAGTTATCTCCACGGGCCTCTACATTGTCAGTATGTTCACGTCCGGCATCTTTATCGGCCGTCTGCCGATCTATACAAGCCTCTTTGCGACGGGCATCCTTCTTCCGTGGGAGATAGACAATATGTTTACGGAATTATCAGCTAGGCTGGTTAAGGTGCTTGCGGTGCTGGCATATCTGGTGTTCTACTACTATCAGATGCATGTGACGTGGCAGGTTATTTGAGCATAGCTGACGCAACATGTCAGTTTGATTACGGTATAGGAATTGCTTATATGACAGGTATGGTAAGTATTATCATTCCGGCATACAATGCCGCTAAACACATCGGAAAGTGTATCAAATCAGTTCAATCGCAGACATATTCCAGATGGAATTTGATTATTGTGGATGATGGTTCATTGGATCAAACGTCCAATGTTATTAAAGAGTATCAGAAGAAGGATCATAGGATACATTTGATCCGTCGGTCTAATACGGGCGAATTTGGAGCCAGAAGAACAGGACTATTTAGCAATAAGTGCGTCGAGAGCGAATATGTTATGTTTGTAGATGCAGATGATATTCTTCCTCGAAATGCCCTATCGGCTTTGATCGATTTGGAAGAACGTTATCAGGCTGATATTGTATGCGGCAAGGCTCTGAGACTTTGGAAAAACATCTGTTTTAATGGTTACATAGCGCCTTGTTTTCATATCAACGAGCCAAGAGTTTATGATAAAAGCGATATTATCAGGGAACTGTTGATAAGCTTCTTTGGGTATTCAAATTTCCCGGTATCGTTGTGGGGAAAACTGTTTCGACGAGACCTGCTTCTTAACCATTACCCAGTCAGATCCAAGCCTATGGCAATTGGAGAAGATCTGCTTATTACTTTACAATGTGTATATTCGGCCAATCGTATTGTTATTACCCCTGCTAATGTGTATGAATATCGTACTGGCGGGGTGACATCCAGATTTATTCCGACGATGATGGATGACTTTCTCTGGTTATATCATTTTAAGGAAACATATTTGTCGAAGTATAAGATGCCACAGGATGCGCAATTATATATGGATATAGAGCTTATTAATGTCTTTTATTCATATATACGAAGCTGCCGATATGATGGAAAAATTCCATATGAAAAAATAATGCTTACCATTAAAAGGTATAGCTATGATCCCACCTTAATTAAAGCAGCAAAAAGTATATCAGACAGAGATTTTACATATAGGGAAAAGACAGATGCAATCATTCAGAAGGATTATGATGCGATTTATTCAAAGGCAGTAGAGTTGAGTAGGAGTGAACTTATCCAACAGAGAATAAGAGCACTTATTCGATTTGCTGGATCCTGATAGTAATTGCGAAATCTTGAAACGAGGATATGAGGGGATAGTTATTACACTAATTGTGATGAGGCGCCAAGAAGATGATTCCTAAGAAGATTCATTACTGTTGGTTTGGGCATGGAGAAAAACCGAAACTGGCAAAACGCTGCATAAACAGCTGGAAGAAATATTGCCCGGATTATGAGATCGTGGAGTGGAATGAAACAAACATTGATATTCATGCGAATTCTTATATGGAAATGTGCTATAAGAACAAACAGTATGCTTATCTGACCGATTACTTGCGCTTAGTCATAGTAGAAAAATATGGCGGTATATATATGGATACCGATGTTGAGCTGATCCATTCTTTAGATGATCTCTTGACCAATGAGGCTTATATTGGATTTGAAACGGAATGCTATGTAAATACAGGTATGGGATTTGGTTCAGTTGCGCATGGGAAAATGGTTCAATTGATGCTGGAGGAATATACTCCATTTTTAGATGGGAATCATGGCATCGTAGGATGTCCGATCTTAAATACAAAGGCCTTATTAAAGCTGGGATTAGAACAAAACGGTTCTCTTCAGGTCCTTCAGAACTGTACAATATATCCGAAAGAATGGTTTAATCCATATGATGATCCACGTGGCATCCTTGAGAAAACAGAGAATACTGTATCAATACACTGGTTTGCTAAATCATGGATGAGTCGAGGGACTATTTTTCGGAGTTATCTTACAAAGCCGCTTCACAGGATACAATATTTTTGGAGAACGAAAAATAATAAGGTGAATGAATGAAGCCATATCTTCGGGTGATATTTAATTGGATTAAACTTAGTACTATGAAGCTCAGACGCAAGAGACTGAACTTTTATCCTGTCCAGCTGTGGGGATGGAATACAAAATTTGTATTTAGATCGAACGCAATCATTCGTCTGGGAAGACATATTGTCAGTGATGGGCGTTGCGTTATTATGGCGGATACCGATTCGGAGCTGTCTATTGGGAATGGAGTGTATTTTAATGATGGTGCAATGATCAGTTGTAAATCCAAGGTTACCATAGGTGACGGATGCCGATTTGGTCCGAATGTGAAACTATTCGACAATAATCATAAGTATGATTCGGTTCATGGCGTGAAAGACCAGTATATTTCAAAGCCGATTTCTATTGGAAAAAACTGCTGGATTGCTTCCAATTGTGTGATTCTGAAAGGAACCCAAATAGGAGATAATTGTGTGATTGGAGCTGGTGTCATTGTTAAGGGGACCATCCCGGCATCATCCATAGTTACTGTATCGCAGGATTATCATATTCGGGCAATTGAGGATAAGTAAAAGTGAAAAAAGTTCTTATTATTATGCCGTCTATGTTTATAGGGGGTGCAGAACGAAGTTTGCTGGGCCTTCTGGAAAATCTTGATTATCGGGAACTGTCAGTTGACCTTTTCCTCTATCGGCATGAAGGGGAACTATTAAAATACATTCCGAAGCAGATTAATGTTTTGCCGGAAATTTGTGATTATAGAACGTTTGATACGCCCATCAAGTCTTTATTATTTAGCCGCCAGTTTCGGTTTGGTTTGGCCAGAATTGCTTCGAAAATCGCCTTACATTTACATTGCTTGATAACTGGCGAGGAGAGTGGCGTGTGGATGTCGATGCAATATACTGCTCGATTTCTTCAGCCGTTTTTACCGAACATTGAGGGGAGCTATGATATTGGCATTATGTATCTGGGAATAGCAGATACCCTCATCAATAAAGTGCAGGCTAAGATGAAATTCACATGGAACCACACAGATTACGATACGCTTTTTCCCGATCGTCATATGGATTTGCAGACATATGCAAAGGTTGATTGGTTAGTTAGCGTTTCCGACACCTGCACGAAAAAGGTAATCAAGCGATATCCGCAGATTAGTACAAAGGCGATTACGATTGAAAATACGCTTTCGAAAAATTTGATTAAGAGTCAGGCCGCAGATCCTATTGACGATCCAAGATGGAGAGATAGCGATGAGTACAAACTTTTAAGCATCGGAAGATTTTCTGATGCAAAAAATTTTGATAACATCCCCAATATTTGCCATAAGCTTTTAGAGAAGGGCGTACCAGTGAGATGGTACATCATTGGATACGGAGGAGAAGAGCAGCTTATCCAACAAAAAATTAAAGAAGAAGGAATACAGGACAATGTGATTATTCTAGGGAAAAAGGAGAATCCATATCCCTATATTAAGGCATGCGACCTTTATGTTCAGCCCAGCCGATATGAAGGAAAGTGCGTGGCAGTCAGGGAGGCACAGATGCTGGGAAAACCGGTCGTCATTACTCGCTATGCTACATCTTCAAGCCAGCTGGAAGATAACGTTGATGGCGTGATCGTTCCCATGGACAATGAAGGTTGTGCGGAGGGAATAGCAGCCTTGTTTAATGATCCAGAAAAAATGACCCGATTATCAGAGAATTGCAGACAAAGAGATTATTCAAATGCCAGTGAAGTGAAAAAATTGGAAAACATATGGGGAGTGGATTGAGCGATCACTGCTATTCCCGATCAAAACGCACCAGTTTTTATTCAACCCATTCCCCTGTTTGCATCAGACTTCGAACATCATATTTCAGAGAACTTATTTTTGATTTGATTTGCTCCAGGCAAGTAAAATCAGGAACCTCAGGCATATCTTTGTAAAGCTGATAAATCTCATCAGGATTTTGCGCAAGTCTGACTGTGTTGAGATCTTTGAGATAATCATAGCATCCTTCGATCTTGGGACTTTTTCCACTGAATACAATACATTTCGTTCCCGTTACAGCGCAGAAGATCATTCCGTGCAGTCGATCTGTGATTACTAGTTCAGCTCTACTGAATTCCTGAAGTTTTTTTCTTAGTTCGCGTTCTCGATTTTTCACATCTACATTATGATTCAAAACCGTACTAGTGAGAGTAACCTTTTGAAAATGTGACTTTGCTATGGAGCATAGTTGGTCGTAATCTTCTTTTGAGACTGTCTTTTCAATGTCATTTCTCATGCAGATCAGACAACCGGAACGATTTTCTGTTGCTGCGAGAGGAGCAAGAGATAATACCATATCGGGACAGAATTTGACATGCGTATAGAGCTCCTTCATTTTTTGATACGATAAATACTCACGGGCGTATAAGTAAAGTCTGGGGTGACTGTTGTAAATCTCAACTGATTTTTGAAGTTCCAACTTTCCAGCCGAACTGTTATCATAAAAAATGCTGTTAGGAAAGTAGCATATCGTTGAGTCAGTCAAAGTTTTAATAAGAGAGCGATTCATTGATTCGATATCTGGCCATAGCATTCCAAGATTTCCTCCACCGTTTACAAAGACGGTAGAATGATCGAGAATTTTCAAGGCATGATACTGGCGTAGAGTGTATAACTGACTACCGGTCACCTCGTAGTAATTAATTCCCATGCTATCGAATAACTGTTTTTCCGCATAGGCAATTGCATGATCACCCAGGTTTGCATGCTCCGGTGTAAAAATAAGGAAGACCGGTTTCTGTTGACTTAATCTATATCTGCGAATCGGCCCTGCTAATTCCCTGTCACATTTGAATTTCCCTTTTGTGTATGACGCCAGGCAATACAGCTTTTTTAAAGGCGGGATTTGAAAGCAGATGTCATGAATTTTTTGCTTAATCTTCATGTGTATCACCTCTGGTTTGTTTTATGTGTTTTACAATTGGATTTATATAATGGACAAGAAAACCAGTCTTTAGATAAAATCGTAAACACTGACGATCTCTGATTAAATCCATTAAGTAACGTTTTCCTGTTTCTTTGACAAGATATTTATTATGTTCCCATCCCGGAAATATACTGTCAATATAATGATACATCTCCTTCATCTCATTGCGGCAATAGAAATACCCGAGAAATCGATAAGCAGAATAATATAGAACATGCAGAATTCCATTCCACTCAAGCTCATCATAATAAGTCTCAAACAAATGATTTTCTCTGTAATACTGAAGGGTGCTCGCAAATGCTGTCTTGATTTCTTTCATGCGTGTTGTATTTCGACTATGCGTAATGCTTGCATCATTCTGTACATAGTAGTAAAGCGATTTTTTCAGATAGCCCAGACGATTAGCGTGCGGTACTAACTTAAAGACGGTTGCAAGATCTTCATACCATAATTTTTCAGGAAATGAGATTGAATATTCCATAAATAAAGTACGACGGTACACTTTAAAGCAAGCAGAAGGTTCCAGCAACAAAAATTGTTTTTGGCTTAGAGCTGTATAAGGGTCACTAAATTCACTGATAGTTGGATTTGAAAGGATGTTGCCTGATGTATCCACCATCGTATGATCAAAAGCTAGCAGGTCGGGATGGTTCGTACTGATATATTCATTAATGATTTCGAGCATGTTAAGAGGAATATAATCATCACTGTCAAGAAAAATCAGATAGTCACCTGTTGATTCTTTGATACCAGTATTACGTGCGCCTCCGAGTCCTTTATTTTTCTGGGTGATTATTTTGAGTCGAGGATATGAAGCTTGAAATTTAGAAAGAATATCCATAGAGGAATCTGTAGAGCCATCGTTGACAGCAATCACTTCGTAATCATGAAATGATTGGTTTAATGCACAGTCCATACATCTGGATAAGAATTTTTCTACGTTGTAAACGGGAATAATGATTGAAAACTTCATCTTTGAGCCCTCTTGAATGAATGACCTTTTATTCGTGCCATCAATTTTTGCTTTAAACCATTTATGGCACAGACAAGGTATTGAAATTCGGATAACCTCCTGAAGCATAAAATGAAAAGTGCATTTGGAATAACGATGCAAAGCAGAACTTTTATGATCAGCCTCGGGATTAATGAGAGATGTAATAAGCTGTCTGTAAAATAACAGATTGCACAGATAGCAACTAAAAGGCCGAGATAAAACAAGTATCTTTTAATATAAGATGAAAACTTTTTATGAAAGCCATATTTGAATACCACATATGGTTCATACCAGGTGTTGGTACAGACTCGTGATAAGGCGGTTGCAAGAAAGATACCGAATACACCCCAATATTTGCCAAGGATAATATCACCTAGCAGATTAAGGGCTGCAGTAAATAACAGGACATATTGTCCGTAGCGGAACAGCCCCATTGTTGATTTGTACAATCCTACTACACACTGCATGCCAAGCATATAAAAATTAATTGCCAGAATAATAGGAATTTGAATGTTCATAACGTACGAGTTCCCGAAGAATAGCGCAACAATATCGTTTGAAAGGCAGATGATCCCGATTGAAGCCCAGCCATAAAGCCAGAAATTAGCGAGATTTAAGGCCTTGAACACTTCATATTTATGATCCTCCGAGCCGATTGCATTCAGATTGCCAAGACTGGCGGATATGCTTGTGAAGACCTGATTGGCAAGCGAATTAATGGTGTTGGTAATCAGAGTGTAGTTGGAGACTACTCCGGTTGCAATGAGTCCGTTGAAGTAAGTAATAACAATATTATCGGTATTATTGACCAGAACGCCACTGAGTTTTGTGACGGTCAGAGCTTTGATATTTTTAATAAGGGTCTTGGTTTCAGATTTAGAAAGTTTTTCTGCATTTTTATCGTCAATGTATGGGTATTTCTTTTGGGCGGCCTTAGAAATCAGTATATTGGTTAGCAGAACAAAGATGACCTGTAAGATCAGATACATCATATAATTTTTGAATAGGACCAGAACTGAAATCTGCGCAAGATCTTGTATGATGACGATTATGTAGCTGATGGCAAGTACGATATAATTTTCCTGATGTGCGATCAGAATCGAACTCCGATAACTGTAAAAATAACTGGATACCGTACTGAATAAAAAAATAAGATAAATAACAGTGATATTTTCTGGAATATTTGGGGGATCCTTGATCAGGAGATTTAAAAATGGAGTCAGAATAAGTCCCACAATGGCAATAACTATTCCAATTACCTTGTAGGCTTTTCCATATACCCTCATATAAGAAGCGACTTTCCGATGATTGTCTTCCGCCACTGGCTTATATAAGGCATAGATCATGGCAGATCCTATACCTAACTCAGCCAGAGAAAGCATAGAAAGAATATTAGAAAATAAGCCGTTGATTCCCAGATACTCGGCATTTAGCTGATGAACAAAGACTATCCGACAGATAAAACTGAGCAGGATATTGAGAACGTATCCACCCAGGCTTGCTGCCATATTTATAAAAGAATACTCAGTTCGTGTATGGTTTGCCATAAAAACTCCATGTTCTTTATGAATCCAAAAGGTTTTCTATATTCTGCATGATATGGTTCAGTGAGAAGCTTTTCCCACGTTTTAGAGCGGCTTCTCGGTACCCGTTAAGCTGATCGGGATGATCCAAGACTTTTTTTAGGGCGTTATATAAAGCCGAAGAATTATTTTCGGTAATAATACCACAGCAATCAGGTCCAAAGATTTCTCGAATACCGGCACAATCTGTACTTACAACCGGAAGCCCCAGAATGATACCTTCTGAAACTACTGTACTAATTCCCTCTGATCGAGAAGAGCAGACAAGAAGATCACCTGTTGATATGACTGGATAGGGGTTTTTCAGAAAGCCAAGCAGATGAACTTGATCCTCAAGTTTAAATTGCTGAATCATTTTTTCAAGAGAAGGACGTTCTTCGCCTTCTCCCAGAATCAGCAGTTCAAATTCATATCCGTCATGAACAAGCTTTGCACATACCTGAATTAATCGATCAAATCCCTTCTGCTCGACAAGGCGTCCAACTGCAATCATTCGAAACTTATCTTTAGCGTTGACATCGCATGGAAGAAGGGATTTTGCTATAATTTCAGAACGATCAATTGGATTGTACTGAACAGAAATTTTTTCAGGCGAGATCTTGTATTTTTCAAGAAATGCTCTCCTGACAGACTCAGATACGCAGAGAATTCGGTTGAAAGACTGATAATGATTTCGTTCATCCTGAATGCTCCGATAGAGAAAATCAGTCCATGGATTATGTAAGAGATCTATATGAACCCAGGCATACTTCTTAGATTTTCGGTTTGTTGATCCGGAAAGTATTTTTGTACTTTCTCCCTCGATAAAAGCGACTTCGACATCATATTTTTTATGAAAGAAAAGCGCATAAAAGCAAGAAGATGGCAGGTGATTAAACAGCCAGCTCTTAATCTTAGTCAAAACATTGCTTAAGCTATGGCAAAATTTATTGTCCCCAAGGTATTGATCAAATACAGCTTTATATTGTATTTGTGAAGGGTAGTTTTTGAATGCGACATCGTCACGATACATTGAATAGAGTGTGACATCGTATTTGTTATAATCCAAATGAGCCAGAAGTGTCTGAAGGACTTTTTCCGCCCCGCCTCCGGCAAGATTATTTGTCATAAATAATATTTTTCTTTTCATGAGTATTCCTCTGTTACAAACTCGAAAGAACATGGTCTATTTCTTGAATGCGTTTTTCCATACTAAAATCTCGACCTCTTTTTTCTGCAGCTTTGCTATATGAGGCTAGATTTATCTGTCCAGACACAAGGCTTTCCAGAAGAGAGTAAAGGTCCTTATCTGTATTCGGGACGACTTCTCCAGCACCAGAGTCATTGAGCAATTCACGCATACCTGCGCAGTCGACTGTAAATACTGGCTTTCCCAGAATCAGACTTTCAGTGGCAGCGGTACTGAATCCCTCCGCATAGGAAGAACATATAAAGGCGTCACAGAGATGCAGGTACTTGTAAGGATTGGAGTGATATCCTAGAAGTTTAACAATATCATTCAAGTGATTGTCATGAATATATTGTTCCAGAATCTGCTGCTGTGACCCTTTGCCAAGAATCCAGATCGTAAATGCAGAATATCCTTGATCTGTTAATTCCTTTACACACTTCAAAAGACGCAGATATCCTTTTGCTGGCTCGAGTCGTCCTATCGTTCCGATTAGCAGACCATGTTCAGGATGTACTATATTGATGGACTCTCTGGACAGTTGGAGAATGGTTTTTTCATCAATAGGGTTATATTGAACCTTCAATCTGGAATCAGAGAAAAATTTATTTTCGAATGCCGTCTTGATGCTGTCGGATACAAAGAGAATCTGATCAAAGGCATGATAAACCTGAATTTGTTCAGATAGTGAATGAAATGATTTATCAGCATACACGTTCTTTAAGGGATCAGTATGTACCCAGGCGATTTTTTTACTGCTGGTATCTGGTGAGGATGCAATGATTTTAGTTGCAAATCCCTCTATAAATGCTACTTCAATATCGTATTTTTCTCTAAAAAAATATTTATGAATAAGCCTTGGAGGAAGGGTATAGATCATTTTAATACCTACCCAGAAAAAGATTTTTCGTATTCCGCCGGCATGATAGTTGCTAATCTTAAGCATTGACTTATAGTGACAATTAGCGGATATTTTTTTCTGGTAAACATCTCCATCAGTAACTGTACAGACCGTAATATCATATTTAGATTTGTCCAAGCCGCCGACAATGTCAGTAAGTACTTTTTCAGCGCCACCTCCGGCCAGACTTTCCAGAAAGAAGAGAACTCGCCTCATTTATTTTACCTCATAAATGAAATTAAGAATTGAAGAATAATGGCATTATAAAAATCAAGATTCAGTTTATAGCGCTTTTCTTCTGATATAGGCGGTCAGCAACCACCCAGCGGGCGTACACAGCACAGTCAGCAGCCCGCGGGGAGATTCCTTGATGTAGTGCCGGTTTCCTGCAATCTGGCTGCTTGAGCAGTAGTGAATGCAGTCTCTGACCAGACGGGAAAATGATTCCGGATATTGCATTTTTATCGTACGCCAGAAGGCGAAGCCCTTGGGGTTCTTCAAATACTGTTTCAGCATGGTCTTGCTGGAACCATCAGGCTGATATTCTACGTTGCAGAGCGTCTGATTGAGGACAGCAAGCTTATAATCCTGATCGATCAGGAGATACTTGTATGCGAGCGCAACATATTTTTCTCCCTGAAAAACAGGGTAGGGCGGATACGCGTTGATTACATCCGTCCTGTAGACGAGCTTCTTGTCGCCACTTCCTCCGGCGGCATAATATCCGGACAATGTTGTCTCTGTCATGCCTTGTGGGAATGACTTCCCAATGATATTTCCGCTGAAATCGGCGTCAAGCCCGATAATCCCTGCAAATCCTTTATCCTTTACTTTATGCCATTTATTCAGAATCAGTTCGACGGCGTTGTCTGCCAGCATATCGTCAGAGTCAATACATACATTTAGCTCTGTATCGATATTGGCATAAGCTGTGTTGTGGGCTGTGTGCATGCCTCCATTTTCTTTGTAGATATATCGAATGGGAAACCCGTTGGGTCGGTTCTGCCATCCTTTAACGAGCTCTGCCGTATTGTCTGTTGAGCCGTCATCAATGATCAGCCAGACGAACTGTTTGCATTTCTGGCGACAGAGACTTTCATAGGTTCGAGGAAGCGTATGAGCTCTGTTGTAAGCCGGAGTAAAGATTGTAAGAACCGGATCAGTGGCATTGTTCGTTGGCATGAATATAATACTCCTGTAATTTTATTGCTTCATTTGAAATATCAAATCCGTTGGCAGCAATTTCATCCCTGTGATTGCCGCGGGAGGTCGGTCGGATGGACAAGATCCTATCTGCCCACTGTGAGGGAGATGCAGATAGAGACTCCGTGGAAACAAGTCCATCGGTCACGATACATTCTTCAGACACCTTGTCGGAAATTATACAGGGAAGCCCGGATGCCTGTGCTTCAATCATGGTGAGAGGGAGACCCTCATATAAGGATGGAAATACAAACACATTCATCGCCTGCATCAGATCGGCAACATCACTTCGTAAGCCAAGGAAACGGACATGATCTGATATCCCGAGAGATTTCACTTTACTTTTTATCTGCGGAAGGCCATCACCGTCGCCGACGAGAAGAAGAGTAGCAGATGGCTCTTTCTTTAGAAGCGCGGCAAAAATATCCACGAGGAATGCGTGATTCTTCGGCGGATTGAAGCGACCGACATGACCGACGATTAGTCCATCAGGCAATGCAAGCTTTTTTCGCATTTCCACCTGCTTTTCCGGGTTATAGACATACTGGGATATATCGATCGCATTACGAACAATCTGATAGGGCGCTCCGCAGAACATCCAGTCTCCAGCAGCCTTTCCGCAGGCAAAGAGCTGAGTAGCATACCTCGGAATACTGCGCCGGTACCACAGCTTGATGAGATACTTCAGGTTCTTGTCCTGATTTGCGCTATGGCTGTGTGCGATACGAATGGGCACCTGATGCTGGGCAGCGGCCTTTAAAATAACGGAGCTCAGACAATCCTGATGTACATGTACAATTTTATATTCCGGATGAGTATCAAAAAAATGATTTAACGAAGAAAGATAAGAGCGGCTCCACGGTACAAGACGCGGAAGCCGGTAGATTTTTCCTCCGAGAGCTTCGATTTCATCATCGTATGCGGCACGTTCCTGACGATGAACCAGAAAATCAAACTGAACTCTCTGTCGGTCAATGTGGCGATAGTAGTTCATCAGCATGGACTCAAGGCCACCACGTCCCATATAGGTTACCACCTGCAATACTCGAATCATCTTAACTCTCCCCTCAAAGAGTTATACCTCGTCACAGCGAAAGTGAGGTATATATTTATTGAACTAAATCACGCTTGCGCGTGAAGCCTTTCTTGTTTCTCAAACCGCCATTGCATTGGCGGCCTTTTTCTTTTATGCTGGATTTATCCTAGAAAAGGAAAAACCTTACGGATGACTGCTCTGTTTGGCGACTTCGCTCTCATACCATAAGGTTTACCCACAGCATGAGTTTAACGTTTTCTTCTCCTATATGCAAGCCCTGTCGTGCTCCTCCGGAAGAAATTTGCATCTTCTGATCGATTTCTTATTAAGGAGGGCTTACGCCATGCTTGAAACAAACGCTGCTTATCTTGCAAAACATAGAGGCATTCTTTCCTTCCGCGACCTTGCGAACAAAACTATCACCACTTACATATCGTACCTGACCATTTTTATCGGCTGGGCCGAAGATCAGCTCCCAGGGCGGGAGCTGTCCTCCATTACCTGGGAGGAAATCCGCTCTTATGTCCGCTGGCTCAGGGATGTGAAAGGGCTGAATCCCCGCACAGTCAATGTTCATATCGCCCAGCTCAGGGATTTTTTCTACTATGTCCTTCACAAAGACTGGGACAAAAGAGAAGTCTCCTTCCTTCGTTTTGACCAGTATCTTCCCGCCGTTCCTACCAGAGAACAGGTCAGCGCGATTATCAATTCCATCCGCAATCCAAAGCATAAAGCCGAGATCGCGCTTCTCTATTCCTCCGGCATCCGCGTCAGTGAACTCTGCCGGCTTCACTGCGGGGATATCCTGCGGTCGAAAGGCTGCATCTATATTTCCAGAAGCAAGAACCGTTCTGACCGCTATGCTGTCCTTTCAGGGAGGGCCTATGGGGATCTTGTCGCCTATATCCGCTCCTCCTACCACGGTGCCGTCTCTTCTGACTGGCTGTTCCCCGGTCAGAGGGAACACTCGCATATCTGTGAGAAGAGCGTCTACAACGTCTTTATCCATCAGCTTGAAGTTGCAGGTCTTGCCGGATGCGGCTTTAACCTCCACAGCCTCCGCCACGCCTTCGGCCTGCATCTCTATGAATCCGGAGCGGACCTCATTTCCGTATCCGGGGCCTGACGAATACCTCAGGCTCCACCTTTTTGAGCCCGGACTTCGAACTTTTCTAATTCATTCTGTCTGACTCCTAACAGCCATGCTCCTGGTTCGAAATGCATTTTTTGGATAATGCCATAAACTACAAGGCTCAGCGTCACTGCAATTAAAAATTTTAATCCAGCGTTCAAATTTGCACCCCAGATTACATCAATTATGCCATACATGAAAACAGTGTGTAGAAAATAAATGGCCGAGCTGGCGTTTCGGCAAAATCTGGAAAATTTTTTGCTGATAACGCTGCTGGAGGTGTTAAGCGACATTAGAAATAAGGAAACAGCCTGCAGAGGATACAAGCAAAGCCAATTCGTTCGACCTGTTGCATACAATGCAATCATTCCTGCAGTTGAAGCGGCGTAAACAATAGCACAAGCCCGCACTGTGATTCTTTTTTGAGTGCTGTACTTTTTTATAAAATATCCGGCTGCCACATAGGGGATCCCTTTCATAAGAAAATTGTTGCTCCAGCTAAACACCAGGTAGATAGCATGATTAAAAGAAGTAATGCCGGGAACAGCGATATTAGCATCATAGAGTATACAGGAAAGAAGTCCGGCGATTGCCAGAACGGCCAATACTGGTTCTTGCTTCTTCTGAATCAGAATAGCTGAGATGAAAGCCGCTTCAGCCAATACAAGAAGATACCAGTAAACTCCCTGTCCGGCAAATAAATACCTTCTCGCAATGGCAGCAGCGAGATAGGCAATGGAAGCATTCGAATATTTCATTCCATACAAATGAATATAATATGGCAGCCAAAGAAGAGACCAGGCGACATACAAAAAAATCCAGCTTTTAAGACAGGATCGAATAATCTCTTTTGTGTTTTTCTGTGCGAGACGATCTACAGAAAAATATCCTGAAACAATCATAAAGAAGGGGACAGCTTGAGAAGAAAAACATTTGACGATGAAATCACCGATCGGATGACTTTCAGGTACCTCGACACAGTGTATCATGACAACGAGAAATGCACAAAAAAGTCTTGCAATGTCTGTGAAAGGATAATAGGTTTTACTATCGCTTTTGCTCTTATAAGTTTCGATCATAATAGGTCCTTTGGCATATTTTCTTGATGTACCTGTCTGATAAAGAGAAAGGCGCATGTGGATTTTCTTCGCTAGATCTTATAAGTTCTAGTATAATAGTGATGACTGTCAGAGCACAAGCTGTGTTGCAGAATCTTCCCTATGACTGGAGGAAATATTGAAGTCTGATAAAAACGTAATAATTAAGGAGACTAGACCTGTAAGGAGAAAAAAGTGGAGAGTGATCCTCTGTCTCTGTATCATTGTGGCTTTCGCTGTCTTCATTTCCGCTGACCTTTACGCCTCCCGTCAATGGCTCCAGGTGACGGAGGAGACTGTCACAAACAGCAAGATCAAGACACCGTTTCATGCGGTCCTTATTTCTGATCTGCATGACAGTGTGTTTGGCGAGGACAATGAAACGCTTGTCAGTAAGATCCGTGCGCTTGACCCGGATGTCATTTTTATTGCGGGCGATCTTGTCAACAGTGACGATCAGAATGAGAGCATCGCCGTGAATTTGATTAAAAAGCTTGCGGAGATCGCGCCTGTCTATGCCTCGATGGGAAACCATGAGGAGGAGTACGACGAGAATTTCAATGCGGCAATTGAAAATGACTATAAGGCAGCGGGAGCGACCGTCCTCGACAGGTCGTATAAGGATATTTCCATAAACGGGCAGGATGTGCGGATCGGGGGTATTTACGGCTATTGTATGCCGGAGAAATTCTTGAAGGACGGAGAGGCAAAAGAGGATGAGTGCGCATTTCTTGAGGATTTCATGAAGACGGACCGGTACACGATTCTTCTCTGCCATATGCCTTATACGTGGCTCGTGCAGGACGGCCTCAATGAATGGAATATCGGCTGTGTCCTTGCGGGACACACGCATGGCGGACAGATCCGCTTCCCGCTGATTGGAGGTCTCTGGGCGCCTGATCAGGGGTTCTGGCCGGGACGGGAGAGCGGACTCTACCTGTCGGATGACGGAACGCGCGCGATGGTTCTGACAAGAGGGCTCGGGAGTCATGAGAAAATTCCGCGCATGAATAACCGGCCGGAGATTGTGGATATTCAATTCAAATAAACGTCTTCAAGCGTTTGCTTGATGTCCTCCGAAGTAATACCCGCTAGCCCCATGTTTTTTAGCTCTACATCCGAGACACTCAGCTCCTGAATGAATCTTTGCATATCTGACTTTATTTCATCGGGCAGGCTGCATCGTTCAAGAACCATTTCAGATGTGATTCTGAGAATATCATTTCGATGCTTTTTTATGTCACGAGAATCTACGTGTATACCATTATTTTGTTTCTGACTCAGATCCAGCCAGGCTTTTGCTTTAAATGGGATAAGCCACGATGGCTTTAAGATGGATACTCCATCGATGACTTCTCTTCCCTGCAATAGCGCTTGATAATACGCTTCGTTAAGCAGGATGGCAGATAGACTGGAAACAGAGTCATCGATATGAACCGGTGTTATAATGGCAC
>Ga0256406_1004450_pt1 | contig 16037 bp, 9 predicted proteins | sample RumenRJG_03DNA_FD_185986 | JGI IMG/M metagenome (GOLD analysis project Ga0256406, IMG submission 185986) | Bovine rumen microbial communities from Lethbridge, Alberta, Canada - RJG_03 | ecosystem: Host-associated > Mammals > Digestive system > Stomach > Rumen | place: Canada: Alberta | collected... | reverse complement strand
CTTTGCTCTTTGGTAAGGTGTTTATATTTTTTCATATGCAACACAAAAGTAGTCACTTTACCTGAGAGTACCAAATTTTTGGTGCTCTTTTTTCTACTCAATGTTGCACTTGTAACTGGAATTTAGGAACCGGAGCATGAAACTGCTCCGGTTGATAATTGATACGTTGTTTATGTTTAGTTAGCCAGCTGCTGGAGGCGGGTCTTGGCGGCTTCGGCTTCGGGCAGTTTGTCAACGCGTGCGTAGGCGTTGGCCATGGCGGTGAGGCAGTTGCCGAGGTTGTGGCGGAGGGCGTTCTTGCGGTCCTCATCGGTGAGGCTGTCGTAGTACTGGACTGCCTTTTCGAAGTATTCGATGCACTGGCCGAAGAGGGTTTTGGACTCGGCGCTGAGTTTGTCGTAGAGGCCGCTTTCGTCGTTGAAGGGGTCGATGTTGTTGGCGGCGTTGTTTTTGTCGACGGCGCGGTTGTAGTACATCTTGCCCATACCGAAGTTGGCTTCGAACTGGGAGGGGACGAGGGCGAGGGACTGCTTGAAGTAGGCTTCGGCGGCTTCGGCGTCGCCGGCGGCTTCGTCGAGGAGGGTGCCGGCGATGACGAGCACGGCGGGGTAGTTGGCGGAGTCTTTGGTGAGGTTGAGGGCGGCCTGGACCTGCTCCTTGCCCTTCTCGGGGTTCTTGCTGAGGAAGTAGCCTTCGGCGTTGAGGATGTAGGCTTGGTAGTCGTTCTTGCAGTTGCGGACGTAGTTGGAGGCGACCTTCATGGCCTCGTCGCTCTTGCCTTCGGCCTTGGCAATGGAGAAGAGGGTGACGTAGACGTGGTTGATGTCGGTCTTGCGGCGCACCATGTTGTTGAAGTACTTCTTGACGCCGGCGGTGTCGTGGACGGCCTGTGAGGAGATGCCGGCGATGTACATGGCGTCGACGGCATACTGGCTCTTGCCAGCGTTGGTGAAGCAGGTGACGGACTTGTCGGAGAGTTCGATGGCCTTGGCGTACTCTTTGGCACGGTAGGCGGCGGTGGACTGGTTGTAGTACTCATTGCCGACGAAGGAGAACACCTCGCTCACCTGCTGGGCGAACTCGTTGTCCTTGTCGAGGCGCTTGCACTCGAGGGCGGCTGTGTAGGCCTGCTCGGCCCAATCTGGGGCGAGGTCTTTGAATTTAGACTTCTTGTTGGAGGCCTCGCCGCCGATGCGGGCGTAGATGAGTGCCTTGTAGCACCATGTCTTGGCGTCTTCCTTGGTGGCGTCATGGAGGCATGCGGCGTCGATTTCAGCCTTGGCCTTGTTGAGGTAGTTCTTGCGCATGTTCTGGAATGCGCTGCTGACGTTGATGGACTGGGCACTGGCGGCCATGGTGGCGGCCACGAAGAGGGCGGCAGTCAGGAATTTCTTCATTTTCATATCTTTGTCGTTTTTTAGGTGTTGATTTTTATTCTTCCGTTTGATTATTAGTATCGGTTGCGGGCTCATTATTGCTCTCGGTGGCAATGTTTTCGGCCTCAGCGCCCTCGGGGAGGGTGTCGGCCTCGTCGTCGTCGCCGGCGGTGGGCACCTTGGTGATGGAGGCGATGTAGTCTTTGCCGCGGAGGTCGATAAGTTTGACACCCTGTGTGTTGCGTCCGAGGACACGGAGGTCGGCGACCTTCATGCGGATGGTGATGCCTGAGCGGTTGATGATCATGAGGTCGTGCTCGTCGGTGACGTTGGTGATGGCGGCGAGGGGGCCGGTCTTGTCGGTGATCTGCATGGCTTTGACGCCCTTGCCGCCGCGGTGGAGGGTGGCGCGGTAGTCGGCCAGCGAGGAGCGCTTGCCGTAGCCGTGCTCGGAGACGACGAGGAGGTTCTCGTCGGCGCTGGGGAGGCAGAGCATGTCGATGACGCCGTCGCCCTCAGGCTCGAGGTCCATGCCTTTGACGCCGCTGGCGCCGCGGCCCATGGCGCGGAACTCGCCCTCGGGGCAGATCATGACTTTGCCTTTCTTGGAGGCGATGAGCATGTAGCTCTCGCCGTTGGTGAGGCGTGCGGTGACGAGCTCGTCGCCCTCGCGGATGCCGACGGCGATGATGCCGTTGGTGCGCGGGCGGGAGTAGGCCTCGAGGGTGGTCTTCTTGACGATGCCGTTCTTGGTGCACATGACGATGTAGTGGTTGCCCACATACTCGGCGTCGGAGAGGGACTCGACGTTGACGTAGGCTTTGACCTTGTCGTCGGGCTCGATGTTGATGCAGTTGAGGATGGGGCGGCCCTTGGTGTTCTTCTCGCCCTCGGGCACCTCGAAGGCGCGCATCCAGTAGCAGCGGCCTTTCTCGGTGAAGAAGAGGAGGTAGTTGTGGTTGGTGCAGGTGAAGATGTGCTCGACGAAGTCTTCGCTGCGCACCGAGCTGCCCTTGCTGCCGACGCCGCCGCGGGACTGGGTGCGGTACTCGGTGAGCGGGGTGCGCTTGATGTAGCCCTTGTGGCTGATGGTGATGACCACCTGGTCGTCGGGGATGGTGTCCTCGATGCGGAAGTTGGCGGCATCGTATTTGATGGTGGTGCGACGGTCGTCTCCGTACTTGTCGCGCAGTTCGACGAACTCGTCCTTGATGACCTGCATGAGGACGCTGTGGTCGCCGAGGATTTCCTTGCAGCGCTCGATGAAGCGCATGCGCTCCTCGTATTCGTCCTGCAGGCGCTGGCGCTGGAGGCCGGTGAGCTGGGCGAGGCGCATGTCGACGATGGCGCGCGACTGGGGTTCGGTGAATTGGAAGCGGTCCATCAGGCCCTGGCGTGCCTCCTCGGGGGTGCGGCTGGCGCGGATGAGGGCGATGATTTCGTCGATGATGTCGATGGCGCGGAGCAGGCCTTCGAGGATGTGTGCGCGGCGCATGGCCTCGTCCATCTCGAACTGAGTGCGGCGGGTGACGACCTCCTCGCGGTGGAGGACGAAGTTGGAGATGAGGTCCTTGAGGTTGAGGAGCTGGGGACGGCCGTGGACGAGGGCGATGTTGTTGACCGGGAAGGAGGACTGGAGCTCGGTGAGCTGGAAGAGTTTGTTGAGGATGACGTTGGGGACGACGTCGTTGCGGAGGACGTAGACGACGCGGATGCCCTTGCTGTTGCTCTCGTCGCGGATGTCGGTGATGCCTTCGATTTTGCCTTCTTTGACGAGGTTGGCGGTTTTTTTGATCATCTCGCTCTTGTTGACGCCGTAGGGGACGGTGGAGGCGATGATGACGTTGCGGCCGTGGGGGTCCTCCTCGATGGTGGTTTCGGCGCGGAGGATGATGCTGCCGCGGCCGGTGTTGTAGGCGTCGCGGACGCCGTTGTAGCCGTAGATGATGCCGCCGAGGGGGAAGTCGGGGGCTTTGACGTGCTCCATGAGGCCCTCGATGGAGATGTCGCGGTTGTCGATGTAGGCCATGCAGCCGTCGAGGACCTCGCGGAGGTTGTGGGTGGGCATGTTGGTGGCCATGCCGACGGCGATGCCGTTGGAGCCGTTGATGAGGAGGTTGGGGATGCGGGAGGGGAGGACGGTGGGTTCCTCGCCTTCGTTGTCGTAGGTGGGGACCATGTCGACGGTGTTCTTGTCGATGTCGGCCACCACCTCGTTGGAGAGCTGCTGCAGGCGGGCTTCGGTGTAGCGCATGGCGGCCGGGGAGTCGCCGTCGACGGAGCCGAAGTTGCCCTGCCCTTCGACGAGCATGTAGCGCATGGACCAAGGCTGAGCCATGCGGACGAGTGCGCCGTAGATGGAGGAGTCGCCGTGGGGGTGGTACTTACCCATCACGTCGCCCACGATGCGGGCGCATTTTTTGGTAGGAGTGTTGTAGAGGATGCCGTTTTCGTTCATCGAGTAGAGGATGCGGCGGTGCACGGGCTTCATGCCGTCGCGCACGTCGGGCAGCGCACGGGCCACGATGACGGACATGGCATAGTCGATATAGGCGGACTTCATGGTCTGCTCGATATCGACGCGGATGATTTTTTCGTTCTCTAATGCCATCGGTTGAGTATAGTTATATTATTGTATTCTAAATAATTATTCACGCACGCGCGAGACGTGCGAAAGTACAAAGATACTAATTTTTCTGACTTCACAACTATTTTTTTTTCAACAATCACCCTCCGCCCGACTCCAACCGACAGGTTTTTTAGGGAAAAAACGAGGAATTTTCGTGGTACACAAACCACTGACCTACAGATGATTGGATGTATGCTCTTCTTCCCCTGTTCTTCAATGGCAGGAGATGGGGGGCAATAAAACAGAAATTGTGGCGTTGTAGGGGTATTGGAACGGCGAATGGCTCGAATTATGCGAAGGGGTAAACAAATTCGAAAAATTTGCGAAATTCGCCGTTGAAAACAAAAAAATACGCAGGAATATGGCAAAGCTAGAGCAAGGCATCCTCGGGCCGTTCCGGGGGAAGGTGGGTACCGTGGTGGGGTACCTTTGGAGGGGTAAGCACGTGGTTAGGGCTTACCGCAGGGAGATCAATTATCCGAACACGGAGAGGCAACAGGCTGAGCGGGAGTGGTTTGTGGGGATGGTGCGGTTTGCGGCGACGGCGCGGCAGGCGTTGCTGCTGGGGCTGCGGGAGCGGGCGGCGAGGGACGTGATGACGGAGGGGAATGTGTTTGTGAAAATGAACAAGTCCTGCTTCGGTAGGGACGCGGCGTGCCGCGTCCGCAGTGCGGCAGCCATGGATATGCCGCGGGCAGCGGTGGATATGGCGTCTTGTGGGTCGACTGCGGACGCGGCACGCCGCGTCCGTACAGGGATTGACTATGAACGCATTCGCATTGCGGAGGGAGCGGCGGCGCCGGTGCGCTTCACGACGGCGAGCGTGGATGAGAACAATGTGCTGCGCGTTGATTTCGAGAGGAATAGCGGGATGACGAGGGCGAAGGCGTCGGATAGGGTGTATGTGTACGTATACAATGAGGATACGCGCGAGGGTTTGCTGAGCGCCGCCGCTCCGCGGCGGCGGGGGCACTTGGAGATGCAACTGCCTGAGGGGTGGAATGCGTTGAATATCAAGATGTGGGGCTTTGTGGTGGACAGCGAGGGGAGGGCGAGCGGGTCGCAGTATGTGGCGGTGAATGTTTTGGAAGATGGCGATGTGGTTGATGTGTCCGAAAGCCTCGAAGGGGCATTCAATGAGGCAGATACGTTGGGTCAGGCTGTTAAACGGGAACCCCTGACGGGGTATTGTCGGGACGATGGGGCGGCGGCGAGCCGGTCTATTGAATGAAAACCCCTGACGGGGGGCGATACGGATGTCCCACTAGGGGTTTCCGAGAAAAAACGACAGATTTATAACATTGAAAATCAATGTCATATAAATTATTTTGTAAAAAAATAAAGATTCTTCTTTGTCATTCAAATTTTATTTGTATCTTTGCAGTCGGAAATCACCTACGACAATTCCCCTTGAATGGCAGGACTAGAAGGCTTCCGCCTGCCGCTAGAGGTTGATATTGACAACCGCCGAAGCCTAAAACGATAGAACGCTATGATGAACGACATCTGATGGAGTCCCGCCGCGAGAGATGCGTGCGTCGTGGATTGGGACGAGGAAAAAGACAGCACCGCAGTGTGGATGGCATGTATTGTCCAGTGTCGTCCACTGAAAATAGGACATTATTACAAACCAATGATTATACAAACCATGAAAACAACAAGAAAAATCATTACGGTTTCCGTTTTGGGCATGATGGTGCTACTTGCATCATGCAATAAAGAAACCTTGTCAGGAAGATCAAGTGGTGGGATGAACGACGAACCACCAGCAGGCAAATCGGTGTCCATAATCCAGACCAAACGCGATTTTGCGGCCGAAGTGCTCGCAAGATGTATGGCCAACTATCCCGATGCTTACCAGCAGCTGAACAATGTAATTGCCGTGGTGCGCAGTTATGGTGTGGATGAACACATCTATGTGCACGACATTCTGCATCGAGAGCATTCGAAGTTTATCCCCGACTGGCTGGAAATAGGGGACCTCGTTGCTGCCATTCAGGAAGCAGAACTGATTGCCAATTGTGAGGTGGAGGGCGAGATGTACTGTGGTGATCTACAGTTGTACTGGCCGTATCATGAAGACTGGGACAATGTAACGCCGCCGGTGGTTGTGTTTGAACCGGAGGTGTTCGGGACTCCGTTTGTCCGCGGATTTGGAATGAATGGTGGCCAACTGACGGAAGATCCGTCAATACCGACAGCCACTATGGATTATGACAAGAACTCGTATCTTGTCATCAAGTTGGCCGAATTTCCATACACATACTATCCGCGTTTTGTGGATGGCGAGTTCTCCAAGGATGGTATTACATGGGTACGGCCTACAGATGTGATGGGAGAATCTGGGAATTGGTGTTATGTGGACCAAGTTACAGGAAAAGACACGCTAGTTGAAGCATCTGTCATTGGATTTCAGAGTTCAGGAACTCAGCATGACTCGGAGTTTTTTGGCGGCGGTAGCGAATTTGTCCTTACTTTTGCAAATCTCGATGAAGAAGGGACAAAAAACACACACACCTATAGACTTACAATGTCTCGAGGCGAAATAGAGGAGGAAAAAACGATCCATTTTGACCGTCAATTCACGTTCTATCCCAGCTGGATTCGAGAATGTCCTGACGTATATTATCGTTTATACGAGGAAGATTCCTTTGGGATACCTTTTGACATTGATGTAAATTTATCTTTCGGAGATGCTTCTGTCTCTTTTGAATTGAGTGGAAATTATTCGGATGACGAAATAAGTTCAGGATATATAGGACGTGATAATTATATGAATTCCTGTAAGCTAGGCAATAATGGTTTTGGATTTAGCGGCGAGGTTGTTTTTTTTAAGGCACGGCTTTTCCAGCCGTCCGCTTTTTGATTTGTACCAACAAAATAGAATACAACTATTATGAATAAACTCTGTATTTGGGGTGTGATGACTATGGGCGTATTATTTCTCACATCCTGCGAAGAAACACCATTGGACACCAATAGGAATCAGTCCTCCAATGCGCTGGTAGGGTACAAATGGGTCAATGTGCTTGAACGTATGATTGACGGAGAACACACTACCTACACCGCAACGCTTTGTTTCATGACAGATTCGACAGGTATGTATAAAACCGAATTTGTCGCACCCAACTACCATGGCGGCAAAGACTATGCCCTGACCTACACCTTTGATGGAAAAGAAGGTAAAATGAACATCGAGGGGCAAAGTGGGGTAAAGGGAAAAATAACATACGATGACGAGAGGCATGAGTTGCATTGGTGGAAGCTCCTTACTTACGATGGGAGACGCGATTCGTCGCTGGTCTTCACGCGCCATGACCTGTAGGGTGCTCTGCCAACCAAACAGTTGTGGGCCGTGCCAGAGGCACGGCCCACAGCTGTAATATAGAGCACGCAACTCGGTGGTGCGCTAAACCATGGCAAGGTGGTCGGCGATTAAGGGATACCTTGTCGAGGTATTGTGGGAACGATAGGGGGTGGCGGCGAGCCGGGCTATTGAACGGGAACCCCTGACGGGGTGCGGTGCGGATGCCACGCTATGAGATTCTGAAAAAAAATTGACAAGTTTTTCATAAGTAACTAATCAGAATTAATGTACATGTTTTATAACACGAATTGCCACGAATTATCCATAAATTAATGGTTAATTAGATGATAATTACATGTAAAATAAATTTGAACAATTACTTATTGGAAATCAATGCTATACAATTTATTTTGTAAAAAAATAAAGATTTTTCTTTGTCATTCAAATTTTATTTGTATCTTTGCCGTCGGAAATCACCTAAGACAATTCCCCTTGAATGGCAGGACTAGAAGGCTTCCGCCTGCCGCTAAAGGTTGGTTGAACAACCGCCGAAGCCTAGAACGATGCTTTATGGAGAAAGGATTTATGAAAGAGAAGAAAAAAATGTTCCGCTGGGCACTGTGGACAGGACTGCTGATGATGGCGTCACAATGGTTTTGTATGCCTTTTACTACCTCGTCAGATAACGGACCGACGATGGGCGAGTTTTTCTATCATGGATGGGCTATGGCGTTGTGGACCGTAGGGCTGCTGCATCCCTTGATGGAAGAGATTGCTTTTCGGCTTTGGGCTGTCGGGCCACGTTATAGCCATCGGGTGGACATGCGCATCACATACTCGGTTGGAGCCTTGCTGATGGCAACGTCTGTGGGTGTGGTCGTGCACATGTGGTGGCTTGCCGTCACGGCGCTGCCCGTTTTGCTTGCGGGGATTTATTTGCTCAAGGATACGAAAAAACAATCGATTTTCATGCTGTTGACGACATCTGCGATATTCTCCTACGCCCATACGACCCATTATTCGGCATTCGAATGGACGGACATTCCCGTTTTTGTCGGTCATGCAGGATTTGCTTTGGTGGCGGCCTACCTTGTTTTCAACTACAATTTCCTGTGGGCTGTGCTTTTGCACGTCGCAAACAATGGTTTTTTAATACTGCTGGCATTTTTTTTGTTGACCTGTTTCGACAACCATAGTTTTGAGACCGAGCGCTACTCGGTGGAGGTAACACCCTATAGCAAACAGGATGTGCTATACCGGGAACACCGCGGCGACACCACATGGTTCCGAGGCGGGTTAAACGGCATTGCAGAAGATCTTGTTGTGCAGCAAATGCTCACTGATTCAATTCCGCTGGAGGAAAGCCGCACGCTTTTTCATACGGGAGACTTCCAACCACCGCTGCACTATCAATTGCAAATGGTGGACCATGTCGGGGGGAAGCCCGACTATATTCAGGTACTACGTGCGATGGAACGCGAGGGACTGGTGAAAGCAGACACCACTTATGAACCCATATGGCATCTATACATAGAGGATCCCGACCGACTGAATTCGCAGTTGGATGTAACCAGCCCATTCAAATTACGAGATTTGATTTGCCATCTGAGGATAAGAAGGCTTCCTGTTGTTGCCGATGGCGGGACAAATCTGGAGATACCTCTCAAGATTGACAATGACGTACTGTATAGAATTGAAACCATCGACTCTTCCCTTGCCTACTTTGAGAGAGTATATGGCTTGCGGGCAGAGAGGACACCCGGCCATAGGATGCAGGTGGTAGAATTCAGTATACCATGACCTTGCATCTTTTCACAATGAGACGCACGTCTGTAATTCGCCTATGGATGGCGATGTGGCCGATGTGGTCGAAAGTCCCGAGGGGGGCATTCGATGAGGAAGATACGTTGGGGCAGGCTATTAAACGAGAACCCCTGACGGGGGTACGATGCGTATGCCCCGCTAGAGGCTTCCGAAAAAAAAGGACAATTTTATCACATTGGAAATCATTGTGATGTAATTATTTTATAAAAACAATGTTATGAGACGAATCATATTTTTTATCGCACTGTTTATTCCCACACTCCAGATCCATGCTAGAGAGAGCGAACAAGTTATCAGCGGTAGGGTCGTCGACGAAAGGAATGGGGTAGGAATTCCAGGCGTTACGATATACACGTCCGACGGACGCAGCTGCACGGGAAGCAACGAGGATGGAGAATACACGCTTGGAGTGGCCTGCAGCACTGAGGTCGCCGTCGTCTTTTCTGCCTTCGGCTATTTGCGAGATACTGTCGCTTGCACAAGACTTAGCCGCCAGCCGACTGTAAGATTGAAGCCTGGTGGATTGGAGTTAAAGGAGGTCTCTATAGAGGCGCTGACTCCCCATAGCCTGCTTGATGAGGTGCTGAAGAGGATTCCCGACAACTACAGAGTCGACACGACACGCAACAGATTTTTCTCACGCTATTGCTATGTGGCCAATGACAGCGTGTATTTGTTCTATGAGAATGTCCTGGAATCAGTGCGCACGGGATATGGGAAGCTTGGCGGCAAGCGTCGTATAAACTATGATGACACGAAGAAACGCCAACTCGGCAATTACAATACTGTCCTTCAGTCGCGTCTACTGATTTGCGACTCTGTTTTTCTGTACAAGTTGATTAGAAATCGCCATCGTGTAAGGGAAATGCTATCATACAACGACAACAACGCCATCGCCGACCCAGTAGAGGCTCCCAATGCACATGTCATGTTAGCCAAACGATATCGGAAGAAATTCAAGATGACGCTGTCTGAAATAGATGATTCCTTAGGCAGTGGACATTATAAGCTCACGATGAAGGGAATGGACAAAACAATCGGTCTGGTGATAAATCCTGCGGACTATGCCATTACCTCTATCACAATCGAACAAGACACGGGCACAACGATATTTCCTGCCAGCAAAACGTATCGTGAACGCCACCCCCTTGCAAAGCAGACATGCCGTCAGCGCCGCACAGAATACCGCTACGACATAGTCAATGGTAAGTATACATTGGTCTCATACAGTTTCCACAACATCTATACAGACGTCTGCCACAACGAATACCGCTGGAAGGATGCACCAACAATTCAGGAGTTCCAATCCACGGGAATAGTGCAACTGATTGGACAGACGGACGCTCATGATCTGCCAGAAGATGTGTTTCGTCTTGAAATACAGAAAACGTCATTTGATCAAATCGCAACCAGATACTCACAATATGATGCCACTTTCTGGCAGGGAATCAGTTATCCGCCGATCCCCAAGAGTATGAAAAATACGGTGAATGCCACCCTGCGACGGTTGGACGATTAATGATTGAACATGCCATCGCTGCGCGGTACGTGACGATAAAACCACATTCGCCACTCATCCTCTGTCACACCCCCATAAGATGAGGCGAATGAAAAAAGAGTCGAGGAGAGTATAAACAGACGGCTGTTGAAAAAAAGCATTGGCATGGAATTTGCGGGTGGATTATTTGTAGTACTTTTGCATTTTGAAAACATAACACCCATTACATGGAAGCCAACCTAAGCGAAAACACGCGCAAAGCCATAGCATTCAGCCGCGACGAGGCCATCCGCATGAAAAACGGTGGCATCGGAGTGGAGCATCTTTTCCTCGGCATCGCCCGCCTGCCGGAGTGTTCGGCGGTGGCGATGCTTAAATCGCTCGGCGTCGACACGGCCCAGCTGCGCGAGCAGCTGGAGCGGCAGGTCAGCCAGGCGCAGGCCGACATACGCTACGCCGAAGACAGCGAAATCCCCATGCTGCGGCAGACGGAGAAGGTGCTGCGTCTGAGCTACCTGGAGAGCATCAAGATGAAGTCGTCCGAGATACGCACGGAGCATCTCGTGCTGGCCATGCTGCAGGAGGGCGACAACCTGGTGGCCAACCTGCTGAACAAGGGGGGGGTGGACTACGACCGCTTCTCGAAGCTCGTCAAGGGCGACCGCAGCATCGAGCCGGGCCAGATGCCGGACTTCAGCATGCAGAGCTCGGACGACGACAACGACGACCCCTTCGCCGACCCCATCATGGAAAGCGGAAAAGTGAAGGCGGAAGGCGGAAAGAGCAAGAGCGGCACACCGGCGCTCGACAACTTCGGACGCGACCTGACCAAGCTGGCCGAAGAGGGCAAGCTGGACCCCATCGTGGGCCGCACCAAAGAGCTGGAACGCATAGCCCAAATCCTTTCGCGCCGCAAGAAAAACAACCCCATCCTCATCGGCGAGAGCGGCGTGGGCAAGAGCGCCATCGCCGAGGGGTTGGCCATACGGATGGCCGAGGGCAAGGTGCCGCGCACGCTCTTCGGCAAGCGCCTGCTGAGTCTCGACCTGGCCTCGCTCGTGGCCGGCACCAAGTACCGCGGCCAGTTCGAAGAACGCATGAAAGCCATCATCACCGAACTGGAGAAACATCCCGAAATAGTCATCTTCATCGACGAAATCCACACCATCGTCGGCGCCGGCAGCGCCAGCGGCAGCCTCGACGCAAGCAACATGTTCAAGCCCGCCCTGGCACGCGGCGTCATCCAGTGCATCGGCACCACGACGCTCGACGAATACCGCCAATACATCGAAAAAGACACCGCCCTCGAGCGCCGCTTCCAGAAGGTGCTGGTCGAACCCGCCACCGCCGAGGAAACCCTCGAGATACTGACCAACATCAAGGACAAATACGAGGAGCACCACATGGTGGAATACACCGACGAGGCGCTGAAGGCCTGCGTGGAGCTCACCGAACGCTACGTCAGCGACCGCCTCCAGCCCGACAAGGCCATCGACGCCCTGGACGAGGCCGGCTCGCGCGTGCGCATCGCCAACATGCGCGTGCCGGAAGACATTCTGAACCTCGAAAAAGAGGTGGCCCGCGTCAACGCCCAGAAGAAAGAAGTGCTGGCCTCGAAGCGCTACAGCGAGGCCGCCGAACTGCGCGACCAAGAGCGCGACCTCGACTCCAAACTCGCCGACCTCAAACGGCAGTGGGAGAACGACGAGCGCGAACGGCACGTGCGCGTCACCGAACACGACGTGGCCGCCGTGGTGGCCATGATGACCGGCGTGCCCGTGGAGCGCATCGCCGAGAGCGAGCAGAGCCGCCTGCTGAGCATGGAGAGCGAGCTGAAAGGCAGCGTGGTGGGCCAAGACGAAGCCATCAGCCAGATAGCCAAAGCCATACGTCGCAACCGCGCCGGCCTCAAAGACCCCAACCGCCCCATCGGCTCCTTCCTCTTCCTCGGCCCCACCGGCGTCGGCAAGACCTACCTCACCAAAATCCTCGCCCGCTACCTCTTCGACAGCGAAAGCGCCATGATCCGCATCGACATGAGCGAATATATGGAAAAATTCGCCGTCAGCCGCCTCATCGGTGCCCCTCCGGGCTACGTGGGCTACGAGGAGGGCGGCCAGCTCACCGAACGCGTCCGCCGCAAACCCTACTCCATCGTGCTCCTCGACGAGATAGAGAAAGCCCACCCCGACGTCTTCAACGTCCTGCTGCAGGTGCTCGACGACGGCCAGCTCACCGACGGCATCGGCCGCAAGGTGGACTTCCGCAACACCATCGTCATCATGACCTCCAACGTCGGCAGCCGCCAGCTGAAAGACTTCGGCGTGGGTGTCGGCTTCAGCACCAAAAGCCGCGAGGCCGAGAAGGCCGGCATGCAGCGCGACGTCATCGAGAAAAGCCTCAAAAAAGCCTTCGCGCCTGAATTCATCAACCGCATCGACGACATCATCTACTTCAACAGCCTCGGTCGCGAAGAAATCCACAAAATCATCGACATCGAGCTGCGCGGCCTCTTCTCGCGCATCCGAAAAATGGGCTTCGAAGTGGAAATGGACGAGAAGGCCAAAGACTTCATCGTCGGCAAAGGCTGGGACGAAAACTACGGCGCCCGCCCGCTCCGCCGCGCCATACAACGCTACGTGGAAGACGACCTCGCCGACGAAATCATCAAGGCCGACATACTGCCCGGCGACACCATCCACATCACCGCCGACGACGACCACGTCTTCTTCAACATCGAGAAAGGCGAAACCTCCAAACAACTGATGCAAGCCGTCGCTCAAACGGAGGAGGTGGTGGAGTGATTAGGGATTAGGAATTAGGGATTAGGAGTTAGGAATTTAGGAGTTAGGAATTTAGGAGTTAAGGAGACAGGAGTTAAGGAGTTAAGACAAATGTGCCGGCTTCCGGTATTGTCTTAATCCCTAATCTCTAATCCCTAATCCCTAATCTCTAATCCCTAATCCCTATTTCCCCCTCACAACAATCTCATCACTGAAAATCCATGCCCGCTGGCCTGCCGCACGGTGCCAAGCGGGTATCTCCTTGATGGGCTCGGCCACGACGCGGAGGAAACGGGCCTCACCGCCCACCTCGGCGCGGAAAGTCTTGATATCGGGCGTGGCCAGGATCTCCGGATTCTCGGGCCGCCACTCCCCCACCCTGCGCCACCGCTTGCCGTCGAGCGAAACATCGTAGGCCACACGCTGCGGAAGGAAAATCCACGAGAGGGGATAAAAATAGAAATCCATGCTGACGCTCTCCACCCCCACAGGCTCGCTCGCCAACTCGACGACAGCCTTCAGCGTGTCGCCCCAGAAGCCCACCCAGTCCGCGCGGTAGTCCATGATGCCCGCGCGGCGGTCGACAAGCGAGGCGTTGTTGTAAGGCGCCGTGGGCTCATCCTTGTAAATCAGCTTCCGGGGCCGCAGCGTCCCCTGCGTCTTCTCCACAAAATGGAGCATCTGCCGCTCATACTCTTCGGGCGAGATGCCCATCTCCATCATCTGCGGCACGCCGAAGCGGCGCAGGTCGGCCGTCATGCGGCGCAGGCGCGCGGTGAGCTGGTCGGGCGTAGCCTTGATGCGGCCGGCGGCCATAAGCTCGACGGTGGCGAAATCGAGCGCCAGCTCGAAGTAGCGCAGGCGGTCGCGGATGGCGGCATCGGTGGTGACGGCATAGGCGCTCTGCATGGCCAGGTCGTAGCGCAGCATGCGCTGGGGCGACAAATAACCCTCGGCTCCGTCGATGGGGAAGCCGTAGATATTCAGCCGGTGGCCGCTGGCCACCAGCGCGGCGGTCATCGTGTCGACAATGCGACGCACCATCGGCGCCGCGGGGCCGTAGTAGCCGCGGAAGAAGTCATCCATGACGGAGTCCATGTCCACGTCCGGGTTCCACATGAGCTTGGCCAGCATATAGCAACGGATGTCCATCCACGAAGTCAGGTTGTCGGCGCCCGTCGCCTGCTCGAACATCATGCGCACACCGTGGTCGCGGAAATACTGCAAATTCGGCTGCAAAACATGAAGATTCGGAAACGGATTCCAAAAATTGCGGAACTGAACCACATAGTCCCAAAGAAAGACATTGTCCGTCAGGCGGTTCCAATCCTCCATATCCTTTCGGAAAGAAGCCTCCTGGGCGGAAGTGGCTATCGACTCCTCGCGGCCGCACTCGATGCTGCAAAACATGATGTTCACATTCGCATCGGGCTTCACCCGCGCCTCCTTGGGCGCACACCGCGTATACTGGTAGGCCAGCGTCGAAATCACCTTGTCCGGAAACCTCCGCGCCACCTGATTGATGAAGTGGATCAGCGTCCCCGTGGGACCGCCGTAGAGGCTGTCCAGCCGCAGGCACTCGGCACACTGGCAGGCATTGTAATTGTCATTGTTCGAAACCGACCACACCGTCGCCTCCGGCCGCCGGCTCATCGTGTCCGCCAGGCGGCGGCAGAGCTCCTCCAGCACCTCGCCGTTCGACAGACACAACTGCCCGTCGCGGTCGCGGCGTCCTTCGCGCATGGAAAACCACTCGGGGTGCTGGTCATAATATTTGTCCGCCGGGATGAGGTGTTGGAAGGTATGCACAAACATGCCCCACTGGCGGTGCAGGTCGGCGCGGTTGTGCAGCCGGTGCCAGTTGGCATACAACTCGCTGTGGTTCGGATAGTAATAAAGCGTCTCGCGGAAAGAAAACGCCGGATTTTCAACAAGTTGAAAGTTGAAAGAGGGACGCGGAGCGCCGTGGAGGGTTGGGACATGAAGCGCATCCGGCGTATAGAGCCGGTAGCCCAACTTCTCCAAAAAAGCATAGACGGCATACAGCGTCCCGCGGTCGCCAAGGCCATAGAGGCACACCTCGCGACCGTCGCCGCAAATGAGGAAACCATCATCGCGCAGCTGCGCCACCTGCGCACCATAACGCTCGCGCAGCAACCGGCTGTCGCCCACATAGATGGTGGCGTCGAGGTGATCTCCCACCCTATTCATAGCCAGCATGCGCTGCAATTCGGCTGCGGCATCCGCAGCACCTGGGTCGCTGATCACTCGGACGGGGCGCTGCCCCACGGCGACAAAGGAAACCAGAATGGCAAAAATCAATAGTATCTTTTTCATATCTTGCAATAACGTCAAAACCGTCAAAATATTGCCCCTGTCAAAACCTAAATTCCAGTTACAAGTGCAACATTGAGTAGAAAAAAGAGCACCAAAAATTTGGTACTCTCAGGTAAAGTGACTACTTTTGTGTTGCATATGAAAAAATATAAACACCCCTAAATTCCAGTTACAAGTGCAACATTGAGTAGAAAAAAGAGCACCAAAAATTTGGTACTCTCAGGCAAAGTGACTACTTTTGTGTTGCATATGAAAAAATATAAACACCTTACCAAAGAGCAAA
>Ga0256406_1004449_pt1 | contig 16038 bp, 15 predicted proteins | sample RumenRJG_03DNA_FD_185986 | JGI IMG/M metagenome (GOLD analysis project Ga0256406, IMG submission 185986) | Bovine rumen microbial communities from Lethbridge, Alberta, Canada - RJG_03 | ecosystem: Host-associated > Mammals > Digestive system > Stomach > Rumen | place: Canada: Alberta | collected... | reverse complement strand
AATGGGCCAAAACCGTGGAATCACAGGTATTTCGGCGGTTGATCCAACCGCTTGAGTTGTCAAAAGACTCATTCCGGTGAAAACTATAGGCTTTTATATAGTCTCACTGGTTGGGAAAGTTATATTTGAGTATGATTATTTATCTTGCGGTGTGTGAGGTGTGGAGGTTTCAGTCTGCGTCGCGTCTGTTGTGTGCTGACCGGATTTGTTGTCGGAGGTCTGCGTTTTATCCGGGGAAGGATCGGGAAGTCCTTTTCCGCGGACAAGTCCGGCGACCATTGTCATGGCATAGAGGAGCACGGGTACTGCAATGGTGCAGAAAATCGAGCCCATCAGAAGTCCCTTCGAGTAGGGGCTTTTCACAAGCGCGAAGACCATAGTCAGGGCGTACATCACGATCAGAAGGATGATTCCTGTAAGGGCGACAATTCTTCGCCCGGTCCAGGGATATTTTTTTCGGTTGTTGTCGCTGCCGTTCGGGCGAGTGTCAGGGGCATGGCCGTTGTCTGATTTATTCATTCGGTATTTTCCTCGTACATTTAAAAAGAAAGGTTAAGGTTACTGATCATGCACAACTATGTACGGCAAGGATTTTACAGTCCTGTTGCCCTTTGCAAACTTTTAACAGCCAGTAATGCTCAGGCAAAGGTACTGTAAAATCTTAGCCGTTTTAGTCGCACGTAAACAAGTTAATAGCAGTATGAAGGGATGGTTCTGCTGAATCACGAATTTTTCACACTTGTAATATATACTGATAAGGATTTCTTCTGGAAGATATCTTTTAAGATATCTTTTCGCATTGGAAATGTCAAGAAAGTGCCGGATTTGGTTGGCTTCCGAATGTACAGAATTTGGGCTATTGTTCATTCACAACTATGTACGGCAAGGATTTTACAGTTCGGTTGCCCTTCGCAAACTTTTAACAGCCAGTAATGCTCAGGCAAAGGTACTGTAAAATCTTAGCCGTTTTAGTTGCGCGTGAGCAGTAACGAATCCGGGGGATTTCGGAAAATTTTATGGTTGTAAAATTGCAATCGCAGGATAAACGCGATAAAGTAGTGACATTGGAAAATGCCGGAAGAATATGGTGTAAGCAAGGTATGTGAAGTAATTGTAAGTCGCTGATGTCGGGAGGGCTGAATAAGAGATGAATCGTTTTCGAAACTGGCTGAGCCGTGTGATGTACGGGCGGTATGGGGTGGACCAGCTGGGGCGGGCGCTCCTTTACGTGGAGATCGGGCTGCTGTTTGTAGCTGCTTTTGTGCCGAACCCGGTTCTGAGCATTGTGACAAGTCTGCTGCTTGTCTGGATTCTTTTCCGGATGATGTCGAGGAATATCAGCAGACGGGCGGAGGAGAACCGTAGATTTCTTTCCGGATGGAACCGGGTGAAGTCTTTTTTTACCGGAGGGATGCGCGCGGTGAAGGACAGGGACCATGCGTATTTCCGCTGCCCGAGCTGCGGTCAGAGAGTCCGGGTGCCTAAGGGCAAGGGCCATATTCAGATTACATGTCCAAGGTGTCACACGCAGTTTATCAAGAACACCTGATGATCGGGTGACAGAGAGGGTTTCTACATGTTTGGATATATCACGATTGACCGGGAGGAGCTGAAGGGGAAGGACCTGGACCGTTACCGTGAGTTCTACTGCGGCGTCTGTCGGGATCTCAAGGATTCGTGCGGTGAAGCCGCGCGGGCTACACTGACCTATGATATGACGTTTCTTGCGATCCTGTTGAATGCCCTGTACGAGGGGCCTTCGGAAATCACAGAGGAGAGGTGTATTCTTCATCCGGCCAGGAAGCGCAGGGTGATCCGGAATGAATATACGGCTTATGCCGCCGACATGAATCTGATGCTGGTGTTTCATAACCTCGAGGATGACTGGATTGATGAGAAGAAGGGGACAAGCCTTGCGGCGTACCGTCTGCTTCGTCCGGCGTACCTGAAAACGTCCCGGAAATATCCGAGGCAGACGAAGGCAATCCTTCGCTATGTGAAGGAGCTGCACGCGGTTGAGGAGAAGAATGACCGGTTGCTGGATACGGCGGCGGGCCTGACGGGAAAGCTTATGGCAGAGATTTTCCGGTATCGGCAGGATATCTGGTCGGACGATCTCGGACAGCTTGGTTTCTATGTCGGGAAGTTCATCTATCTGATGGATGCCTGGGATGATCTGGAGAAGGACCGCAGGAACAGCAGCTACAATCCGTTTCTTTCCATCTGCGGAGAGCCGGATTACGAGATGCGGGCGGGAGATGTTCTGACGATGCAGGCGGCCGGAATCGCAAAATATTTTGAGAAGCTGCCGATTCTTCTGGACGAGGATCTGCTGCGGAATATCCTTTATTCGGGCATCTGGGTAAAATACCGCGCAAAGCGTGCAAGGATGGCCGAATCTCAAAGGGCTTTGCAGAAAGCAAAAGATAATTTATAATAAAATGATTATGTGTCCCGGAATTCTCGCATCGAGAGAACCGCAGGTTTTCGAGATCGGGACTGAATGGTTACATAAAATGACAGAAAGAGGAACCACATGCAGGATCCATATAAAGTTCTGGGTATCTCAAGGGATGCCAGCGATGAAGAAGTAAAAAAAGCATACCGAAAGCTGAGCCGCAAGTACCATCCGGATGCAAACATTAACAATCCGAACAGGGATAAGGCGGAGGAGATGTTCAAGCTGGTCCAGGAGGCGTACAAGCAGATCATGGATGAGCGCTCTGGAAAGATCCCGGGAGGATCCGGTTCGTATGGATACGGCGGATTCGGCGGCTATGGGCAGAGATCGGATTCGGCATATGAGAATCCGGAGATGCAGGCGGCTGCAAATTATATCAATACGAGGCATTTCACAGAGGCGATGAATGTGCTGGAGAATATTTCGGAGCGAAGTGCCGAGTGGTATTATCTGCACGCCATAGCGAATTACGGCCTCGGGAACAACGTAGCCGCGCAGAATGATGCGCAGACGGCGTGCAATATGGAGCCGGACAACAACCGGTACCGGCAGCTGTATCAGCAGCTTTCGGCGGGTGGAACCTGGTATAATGACATGGGCCGGGGATACGGGTATGAAGGTTCTCCCTGCTATGAGGGAACTGACAGTCCGGGAGGCGGCAGCTGCGGCAGAACCGCCGCGGCGGTCTGCAGTACGCTGGCATGCTGCACCTGTCTCGGAGGCGGCGGTATTCCGCTGTGCTGCTGTATCTGACAGGCAAGGGCAGAGTAAAGAGCACAGGGCATAAAGCAAAGAACAGAGAGCACAGATTATTTTTACCTTAGGAGGACGAGATGGAGAGAAAGCAATGGGTGGAGAGATATATGCGTGAGCTTGACCGCGGCAGGAGAAAGGAGATCCTGGACCGGGCGATTTCCGAGGAGGGAAGCGCGCCGGACAATGAGCTCCGGGCGAAGCTTCTGGAGGAACGCTACGGAAAGCTGAATTCGCAGGATGTTGACTATTTTATCCGTGGCTGGATGAGCCTTTATTATGTGCATACGACCTCGAAGGGATTTTTTGGACGGAAAAAGATCGAGAAGGAGAAAGCGTCCGTGCTTTCGGACTGGAAGATGGAGCTTGCCGGAGCGTATGGGGAGATCGGCGAAGAGGTGCTGTACGAGGAGCTGTTCAATATGACGCTGCTGTACTTCCATCTCTGCGAGACGGACAAGAACTACGGATCGATCATTCTCGGTCTCGGGCACATGAAGGATGAAACTCTGATTTCCAAGATCGCCGGCGAGGTATACCGGCTGGCCTATGAGACGCCGAAGGTCATGGACGCGGAGAAGGAGCTCGCTGTATTTACCAGAGCGGCGACGGATGCCTTCTGTGAGAAATACAGTGATCAGGAAGACTATCTGATGGACAGGGTGCGCGCCGGGAAGTAAACGGATGCCTAATTCTGTTCATGGACGGAAAGGGCGGGAAGCGGCTGAGTACGTTCCACCTGACACGGTGAAAGACTGCGGTCCGATTCATGGACAGCAAGGCAGGAGGCGGAGCAGTGTGTTCAATCGGAGGAATAAAGGAATATGCCATTTAATTTCAATGATAACGACGGACAGGATTCGGGAAATGGTCCGGGACGGAATAACCGCACGCTCTGGATTATCGCGACGGCGGTCATGCTGACCATGATTATCTTCAGCGTGATCAGCGGCGTCCTCGAATCCTCCGCATCGAAGGAGATTACCTACGACAGATTCGTGCAGATGGTAGAGAAGGGTGAGGTATCGAAGGTTGTGCTGCAGAACGGCACGCTGACGATCACGCCGAAGGACAAGGACGGGGAGAGCTCTGCCCTGTACAGCTTCCGCGCAACGCTGGTAGGGGATGAGAACAGCCTGAATGAGCTTCTTAAGGGGAAAGACATCACCTACGAGAAGAAGTCCTCCAGCGTCCGCGCTCAGGTTTTATCGGCGGTTTTTCAGATCGTGATTCCGATCCTGATCATGATGATCGGCCTGAATCTGGTGCTTCGGTATATGGGAAAAGGCGGCGGCATGATGGGCGTCGGGAAGAGCAAGGCCCGGACCTATGTGCAGAAGGAGACCGGGGTGACCTTTGCGGATGTCGCAGGCGAGGAAGAGGCGAAGGAATCTCTGCAGGAGGTGGTGGATTTTCTGCATAATCCGCAGAAATACACGCAGATCGGCGCAAAGCTGCCGAAGGGCGCTCTTCTGGTGGGACCTCCGGGAACCGGAAAGACGCTGCTCGCGAAGGCAGTCGCCGGTGAGGCGCATGTACCGTTTTTCTCCCTCTCCGGATCAGAATTTGTGGAGATGTTCGTCGGTGTGGGTGCCTCCCGTGTACGGGATCTGTTCGAGGAAGCAAAAAAACAGGCGCCCTGCATTATTTTCATCGATGAGATTGATGCCATCGGAAAAACCAGAGATTCCAGCTACGGCGGCGGAAATGACGAGCGGGAGCAGACGCTGAACCAGCTTCTGGCTGAGATGGACGGATTCGACAGCGCGTCGGGGCTTCTGGTGCTCGGCGCGACGAACCGTCCGGAGGTGCTGGACCCGGCGCTTTTGCGTCCGGGCCGCTTCGACCGGAGAATCATCGTGGAGCGTCCGGATCTGAAGGGACGCGTGAACATTCTGAAGGTCCACGCAAGGAAGGTCATGCTCGATGAGACGGTGAATTTCCAGGAAATTGCGCTGGCAACGTCCGGAGCCGTGGGATCTGATCTTGCCAATATGGTAAATGAAGCCGCCATCCTGGCGGTCAAGCACGGAAGACGGGCGGTGTCCCAGAAGGATCTGCAGGAAGCCGTCGAGGTTGTCCTCGTGGGACAGGAGAAAAAGGAGCGCATTCTCAGCAAGGAGGAGCGGAGAATTGTCGCATACCATGAGGTCGGTCACGCGCTTGTGAATGCGCTGGAGAAGCATTCGGAGCCCGTGCAGAAGATTACCATCATTCCGCGCACTATGGGAGCGCTGGGGTATGTCATGCAGGTTCCGGAGGAAGAGAAGTATCTGAATTCCCGTAAGGAGCTGGAGGACATGGTGACGGGCTTCCTGGCGGGAAGAGCGGCGGAAGAGATCGTCTTCGGGGATGTCACGACCGGAGCGTCCAACGACATTGAGAAGGCGACGCAGATCTGCCGCGCGATGATCACGCAGTACGGCATGTCCGATAAGTTCGGTCTGATGGGACTTGCCAGAACCGAGAGCAAATATCTGAATGGCAGAGCGGTTCTGGACTGCGGAGACGAGACCGCGACGGAGATTGACCATGAGATCATGAAGATGCTGAAGGCGTCCTATGAGAAGGCAAAGCAGATGCTCGGCGAGAACCGGGATGTGCTCGACCGTCTTGCGGAGTATCTGATTATTCAGGAAACGATCACCGGAAAGGAATTCATGCGGATCATGAACACGGTCATCGGGGAACGCACGCAGAACGGTCAGGCCTGATGGCTGTGTGCGGGGAAGGCTGATGGCTTGTCCGTATTCGTTATGTGTGAACAGCAGCTCCTGCTGAAGAGGATACAGAGAAAGGCCGGAAGAACAGATGAGGAATGTCGGAAGGCGGTCTGTGCATGGCTTTCGGGAACGGTTCAGAAGAGACAGGAGTATGTATGGCATTTGATATTCAGGAGGAATTGAAGAAACTTCCTCAGAAGCCCGGCGTCTATATCATGCACGGGCTTCAGGATGAGGTCATGTACGTCGGGAAGGCCGTGAAGCTCAGAAACCGCGTGCGGCAGTATTTTTCCAACAGCAGAAACAAGAGACTGAAGATCTACAGCATGGTTCCGCAGGTGACTCGCTTCGAGTACATCGTGACGGACTCGGAGGTAGAAGCTCTCGTGCTGGAGTGCAACCTGATCAAGGAATACCGGCCGAAGTACAATACCATGCTGATGGATGACAAGGCCTATCCCTTTATCCAGGTGACTGTCCAGGAACATTTCCCGAGGATTCTGTATTCTCACCGGATGAAGAAGGACAAGTCACAGTATTTCGGACCATATCCGGACGCGACCGCGGCGAAGGAAGCGATCGATCTGGTCCGGAAGCTCTATCACCTCCGGAACTGCAGCAAAAAGCTTCCGGAGGACCAGGGAAAAGAGCGGCCGTGTCTTTACTATCACATCCATCAGTGTAAGGCCCCGTGTCAGGGCTGGATCTCCGAGGAGGAATACCGGAAGCAGGTAAACGATGCGATTGCCTTCCTGAACGGGAAGACGGACGGCGTGCTTCAGGAACTGAAGACGAGGATGCAGGAGGCGTCAGAGTCTCTGAATTTTGAGGAGGCGGCTTCCCTGCGGGATCTGATCGGCGCGGTAAAGAAGGTCAGCGAGAGGCAGAAGATCACCTCCGGAAGCGGTGAAGATCAGGACGTGATCGCGCTGGCCGCCGACGGAGAAGACGCGATCGCGCAGGTATTTTTTGTCCGGGACGGCAAGCTGATCGGCCGGGATCATTTTTATCTGAAAATCGCGAATGAGGAGAGCCGCGGCGAGGTCATGGAGAGCTTTCTTCAGCAGTTTTATTCGGGAACGCCGTTTATCCCGCACGAGATCATGCTGTCGGACGATATTGCGGAAAGAGAGCTTCTGGAGGAGTGGCTGACCGGGAAGAAAAATGCCGGCAGCACAAAGGTGCGGATCCTGGTTCCCCAGAAGGGGAAAAAGGAAAAACTGGTGGATCTGGCGAAACGGAATGCGCAGATCATTCTGACACAGGACCGGGAGCGGATCAAGAAGGATGTCGCGAAGACCATCGGCGCGGTTGGAGAGATCGGTCAGTGGCTCGGGATTGAGCCGCCGGACCGCATCGAATCCTATGACATCTCGAATATCAGCGGTTACCAGAGCGTCGGCTCCATGGTGGTGTACGAGCAGGGCAAGCCGAAGAAGGCGGATTATCGGAAGTTCCGGATCAAGTCGGTGGAGGGACCGAACGATTATGCCAGTATGGAGGAGGTCTTAACCCGGAGATTCCGGAGAGGGGTGCAGGCGGACAGCGGATTTGAAAAGCTGCCGGACCTTCTTCTGATGGACGGAGGACGAGGACAGGTGAACATTGCTCTTTCCGTCCTGGAAAAATTGAACCTGACGATACCGGTCGCGGGAATGGTAAAGGATGATAAGCATCGGACCAGAGGAATTTATTTCAACAATGTCGAGATTCCGATTGACACGGATTCGGAGGGCTTTCATCTGGTCACGCGGATTCAGGACGAGACGCACCGGTTTGCGATTGAATACCATCGGATGCTCCGGAGCAAGGAGCAGGTGCATTCGATTCTGGACGATATTCCGAATATCGGAGAGAAGCGGAGGCGTGAGCTGATGCGCTCCTTCCCGGACATCGAGGCGATCCGGAACGCGGACATCGAGGAGCTGAAGAGCCTCGCGGGGATGAATGAGAAGGCCGCGAGAAGCGTCTATGATTTCTTTCACAAGAAAGAAAAAAATATCGTTGAATAAGCAGAAAAGAATCGTACAAGGAAGTGTACGCGTGGTATACTGTTCTTAACGTAGTTGCAGCCGGGTCTCGTCATGCGTGAAGGAGACCCGATGCGGGAATACCTGCAGTGTTTTGGGAGGATTCGGCATGACATCTAAATATATCACGCTGGAAAAGCTCGAAAAGGAGATGGACCTGAAGAACCTGACTCCGGATACGGATCTCGGGGACAAACAGATCACCGTTCCTGAAATCAACCGTCCGGCTCTTCAGCTGACGGGATATTTTGAGCATTTCGCAAATGAGAGAGTGCAGATCATCGGGGTGGTGGAGCTCTCCTATCTGAACCGCATGGAGTATGATAAGAGAAAGGAATCCTTTGAGGCATTTGTCTCGAAGGGAGTTCCCTGCATTATTTTCACAACCTCGGAGCAGCCGGGGGAGGAGCTTCTGGAGATCTGCCGGAGGTACAATACTCCCGTCTTCGGAACGGACAAAACCACATCCGCGTTTACCGCAGAGATCATCCGCTGGATGAATGTCCAGCTTGCGCCGACGATTTCGATTCACGGCGTGCTTGTCGATGTATACGGCGAGGGCGTCCTGATTATGGGCGAGAGCGGAATCGGAAAGAGCGAGGCCGCGCTGGAGCTGATCAAGCGAGGCCATCGTCTGATCACGGATGATGTCGTTCAGATCAGCCGGATCGATGATGTCACGCTTGTCGGAACGTCGCCGGATATCACCAGGCATTTCATCGAGCTGCGCGGTATCGGTATCATTGATGTGAAGACATTGTTCGGTGTCGAGAGTGTTGAGAATACCCACACGATTGATCTGGTCATCAAGCTGGAGGAGTGGAACAAGGATAAGGTATATGACCGGCTTGGCCTTGAGGAGGAGTATACGGAATTTCTTGGCAACAAGGTCGTATGTCATTCGCTTCCGATCCGTCCGGGACGGAACCTGGCTGTTATCGTTGAGACGGCGGCTGTTAACCATCGTCAGAAGAAGATGGGTTACAATGCGGCACAGGAGCTTTACAAGCGTGTGCAGGCGAATCTGGCCAGGAAACGCACTCATCCGTAACAGGGACAGCGGGTGTTGCCTGCGCGGATATCTGTGAGGCTCTGACTGTTTGCGGGCAGAGCCTCACAGATGAATATAGAGAGAAGAAGGGAGATGCCGTACAACGAATGTTGTACGGCATCTCCCTTCTTCGTGCAGGTATATGGTGTACCGGAGATTTCTTATGTGTAAATCTGCGCTGTTATTGCGCCGGTTGCGTTCCTGCTTCTCCGGTGTTGCCGGAGGCGTTGTCTCCTCCGGCCTCAGTGTTTCCGTTGGCTGCATTCTCTCCGTTTTCTCCGGAATTGTCGCCCGTCTGCTGATCCGTGTCTGGTTTATCATCGGCGGCTGCGGTCGGAGTGGCGGTCGGAGTAGCGGTAGGCACCGCGGTCGGCGTCGGTGTGGGCGCATCGTAGGTGCAGATGGTCGTCGGTGCGTTTGCAACGTCGAAGTAGTCGGTTACGGTAGGACAGTAGCTGTTCGGCAGAAGGCCTGTGTTCGCACACACGGTCAGCTGCTCTACGGAATCGGGAACCGAGAATTCCTTGATCGGCAAGGATTCATGTATCCGGTTCATGACGTTGGTCCACAGCGTGGAGATGTAGGTCCGGTCTGCCTCGGGGAGCTCTACATTGGTGTCATATCCGGTCCAGATGCCTGCGGTATAGTATGGCGTATAACCTACAAACTGAAGGTCCACATAGGAATCGGTGGTTCCTGTTTTTCCTGCGACCGGCATGCCGGAGACAAGCTGATAAGGGGTGCCGGTTCCGGACTGAACGACGCTCTGCATCGCGTTTGTCAGAAGGTAGGCAGTGCTTTCCTTAAAGACACGGCGGGTAAGCTCTTTGTTCTCGAGGATGGTCTTGCCATTGTGGTCTGTAACTTTCGTGTAGAATACCGGACGGTTATAGGTTCCGCCGTTGGCGATAGCCGCATACGCAGCAGTCAGTTCAAGATCGCTGACTCCGTTTGTGATGCCGCCCAGAGCAAGTCCGGGGGAATCATCGGCGCTGCTGTCCAAGGTTGTGAATCCCAGCTTTTTCAGGTAAGAGAGACCAACCTCAGGGGTAAGCTCCTGCATGAGCTTGAATGCGATGACGTTGTTGGAGGTCTGGATCGCGTTCCGCACGGTCATCGTGCCGTGGTGGGTGTTATCCGCATTGTTAACGACCTGACCGGTTGTGTAGTATGCGGCATCATCTGTCTCTCGGGAAGAAAGCGTTATTTTTCCCTTGTCGAGGAGAGGACCGTAGGTAGAAGGAATCTTGAAGGTGGAACCAGGCTGACGCAGAGAGTCGGTCGCGCGGTTCAGAGTAAGGCTTGCGGTCTTCTCGCCGCGTCCGCCGACAATTCCGACGACGTATCCGGTTGACTGGTCTATAACAGTCATGCATGCCTGGGGTTCCGGAACAAATGCGGTCCGCTCCGCGACAATCGTATCGCCGTTTCCGACGACAGCGGCCTTGTACTGGTCGATATAGCTTTGCGCCTCTTCCGAGGAGCTGAAGTACTGGTCGAAGTCAGCGTTTCCCTGCTGCTTGAAGTACTGTACCAGCATCTCGACGCTGTAGTTCTCTCTGCTTCCGTCGGCCTTGTCGACGGTCAGTGCCCAGTCCAGACTGACCTGAGAGTCTGCGGGGAAAATGGACTCATCGGAAAATTCACTGTCCATGATCGACTGAATATTGGAATCCTCAGTCGAATACATGTGGAGCCCGCCGCTGTAGATCAGGTTATTAGCCTGAGCCTCCGTATAACCCTTCTGGGTCATCAGATCATCCTTGACCTGGTTGATCAGCTCGTCGACAAAATAAGAATATACCGTGGATTCCTGTGTCACCTGATTGTTCTGGTTCTCCTGAATCCGTTCATACACGTTATCGGAGAGGGCACTCTTGTAGTCGTCCTCTGTAATGTAGCCCTGCTGGAGCATGTACTCGAGAACGGTCTTCATCCGGCTTGCATTTTCTTCCGGATAAAGGATGGGGTTGAACTGACTCGGATTCTGGGGAATGGCAGCAAGGACGGCGCATTCGGAAAGCGTCAGATTCTTCGCATCCTTGCCGAAGTAGGTCTGGGAGGCAGTCTGTATGCCGTAGGCATTGTTTCCGAAGTTTACGGTATTCAGATAGTTCTCGAGAATGACTGACTTGGGGTCTTCCCCGGCCTTTCGTAGAGAGGACTCGAGCTGTACCGCGAGATATTGTTCCTGAATTTTACGTTTGATTGTGCCCATCCTGGACTCGTTCATCCAGTCGGTGAAGACGTTGTTCTTCAGAAGCTGCTGCGTGATGGTACTCGCGCCTTCGGATTCGGAAAAATTCGAGCTCAGCATGACCATTACGGCGCGGAGCATACCGTGTGGATCCACGCCGTTGTGCTGATAGAAACGGGAATCCTCGATGGCGACGATGGCGTGCTGCATATTCTTCGGAATCTCGTCGATGGAGATGGAGACACGATTGCCCTCTGCGGAGCTCAGCTTCTGAATCTGGGTTCCGTTGCTGTCGTATACAAAGGAAGCATAGCCGAGAGGCGTAATATTGGAGTCCGTGATCTCCGGCGCGTCTGCGATGATCCCGCGATAGGCGCCGATGCCGAGACAGATGCCAAATATAGCAACGGCGATTAATAAATAAATGATGACACGCAGAACAGATACGCTGATACGGCTTGTCACCTTCGGAGCTGCCGAATCCAGGCGTTCGCGTTCCTGCTGAACACCGTGTTTGCCAAAATCCATGAATGATCCTCCTTCCGGGCATGTCCTTTTCCGGCCGAAAGACAGTTGAAAACCTGTTTTCCGCCGGCTCCGGAAGTATCCGGACCGGATACATATATCCCGGTTGAAAATAAATGATGGTGCCTTAATCCGATAATTATAGCAAAATAACAGAATGAAATAAAGAAGAAATTATGGTAGTATGGACTCATGGGAAAAGGAAAAGAGAAAAAAACAGAAAGTAAATCAGATAAAAAAATGGTAGAAACGAGGCTTCCGGAGCGGTACCGTACCGTGTACCAGAATGGCGAGGGCAGGTATGAGGAGAAGAAATCGGTCTTCATCGCTACGGTTCGTCATGTATCCGGTTTGGAAGAGGCGGCGGCTTTTGTGGAGGAGATGAAGAAGAAGTACTGGGATGCCAGGCATGACTGCTACGCCTGGGTTCTGGGAAAGGACGGCGCGAATGTGAAGGCATCCGATGACGGAGAACCGTCGGGTACGGCGGGACGGCCGATCCTGGACGTTCTGACAGGAGCCGGCCTGACGGATACCTGCATTGTGGTGACGAGGTATTTCGGAGGCGTGCTGCTGGGTACGGGAGGACTGGTGAGAGCATATACCCAGGCTTCTCGAGACGGAATCGAAAAGAGTGTCCTGATTGAGAAGGTGAACGGGGTGCTTCTGGATATCATCGCCGCATATACAGACGCGGGAAAAATACAGTATCTGCTCGGGCGGGAGGAGATTCATACGGTGGAGTCTGATTTTTCGGATGTGGTCCGGATCCGTGTCGTTGTACCGGCCTCTGAGGAGGCGCGGTTCACGAAGCAGATGACAGAGGCAACGGCCGGAAGAACCGAGATCCGAAAAGCCGGCCGCGCCTGGTTTGGCGTGGCCGGGGGGAAATTCATCCTCGAACCGGAGCGGCAGGAATGACGCTGAGAAACATTTGCCGAGCGAGTCAGATTCGGAGTGCGCCAGGCTGCGTGCATCCTTAAGAAAGAGACGGAATCGATTTACAGGGTCTCCGGTTCCGGATAATCGACGCCGAGGGTGTCAACGGTCATGGATTTAATAACCTGGGGCTCTGTGGGACGGTCGCTCCAGTCAGTGGGCACCTCGGCGATTTTGTTCACAATGTCCATGCCCTCGATGATCCTGCCGAAGGCGGCGTACTGGCCGTCCAGATAGTCTGCGGATTTGTGCATGATGAAGAACTGGCTGCCGGCGGAATCCGGGTCCATGGCACGTGCCATAGAGAGCACGCCCGGTTCATGGGAGAGATCATTCCGGAAACCGTTGCCGGAGAATTCGCCGCGGATGGAGTAGCCGGGACCGCCGGTTCCGTTGCCGACAGGATCTCCGCCCTGGATCATGAAACCGGAGATGATGCGGTGAAATCCGAGTCCGTCATAGAATCCCTTGCGGACGAGGCTGATGAAGTTGTTGACGGTGTTCGGGGCGGTTTCCGGGTAGAGCTCCGCCTTCATGACATCGCCGTTTTCCATGGTAATGGTTACGATTGGATTAGACATATTTTTTCTCCTTGTTTTTTCAGAAATGGAACGTATGTTATTATAAAGGAAAATGTGATAAAATAAAAGCCGCTTGTGCGGCATATGACAGGAAAACCGGAGGAACTTGAGGCGGATGGTAATTGAGACTAGAAGCCCGGAGGAAACCCGCTCGTTTGCCCGGAAACTCGGGGAGAAGGCGGTTCCGGGGACGATTTATACACTGGACGGGGATCTCGGGACCGGGAAAACCGTATTTGCGAAGGGACTGGCAGAGGGGCTCGGTGTGACAGAGCCGGTAAGCAGCCCTACATTTACAATCGTGCAGGAATATCGAAGCGGGAGAATGCCGTTTTATCATTTTGATGTCTACAGGATCGAAGAGCCTGAGGAGATGGAGGAGGTCGGATATGACGATTACTTCTACGGCGGCGGCGTCTGCCTGATCGAGTGGGCGGACATGGTCCGCGATATCATACCGGAAGGCGCGATTCATGTGACAATAGAAAAGGATCCCGATAAGGGGTTCGATTATCGGAGGATTACGATTGAAGATACTGGCCATTGACAGCTCGGGGCTGGTGGCGTCCGTTGCTCTTCTCGAGGACGATACGCTGCTCGCCGAGTACACGGTGAATTACAAGAAGACACATTCGCAGACGTTGCTGCCGATGCTGGACGCGATTGTGCAGATGATCGATCTGGATCTGAACAGCATTGATGCGATTGCTGTTTCGAAGGGACCCGGTTCCTTCACAGGACTCAGAATCGGATCGGCAACGGCCAAGGGGCTGGGTCTCGCGCTTGAAAAACCGCTGATTGAGGTCCCTACGGTCGATGCACTGGCATATAATCTCTATGATGCAGAGGGCCTGGTTGTACCGATGATGGATGCGCGGCGTGCCCAGGTGTATACGGGGATATACCGGTTTGTGAATCATGAGCTCACCGCTGTGAAGGCACAGTGTGCCGAGGCGGTGGAGGATCTGATGGCGGAGCTGAACCACCTGGGAGAACCGGTGATCCTGCTCGGCGACGGGGTCAGACCGTACTGGGACCGGATCGGTGATCTGCTGGAGGTTCCCTTTACGGTGGCGCCTGCACATATGAACCGGCAGAGGGCCGGGGCCGTCGGGGCTCTCGGCGAGATTTATTTTTCCAAGGGAATGACGGTTACGGCAGATGAGCATAAGCCGGAATACCTCCGTGCTTCGCAGGCGGAGAGGGAACAGGCGGCAAAGGGCGTTCCGGTACAGGAGATCGAGAAAAATTCTGAAAAGCTGAAACCGAAGGATTATTCCTGATGGATGGCATGCAGTGTCAAAGAGAGGCCATCGAGAAAGGAAGATCATTAAGAAAGTGAGAGCATCGAGAAAGGAAGATCATTAAAAAGGAGAGATCATTAATCTTGACGGACCGGGTGGAAGAAATTGAAAAAAAAAGCAGCGCAGGCTGCGAGTGTAAGGATGTGGCAGCACATTCTCATTCCGGGACGACTGAGATTCGCAGAATGGTATCGCCAGATCTTCCGGAGGTGGAGAGAATCGAGAAGGAGAATTTCTCGAGACCGTGGACCGCGGAAGATTATCAGGGATTTCTCGACAGAGAGGATGCGGATTTTTTTGTGGCTGTTGAGGACGGGCACGTCGTCGGATACATCGGGGAATACGGGATACCGGACGAGGGTGATATCACGAACGTATCGGTGGACCGGAGATACCGGAATCGCCATATCGGCAGAAGGCTGGTTCTCGACCTGATACGGGCCGCGGAGCTGCGCGGCATCCGGAAGATTTTTCTGGAGGTGCGGGAGAGCAATGCGCCCGCGATACGGCTCTATGAGAATGCCGGATTTCGACGAACGGGAATCCGCAGAAATTATTATACGTCTCCGACGGAAAATGCCGTGCTTATGATGCGGGAGTCGGAGAAGTAACGGGCAGGGCAAGTAATGAAACGGCGAGGCGGAGTGCGATCCGGTGGCCGGGACAGGGAGGTTGATCATGTTTAATAGTACATTTGACTGGTTTCTTGCGGGAATTCTTTTCCTGCTTGCGATTGTATTCTTTGCGGGAAAAGGGCAGGGAATTCTGGATGCGTTCAGCGGAAAGTATCGGGAGAAGAAAAAGCTGAGTCCGGAGAATCAGCTGCGTTATCAGAGAGCGGTCGGCGTATTCCTGATCATTCTCTCCGCCGCGGAGGTATTTATGGCGCTGATCGAAAGTCCGATCATGGGGATCATCTCCATAGTGGTAACCGTTGCGGATATGATCGGAATCATCGTCTATTTGAGAAGGCTGTATGATTGAAAAAGCCTTGACAAATTTTCTGAGCATGCATATAATCGATTCAAACCATTGAGGAAGAGTAGTAGCTTTGCAGGAAGCGTACAAGAGAGCTGCAGATGGTGGGATTGCAGTCGTGGGCGCAGGGTGAATGGACTTCTGAGGGCGGTCTGAGAGGCATCAAGATGTCAGGTAGGAACCGACGGGAACCCATCCGTTATCAATCGGGAGCACATGCAGGTGTGTGGAATGAGAGAGTGATCGGAAGAAGAAGCCTTCGGGAACGGAATCCCGTCCGGCAGTTCCGGATTACTAATCTGGGTGGTATCGCAGGAGAATTTAAAGCTCTTGTCCCAAATACGGGGCAGGAGCTATTTTTATTGTATAAGCTCTTCGAAAACGCAGACAGGCTCGACGCACGCGAAGCGCGCGAGAGAGCCTGAAGGCGATTTCGAAGGCAACAAGTATGAGCACGGAGTGACGCGTAAGCGGAACGAAAGTGCGAATACTTGTA
>Ga0256406_1004448_pt1 | contig 16038 bp, 14 predicted proteins | sample RumenRJG_03DNA_FD_185986 | JGI IMG/M metagenome (GOLD analysis project Ga0256406, IMG submission 185986) | Bovine rumen microbial communities from Lethbridge, Alberta, Canada - RJG_03 | ecosystem: Host-associated > Mammals > Digestive system > Stomach > Rumen | place: Canada: Alberta | collected... | reverse complement strand
GACGGCTTTTGAGAGGCGTTGCCTCTCACCGCCGTCAACCCTCAAATGGCAGATCCTCCAGGGGTGGATCATGTCGCTGACACAAAGGAAAACCTCGAAAACAGGCTGACGTGGTGACTCCTAATTCACCGCGTTAGCCTGTTTTTTCGGTTTTTCTTGCTGTGATGCAAGCCTTAGGAACGAAGGCTGTTGCTTCTCTGTTGTCGGCTTGCCGAAGCTTGCTTCGAAGCACGCCGACAACAGAAAAGCAACAAAGGGCGCAGCCATTGCATCACAGCAAGTGTTTTGCTGGTTTTGGTCAAAAATAATTTGAATGTCTGTCAACCCTTACCTATATGAGAATATTAACAGCATCATTCATTATAATTTAGGGTGACGCATTGACGAAGTCAGAAAAGCTATGTAGAACCAGCGTAACTTGAATCTCGGAGGTCACCCAAACTTCAGTCAGCCGGGAACAGTTGTCTGTCATTGTCCGCGCTGTGGCTGCCTGATGAAAATCCGGACAGCCACAGGCAGCGGCATGAGCTTACCTATCAGCAAGCCTTACGATCGCACATTTCTGCGAATGCGCTCAAGATAATCCTTCATACCTGCAGCATCGCGATGGTCGATGATGTCGAGGAGCTTCTTGAGCTCGTCCCTGATACCGGAAACCTGATCGTGGGTGTAGGGGTTGAAAAGAATCTCTTGCAAAAGGTAATCATCTTCGGACAGCACTCCCTTGGCTATCTGCATGTGACGCTTGAAAGTAGTACCTGGAGCGTCCTGATGCTTCATGACAGCGGCAAAGACAAAGGTGCTCACGAACGGAATACTGAGCGAATAGGCCACTGTTCTGTCGTGCTCCTCAAAGGTATACTCGTAGATGTTCAGCCCCAACCTGCCGTAAAGGTCGCGGAAAAAGACACGCCCCATGTAGTCCCCCTCGTTGATAATGATAGCATTCTCCTCGGCGAGTTGGTTGAGGTTTGCAAAGGTAGGACCGAACATAGGATGCGTGGAGACATAACGATGGCGGGTGGACTCATAGTAGTCCTTCAGGCCCGTTTTCACACTGCTTATGTCACTCAGGATGCAATCATCAGGCAGATAAGGCAATACCTCGTCGAAGGCCGGGATGGTGTACTTCACCGTGACGGCATTGATAACAAGCTCGGGCCTGAAGTCCTTAATCTCTTCAAGCGAGGTGAACCGCTGACAGTTGTAAGTGAATCGGAGACGACGCGGATCTTTCTCAAAGGCAGCCACCTCATGGTCGAAGCTTAGCAAATCGATGAAGAAGCTCCCCATCTTGCCGGCTCCCATAATAAGTATTCTCATTGTTGTTTCTTCCGGTTAGTTCTTATCGTTGCCCGGCCACTATCCTTTGTAGCGGCCGGGCTGTTAATTCCTTATCGGCTGATAATTTCAAGTTGCTGACGAACACTCTCCTGATGGATTTCCTCGAATATCCTTGCCACGCTCTCGGGCGAGAGTCCAATCAGACTGGCTTGCGAGCCTCGTTTGTCAAGGATTTCGCTGTAACGGGAAGCTTGTAGGACAGTGATGTTATGCTCCTTCTTATAGGTGCCTATTTCACGGCAGACACGCATTCGCTTAGCCAGCAAATTCATCAGTTGGTCATCGATACCGTCAAGTTGCGAGCGCAGAGAGCGAAGGCCTTCGGTGGTGCCATGCTCGTCGCGGACGACAAGCAACGACAGTATAAGGTCGAGCACATCCGGTGTCACCTGCTGCCGCGCATCGCTCCAAGCCTCGTCGGGCTTACAGTGACTTTCCACGATGAGTCCGTCGAAGCCAAGGTCCATGGCCTGCTGGCAGAGTGGCGCTATAAGTTCTCGGCGCCCTCCTATATGGCTGGGATCGCAGATGATGGGCAGGTTGGGAATACGGCGATGCAGCTCTATGGGAAGCTGCCACATGGGGAGGTTGCGGTAGATTTTCTTGTCAGCAGAAGAGAATCCCCGGTGGATAGCAGCCATACGCTTTATTCCCGCCTGATTGATACGCTCCATAGCGCCTATCCAAAGTTCCAAGTCAGGACTCACAGGATTCTTCACGAACACGGGAATGTCAACGCCTCGCAGACTGTCGGCAAGGTCCTGCATGGCGAAAGGATTGGCGCTCGTACGCGCACCTACCCACAGGATATCAATGCCATACTTCAGACAGAGCTCCACATGCTCGGGCTTAGCCACTTCCGTAGCCACAAGCATACCCGTCTCTTCTTTCACCTCCTTGAGCCAGGGCAAAGCTTGCTCACCCTGTCCCTCAAAACCTCCGGGCTTCGTACGTGGCTTCCAAACGCCGGCACGGAAGTTATGGCATCCCTTGGCGGCAAGCTGACGCGCTGTGGTGAGTACTTGCTCCTCGGTCTCGGCACTGCACGGACCGGCTATCACGAACGGCCTCTCGTTGTCGCTCGGTAAGTTGAGTGGTTGCAAATCAAGTTCCATATCTTTTGTCTTTAATTGATTATCATTGGGTTATTTATCGCTTCAGAACACTTTCTCTATGCGCTTCAGAGCCTCTTGCATCCTGTCCTCTGTGGCACAAAGCGAAAGGCGGACGTAACGCTTGCCCCGACTGCCGAAGATGAATCCTGGAGTAATGAAAACGCGGGCCTCGCTAAGCACCTTCTCCGTGAGCGTCTCCACATCGGGCCACTTGTCGGGTATGCGCCCCCAAAGAAACATGCCCACCTGCGTGGAGTCCCAAGTACAGCCAAGAGCCTTCATGATTTTCTCGGCGAGCAAACGCCGACGACGGTAGACTTCCACATTGTATTCATGATGCCATTCCGGCGTATTACTATTGAAAGCCTCTGCGGCAGCAAGCTGTATGCCACGGAAGGTGCCATTCTCGATATTGCTCTGGATGCGGAACATCCACGAGATGAACTGCGGATTACTCACCATCATGGCAACACGCCATCCCGGCATATTGAAACTCTTCGACATGGAGTTGAGTTCAATGCAGCAATCCCTGGCACCCGGCGTTTGCATGATGCTGAGTGGATGGTCATTGAGGATGAGCGAATAGGGATTGTCGTTCACAACGAGGATGCCATGACTGTTGGCGAAACTAACCAGGCGCTCAAAGGTCTCTTTGCGTGCATTTCCACCTGTCGGCATATTGGGATAGTTCGTCCACATCACCTTCACGCCACTGAGATCCATACGCTCCAGGGCTTCGAAGTCAGGCTGCCAGCCGTTGTCTTCCATGAGGGGATAGTTGATGATACGGGTACCGAAGATGCGATTGACAGCGGTATAGGTAGGGTATCCGGGGTCGGGAATGAGCACGCCGTCGCCCGGATTGCAGAAAGCCAGAGTGACGTACATGATGCCTTCCTTTGAGCCTATGATGGGCTGCACCTCTGTCATTGGGTCCAGTTCCACACCATACCATCGACGGTAGAAGCCTGCCATAGCCTTTCGTAATTCAAGCAGTCCCGACGTGGGCTGGTAGCCGTGAGCGTCGGGGCGCTGAGCCACCTCGCAGAGTTTGTCGATTGTCTGTCTTGAAGGAGGCATGTCCGGACTGCCAATAGCAAGCGATACGATGTCCTTACCCTCAGCATTGAGCCGCGCTACCTCCTTCAACTTGCGGCTGAAATAATACTCCTCTATGGTTCCTAATCTCTCGGCTGGTCTGATTTCCATATTCATTGTCCTTTATATTCCCCTATAATTCTGAGCTTCTGCGTGAGCGGTACGATGGCATCAACGCTCTGACGGTAACGCGTGAGATTGCTGAAAGTCACGTCGACATAGAAGAGATACTCCCATTCGTGACCGATGACCGGAAGCGACTGAATCTTGGTGAGATTGATGTTATAGAATGATAATATTGTGAGCACCTTGGAGAGCGAGCCTTCCTCATGTGGCAGAGAGAAAACCAGACTGGCTTTGTTGACCTCCTCCACGGGGCGGAGGAAGTCGGCTTTATGCGGATCGCAGACTACAAGAAAGCGTGTAAAATTGTGCTTGTTGTCCTCAATATGGTCCTCAAGAACCTGAAGACCGTACATGCGGGCTGCGTCAGGATGACAGATGGCAGCCCACCCCTCTCGATGATTCAAAGCAATGTCCTCGGCTGCTCCTGCGGTATCCTCGGCTTCAACAGCCATCAACTGCGGATGAGCAGCAAGATAGTTGCGGCACTGCATCAAGGCTACGGGATGAGTATGTACTTCTTTCACCGTAGACAGACAGCCACCGGGCAGACAGCTTATTGCGTGCTGGATGTGAAGCTTATGCTCGCCAACTATGGTCGCTCCCGAAGCCCTGAGCAACTCATAATTGTGAAGCAACGACCCGGCGATGGTGTTTTCGATGGCCACAAGACCAATGATGGTAGGGTCGCGGTGAATGGAGTCGAACACCTCCTCGAAGGTGGAACAGCATATCAGCTGCACCTGCTCGCCTGCAAAATACTGATGGGCCGCGATGTCGTGGAACGAACCCCGACGACCCTGAATGGCTATTCTTCTCATTTGTCTTATTCTCTCTTGCTGCTGCCCGCACCGTTTTGCGGCCCGGCTCATATGAAAAACGGTCCAGCTCTCTATGAGGGCGGGACCGTTTCGCTTATTGTCTTACAGCTTGATTTATCTGTTCTTTGTCTATGAAGACTCACACGCAACTTCCCGCTCTGCACTGCCATGCAAAGTAAAAATAAAAACGGTAGGATGCGTAAGACAAAGTCATCATATACTTACTTAATTATTAATACGCCGCAAAAGTAAGGCTTTAATTTCAATCTGCCAAACTTTTCATCAGAAAAGTGGCAAAAGAATGACAAAAAAGTGATACTCTCTATCATTTCAGTGCTTAGAGCTGGTGTCTGGTTTCTCCCGGCCTGCTCCCTCCTTTCTCTCTATTATCGACAGACAGAGCCTCCCTGAACCTAACAGCGGCAAGGCTTAGCCAGGTTGAGTCGTAGGCTCTGTCGCACCGTTGTCGAACTTGCCGTTTATCTGTTCTGTTGCCTTTGGATCGAGTTCGAGCACAGACTTCATGTCCTCTTCAGCTCCTTCTTTATCTCCCAACTTCAGACGTATGGCACCGCGCTCGCGGAAGGCCTGGAGCGAAAAAGGATTGAGCTCGATAACCTTTGTATAAACATCGGCAGCCTTCTGCAAATCGCCTTTCGCCGTATCCACCTGAGCTTGGAGGAGCAACACATCCTCGCTGTCCTTGGTGTGCTGAAGGAGCCAGTCCACATCCTCCGAAGCGCTCTCTGTGTCACCCATTTCGAGGAGCGTCTGGCCTCGCAACAAACGTGCTTCGGCAAAATCTTCCTTGACGGCAATGGCCTTTGTGAGCATGGCGATGGCGTTGACACGGTCGTCCTGCCCTATACAGGCACGGGCATAAAAGAAGAGAGTCTCGGGGTCGTTCTTGTCGAGAAGCAGAGCTTTCTCACATACATCGGCCATAGTGACATAGTCCTCCATCATGTAAGTCACGTCAGCCATCCTGTGGAGCACTTGCAGATTGTCGGGCTGAGCTTCGTGGAGCTTTTGCAACTGGTCGTAGGCAGGCAACAGCTCATTGTTGCGGATAAGAGCCTGCGAGAGATAGTCGCGAACCTCAAGATCGTCACGAATATCCAGGGCATGGTTGAAACACTCGATGGCATAGGGCAATTGCCCGGAACGGAGGGCTCGCACGCCATCATACTTGAACACGTCAAAGTTCCGGGCGGCCTCCTCTACCTTTTTCTTCTCCGGATCTTCCTCCTTGCGTCCGAAGAGAGATTTCAAAAAGTTCATTCTCCTTAAATAGTTACTTTGTGATTAGTTTCTTGTAGACTTTGTTTGTAAGCACATCCGTCCGCTCCCACTTAGGCCAGTTGTCTTTCATGGGCGAATAGTCCTCTCCCACATCCTTGTAACGGCGGAAACTGAATCGTGCATTGATGTATCCGTCGGAACCGTCGCGGGCCACTATGTAACAAAGCATCGTCTGCATGTAACCCACAATTTGTCCGTTCTTCTCCATAGCACTGCTGAGCCATCCGGTTTGCGGCAAGGCCACAGACTGTACTGTCACCTTGGGATATTTCTTGCAGAACAGCTCTTTGCAAGCATTCCACATGGTCTGAGCATCCTTGCCTTCGTAAAGATTCACACTGTAGAGGGGCATATAATAGTTGCCCCCCACCCTCACGACATCCTCAGTCTCTGTGATTCCTATCGCTGAGTCGAGCTCTTTTCCGGCGTTGGCCACCGACTTTGTGGTTTTGTGCCAGAGTCCGGTGATACGTTGACCTAAACTCTTATGACTGCTGTTGGTGGTTTGGGCACCCAATGGGAGTAGGGAGACGAGCGCGAATAGGAATATAATTGGAATACTTTTCCTTGTCATAGCGAATGATTGTATTTACTACGCAAAAGTAATACAAATAGGAAGAAGCCCAAAGAAATTATTGGTAATTAAAATGAAAAAGGCTTTAAAAGTTTTGAGATTCGACTCTAACGCCTTATATTTGCATCAATGGACAAATTATTTTTCATCATCATGACAGCGCTGGCATGCTGTTCAAGCCTCAGCGCACAACACAGGAGCCTGGGACCTCTCCACTCTGCCGACAGCCCCAGGAGGGACTGGCTGCTTCCCGGTGACACGCTCTTCACGCAGGGCGACACTATCGTCTATTCCGGTAAACCCGTGAAGCAGACTGAGCCAAGCACTCAATTCTCTATCATACAACCCGCTTACAGCAACCGTGCTCTCGCCTCAATTCCCGACAGTGCATACACAGGAAACTACCGGCTGCCACTGTGGGAACCATACGGCTACTGGCCTTGGGGACTTCACAAGGGCCTGAATGTACAGCTGGGACTTTCGGCCTTCATCACGCCAGGAAGCGACGCGCCACACAATGGAGGATTCACACAGTCAATAAGTGCAGCCTATCTAGCACCACTCACTAAGAACGGAAAGCTATGGATGTTGGCAGGAGGAGAGTTCAACCACATCAACTGGGGTAGTGACAACTATCGTGATGCAGGCCTTTACGCACTATTAGGCTATCGGTTCAACGACCACTGGCAGGCCTATGCCTACGGCAAGCTGTCATTGGCGAACAACTACGGTTCCTATTATAACCGCTACTACGCAGCCGGGCTCATGCCTTACGGAGCCTATGCTCCCTTCTACGGCGGAATGGGCTACGGTCCTACCCTCACCGCTCCAGGGGCCAATGCCGTTGGGGCTGGCGTCATATATAGCCCCAACCGCAACATCTCCATCGGTGTGGAAGTACAAGGTGCATGGTATGACGACCGTGTGCCCCACTACTACAAACAGTACAACTACCCCGTACCGGAAGTGAAGTAGAGCCGTTACAGTCACCTCGCTACTCTACAAGAACGAAGGCCCTTTGCGACATAGATTATCGTAATCAACTGTGTCGAAAAGGGCCTTTTCAGTATGAAAGCATTTGAACTTCATTGTTTTAACTAAGGACGGACATCAACCATTGTAGCCGTCCGTAAATGTCCACTTTATCATTCGCAAAAACATCACAAGGCGCTGAATACCGAAATTTACAAACTTTACCCATTGTTCTGTAACAAGGTCATCGTACTTTTATTTTAACTTTGCAAGCGATAACAATAAAGAACAGAACAATGGAAAAGAAGACATTTAAGGTGAACGGCATGAAGTGCCCTCACTGCAAAGCTAATGTAGAGAACGCACTCAAGACCGTTAACGGCGTGAATGAAGCTGTGGCCGACCTTGGCAACGGCAGCGTCACTGTGGATTTCGACCCGACTCTGACCGACGAGACCAAACTGAAGGAAGCTGTTGATGGCAGCGGGAGATATGAATTATGCCTATGACAACCAAACGCACAATACCCGTTGTAGGAATGGCCTGCGCCTCGTGCGCGGCCAATGTGGAGCGCTGTCTGAAGTCACTCAACGGCATCGCGGATGCGTCAGTGAGTCTGCCAGGGCGCTCCGCCCTGATAGAATACGAGGCCGACAAGATAACGCCGGCCGAAATGAAGAAGGCGGTCAACGACATTGGCTACGATTTGATAATAGACACTGACAGCAATGTTGAAGAAATTCAGCGTCACGCCTATACGGTGCTCTGCCGCCGCACGGTGCTCTCTTGGATTATCGCATTGCTCGTAATGTCAGTCTCTATGGGCTGGCTACCCATTGGTGACAGAGACATACGCAACACTGTCAGCCTTCTGTTAGCTCTCATCAATCTCGTCGTCTGCGGCTGGCAGTTCTATCGCAATGCCTGGCACCAACTTCTTCACCGCTCCGCCAGCATGGACACACTCGTGACACTGAGTACAGCCATCAGCTTCCTCTTCAGTGTTTTCAACACATTTTGGGGCGACAGCGTGTGGTCTGTACGGGGTATCGAATGGCACACTTACTACGATGCAAGCGTGATGATAATCACTTTCGTCCTCACGGGACGCATGTTAGAGGAGAAGGCCAAGGACAGTACGGCAACCTCCATTCACCAGCTCATGGGAATGGCTCCGAAGACAGCCCACATCGTTGACGGCGATAAGGTTGAAGAGGTGCCCATTTCTACCATCGAAGTAGGCGACATCTTGGAAGTGCGCCCGGGTGAGAAGGTGCCTGTCGACGGTGAAGTCATCAGTGCCGAAAGCTTCATGACTCCCGATGCGGCCTACGTTGACGAAAGTATGATAACAGGTGAGCCAACACCGGCTGAAAAGAAGAAAGGCTCGAAAGTACTTGCCGGAACCATTCCCAGCCAGGGCAGTTTCCGAATGAGAGCACGGCAGATAGGCGAGCACACCGCCTTGGCACAGATTATCCGCATGGTGCAGGAGGCTCAGGGAAGCAAGGCTCCCGTGCAGCGCATCGTTGACAAGGCTTCGATGGTATTTGTACCTGTAGTGGCCTCAGTAGCCATTCTGACCTTCGTCATCTGGTGGGCGGTAGGCGGAAACGAAGCCCTGCCCCACGCCATCCTGTCGGCGGTAGCCGTGCTTGTCATCGCATGTCCCTGCGCTATGGGGCTCGCAACACCAACGGCCCTGATGGTAGGCATTGGTAAGGCTGCACAGCAGAAGGTTCTCATCAAGGACGCAGCAGCGCTGGAGACTCTCCGCAAGGTCAACGCCTTAGTCACCGACAAGACGGGTACACTCACCCTGCCCAATCGCAACATCGACTTCACGAAGTCGGACAATCTTCCCCTTGAGGAAAGGGAGACACTGAAACCCAATGCCCGTGAAGCTATGCAGGCATTACAGGACGAAGGCATTGAAGTCTACATGATGAGTGGCGACAAGGAAGAAGCAGCGCGCTATTGGGCCGAGAAGGCTGGCATCAAGCACTACCGAAGCAAGGTGCTGCCTCAGGACAAGGAAGACATGGTGAAGGAACTGCAAAAAAAAGGCAAGACCGTGGCTATGGTTGGTGATGGCATCAACGACACACAGGCTCTCGCACTTGCAGATGTCAGCATAGCCATCGGCAAAGGTACTGACGTGGCTATGGATGTGGCCCAAGTGACGCTCATGGGCGACGACCTGAGTGCACTGCCCAAAGCCGTCAGACTCAGCCGGCGCACAGTCAAGATGATATGGGAAAACCTTTTCTGGGCCTTTGTCTATAACGTTGTGTGCATACCGTTGGCTGCCGGCATGCCCTACCTCTTCGGGATAGACTTCCAGATTACCCCGGTTTGGGCAAGCGCTCTCATGGCCTTATCGAGTGTGAGTGTCGTTCTGAACAGTCTCAGACTCAAGATAGGCAAATAGACACCAAGGCTACACAGCCAGCATACTGGGGGAGCCGGTCAGAGTTCGTCAATGGACTTTCGCCGGCTCTCCTTGCTTTCTCTGTATTCGGAAGGTGTCATGTGGACGACCCCTCTGAACTGATTCGACAGATAAGCAACGCTTGAGTAATGGAGCTTCTGCGCTATCTGCGAGAGTGTCAGCTCATCGTCGTCGATGAGTTCTTTTACACGCTCTATGCGCTGGAAGATGTAGTAACGCTCAATCGTCGTACCGGTGATTTCGCTGAACACCTTGCTCAGAGTGCTGTATTCGAGGTTCAACTGTTGCGATACATACGTAGATAGGTTAGGAGGCTCCTTGTCAGCCGGATAGCGGACAAGGGCCCTGACGGCAGTCTTGATAGCTTCCACAGTACGTTCGCGTCTGCTTTCAAGCAGATGGAAGCCCAAATTCTCAAGCTTCTCCGACAACTTCCTGCGCCGCTCTTCGTCTACAGTCCCCTCAATGCTGACCTTGCCCAGTTCCACCTCCAAAGGCTTCAGGCCGACAGAGAGGAGCGTGCTCTCGACAGCCATCTTGCAGCGGTCGCACACCATATTCTTTATATACAAGACTGCCATAGACTACTAGAAAAACAGTTCAGACTATCCGACTCAATCCTTCAACGAATAGGTGATGGTGGTGACCACACGCACCTTCTTTATCCACGGCGTACTGGAGTCACGATCCTCTATGGAGAACTGCCCCTGGTCGGCCGATACTATCTTGTTAAGCTTGCTGTGCGAGTTGCTTGCAAACTGATTGGCCGTCTTCTCGGCATTCTGAATGGCCTCTTCCATCATCTTAGGCTTCATGGCCTTGAAGGAGACATATTCATATTTCACCGGATTCTCATACCCGCCATCAACAATGGCTATACCTTCGCGCAGGAGTTCTCCTTGTCGGGCTATGAGACTTCTGACCAGTTTCACATTACGAGAGGTCACCGTGATAACCGTTGTGATGTTGTAGCGATAGCCTTTGTTTGTAGCGTTGTACTGGTCGGCATTGAGGTCGACAACTTGAGGAGCCCCGACACTGATTTCCGACTGTTTGATGCCCCCGGCGATAAGGAATCGCTGGATGGTACGCTGCGTTGCTCCTATCTTGTCGTAGAGCTCGGGCAGATTGTTTCCTAATTCCTTGGACAGCACAGGCCATGTCACCTTGTCGGCAGCGACCTCCTTCTCAGCAAGTCCCTTGACAGTGACCTTCCTGTCCTTGTTGGCGAAGTCGTCGATGCCCCCCTTAATACATAGGCCGAGAATAACTATGCCCACGGCCACAATGGCAGCCGAAAGCCAAAGAGAATCTTTTTTTAGTTCCATGAGTGTATTGACAGATTGGTTATGTTTGTCTTGATGTTCACCTGCTTCGGCTTGGTAACCTCGCCACTCACATTGCCCTTAGCATCTTTTGTGAAGCGCGCTTTGATGACTCCATAGGGTGTCGGATAGGTTCCCTCGACAAAGGTGAGGTCGGCCAGGTGAGGATTCACTTCAACAGTGGTGCATCCAGGCTCCAAAGGCTTGATGCCGAGGATATAGTGCGAGAGCCAGGCGGTAGGACCGGAAGCCCAACCATGACACAGACTGTGGCGGAAACCGGGATAGCAGTAAGCACCGAAGTCGCCTATGTCCTTTTTCTGCGGGTCGCCTAATTCGTCGATACGGTTGGTGCCCTTCATCCATGCGATGTCGAAATCCTCCCAAAACGACGTTGCTCCCATGTCGAGCATACCGCCCCAGTACTTCCTTATCACATTGAGCGCTTCCTCATACTGGCCGTCCAACGCTTCGGCAATGAGCATATAGTAGCCGTAAAAGGTGGAGAAACCTTGTTCGTGACCTTTGACCAGATAGTCTTTGAAGGCCTTGTCGGGTTTCATGACTCCGGCAATAGCCATCAGGGCAGCCGCCTGCTTCAGGCTTTTCGGCTTTGGCAGGTTCTTAGCCACTCTCGCTGCTATCTGCCGGCATTTCTCGGCATGAGCCTCGTCACCCCAAAGCTGACAAAAATACTCAGCGTCCTTCATGGCCCAAACGAGAAGTGCATGAACACCAATCTTCACACCTTCACCATCGGGCGACGACGGCCAGTCAAGGAAATAGTCGCCTTTTACTTGTCCCTTGGCATCGGTCACCTCGTCAAACCGGTCGATGAGCCCCGTAATATATCCTCGATGACGGTTCAGCAAATCCTTGTCGCCGTTCTGCATAAACCAGTCGTAATGCTGGATGATGTACCACATGGAATAGGGCATCATGCTGTTGAGCCACTGAGGGAGCGGGTACTGCTCTACGGCCAGGTCGAGCGTGTTAGCCACAACTTCATTATTGCCGAAGACCACTCCGATGGAAGAAGTCTCCGGATGCATGTCGCCCAGCCAGATGAGCCTGTCGCGCTTGATGCCGTCCCAGATATATTCCTGCATATTCAGATGCACTGTCCAAGCTCCCGTCATCCATATGCTGTCAAGGCGGGCATCACTGGAGTGGAAAGAGCCCACATAGGGAATGTCGCGGTAGCGGAGCACCGCAGTGGCCTCACGGACGGCAACGGTCACATCCTTGCGCAGGAGGTCGATGCGCACGAAACGGAAGCCTGTGTTTCCAATCTCAAACTGACCGTCGCGGGGAATCTCCACGATGATGTCGCGCTTGGCATGGTCGTCGGTAGCATAGCCCACGAGTCCGGCTGAATTGTGAGTATCGCTGAAACACTCTTGCACGGATTCACCGAAGCGTATGCGCACGAGCGAGGGCTCCGGTCGGGAGCTGCTTGCCATAACGAGCTTCAGCCCGCCGTGGAGCTCATGCCCATAGTCGAGAAGCACGGAGGCCGTGTCGGTGCCAACCGTTTTCAGCCGGCAAGCCATCTGCTGTCTCGACATCTCTGCCTGCCCGGTACCGGGACGCAACAGTTGTGCCTCATTATCCACGCTGCCCCGTTTCCAAACCACGCGAGCAGGAGTAACGAAGGCACGTTGTAGGCGGTCGGGTCTTATGTTGCTGCTTGTAGCTTTCAGCACGGGCGGGACATCAGCCCTGGAACCGAGTGCAGGGACAAGCAATACGATACTAAGCAAGAATGCTTTCAATTGTTTTTCCATGTGATAATATGACTATTACTTTTAATTGTTCCTAAAGTTACTACCTTGCAAAGATAGGAAATTTAGGATATAAAGACAATAAATTAACGGAGCTTTTTTTATCTTTTAATGAAGATAATCGTATTTTTGCATCATGAAAGAAAACAAGCATCCTTTCACCGAGTCCCTTTTGCGATGGTATTCCTGCCAAGGCCGCGACTTACACTGGCGCCACACGACGAATCCCTATGCCATTTGGCTGAGTGAGATTATCCTGCAACAGACGCGTATTGCGCAGGGACTTCCCTACTGGCAACGCTTCATGCAAGCCTTTCCAACCGTCGACTCACTGGCTGCAGCCAGCGAGGACGAGGTTTTGCTGTTATGGCAGGGACTGGGCTACTATTCGCGTGCACGTCACCTTCACAAAGCGGCCCGGCAAATAGTGGAGGCCGGACATTTTCCTAATACCTATGAGGGTATCAAGGCACTGAGCGGCGTAGGCCCCTACACGGCAGCGGCTATAGCCTCGTTTGCCTTCGGGATTGCCGAACCCGCTCTCGACGGCAATGCCTACCGCGTGCTCTCACGCTACTTCGACGTGGACACTCCCGTCGACAGCACAGAGGGCCGCAAGGAGTTCCTCACTCTGGCCCGACAGCTCATTCCTCAAGATGCTCCCGCAGCCTTCAACCAGGCTATGATGGATGTCGGAGCCACGCTTTGTCTGCCTCTCAGTCCCGACTGCACCCACTGTCCACTGAGCAACGCCTGCATGGCGCTTGCTACAGGCAGCATCGAAAAACGGCCCGTTAAAAGCCACCGCACACTGCAAAAAGAACGTCACATGGCGTACATATATATAAGGTATAGAAATCTCACGGCCATCCACCGCCGGTCGGGCAATGACATCTGGCGGGGACTGTGGGAACCTTACTGTGTGGAAGGCACCGCTCTGCCCCACTTCGAAGGCCGTCTGAAAAATATTGCCAGAGGTGTCCGCCACGTGCTCACACACCGCATATTGACGGCCGACTTCTACCTGCTTGAGAGCGATGTGAAGCCAACACTCCCCGACGACTACATTTGGATTGAGGAACCAGCGCTCGACAACTACGGCAAACCCAAACTCGTGTGCCGTCTCGTCGACCTTGTGAAACAGCTGGAACAAACAAGAATCGAGGCGGGAGAGGAATGACCGTCGTCAAACTCTTCCCGCCTCGGCGCTAACCTAATCCTGAAAAAACCTTTTATTTTGCCTTCCCCGCCTAAAATGGAGAAGGAATATTACAATTTATTCATTAGTCAAAGGTTGAGAGAGAAGTATCTGTACGATGCGTTCGGCACTGCGACCGTCCCAACGATCGGGGATACCGCACTTTTTCCATCGTCCTGCCACCATGTCGGAGAGGGCTTCGGAGAGCTTGTCAGCATCCTCGCCCACCAGGACATTGGAACCTACAGTCACGGTCTCAATATGCTCGGTATAGCTGTTCAGCGTGATGCAGGGCACACCATTGAACGTGGCTTCCTCTGCTACATTACCGCTGTCGGTGATGATGCCAAGGGCAGAGCGAGTGAGATAGCCAAACTCAAGATAGGGCAATGGCTGCACCACTTTCACCGGCGAATGGGAATCGATGAGCTGGATGACAGCTTCTGAAGCCTTATCACGCAAAGGTGCTATCACGGGCAGTCCGCCGGCACGCTCGGAGATGGCGGCGAGCATGCTACCCAGATTCTCACGGTCGGCTATGAGCTTCTTGCGGTTGAGGGTGAACACGATGTAGCCTTTCTCGCGCAAGCCTAACTCGTCGAACAAAGCAGGGCGCTTGAAACGACGGTAGTTGAAACGCAAGGTATCCATGAGGATATTACCCACCATATAGATTTTCGACAGCTCCGCACCCTCTCGAGAGACGGCATTGTTGCCTCCGGTACCGGCCGTGAAGAGCAAGTCGGAAAGTCCGTCAATGACAAGACGGTTAATTTCCTTGGGCATGTTGATATCGAAGCTCCTCGTGCCTGCCACAAGATGAGCCAACAGCAGACCCTGCTTCTTGGTCACGATAGCAGCGGCCATTGTCGAAGCCAAATCGTCGACTACAATCACTGCATCAGCCGGATGAGTCTGAAGACAAACCTCAAAGCGCGACATCACCTGACCGGTGAGCTCGTTGAGATTCTGACAGTTGACACCGAGGCAAACGTCGGGCCGGCGCATCTGAAGGTCATCGAAAAGCGAAGGCTCCAGTGTAGGGTCATCGGCACGGCCCGCATATACCAGCAAGCTGGATATGTCGTGTCCCTGAGAGGCGGCATTGTCAATAGCACGGATGATGGGGGCTACCTTAATAAAATTAGGCCGTGCACCGGCCACTATGCAAACTTTCATGACGATAACTTTTGTGCAAATGTAGTGTATTTTTTCCATTAAAGAAAGAGATTAGTACATTTTTCTTTGCGCTGCACTTGATTTCTCTCCACAAGGGTCATTTCGAATTAGGGTGTTCGATATAGTGTACCAAAAATTAATGCGACTTAGCCTACGCAGACGTATCAATCAAATATAAAAATAATGGTTTAACTGGGTCAATCAACATAAAAATAAGACTCAAAATTGTCAATCAAAAGCGTTAAACTACACTGCTTCAAATGCCTCTTTTATTTAAGACAAAGTAGGCTTGTACCTAACTGTTATTCAGTGAAAGTAAGATGCAACTTACAAGTATTTTACCTGCTCCCGCTTGGGTAGTGAGGCCAACACTCTGTGGTAAGCGTCGTCTACAAGTTCAAAGATTCGCTCGTCGGGCATATCATGATTGAAGTAGACCGAAATCCAATGGCGATGGTTCATGTGATAGCCCGGACGAACGGCGTCGAATTCCGCTTGCAGTTGGGCGGATACGTCGGGCGAAGACTTGAGATTGCAGAAGTCGAACACTTCTACATTGACAAAGCTAAACCACTTGTCGCCAATGGAGAAGACCAGCAGGTTGCGATCGTATTCACTCGTTGCCTTGGTGAAAGGCATTTTTTCTGTTACGCCCTTCAATGAAAGGCAATGATTGCGAAATGTTTCTATGTTCATAAGATGTTGATGTTTGCGCGGGCTGCCTGTGCTATTTGCACCCTGTGCGTGAGTT